>Ga0307380_10000090_pt1 | contig 150070 bp, 140 predicted proteins | sample UN3MG_FD_202239 | JGI IMG/M metagenome (GOLD analysis project Ga0307380, IMG submission 202239) | Soil microbial communities from Risofladan, Vaasa, Finland - UN-3 | ecosystem: Environmental > Terrestrial > Soil > Coastal area > Acid sulfate soil | place: Finland: Risofladan, Vaasa... | reverse complement strand
TTCATCGCGGCCATGGCCGCGGTGACAGGGAACTTCGAACGCGCTATCCTGGAGTCGAGTCGCGTCCTCAACATACACGGACGTATCGTTCCTTCCACGCTGGAGAACGTAACTCTGTGGGCCGAACTGCGGGATGATGGCGAGGAGGTACAGGGACCAGACCGGGTAGAGGGGGAGTCCCAGATCTCCAAGGCGGGCAGGCCGATAGAGAGGGTGTTCCTGGAGCCTGACAAGGTGCCGGGGTATCCCGGGGCCATCAAGGCCATCCTGGAGGCCGAGTTGATCACTATGGGCCCTGGCAGCCTTTTCACCAGCGTCCTGCCCAATCTGCTGGTTCCGGGCATAGCCAGCGCCCTGCGAGCCTCCCCCGCCATCAAGGTTTACGTCAGCAATATTGCCACGGAAGAGGGAGAGACAGATCACTTTTCCCTCGACGATCACCTGGCAGCGTTGGAGGAGCACGTGGGGCGGGACCTGTTTGCCTATGTGCTGGCCAACGACAAGGTGGACGTTCAGTTTCCGCCTCACATGAGCGTGGAGGCCGTAGCACCTGAGATGCAGCTGGGAGGGACTTACCAGTTCATCACGCGGGACCTCGTCGATCGGGAGAACCCCTGGCAGCACGATCCCCGCAAGCTGGCAGGGGCACTGATGAACCTCTTCTGGACCGCGCGGGCCAACACGACGGCGGACCAGAGTGTGGGGCTTTGACCGCGGACCCCAACGGCACGCTCCCCTAGGGGCTTCGCCGTCCCCGGTAGGACTTGATCAAGCGTTTACGCTGCGTTCTTGAAGTGTTAACAACCCCGGCATACAATGTGAATGTCCCCCCGGGTCCCAAGGGCCGCGTTTGCGTACGACAGGCAGGCTGTCTTTGAGCGAAGGAGGCACGCTGATGCCTTTCGTGGTCGGTGAGAGTGTCGGCCCATTCAGGATCACCAGGCAACTGGGCGTGGGGGGCAGGGCCACGGCACTGGAGATGTGCCGTCTCCTCGGCGGTGACCTGGAGGAGGGTGGGGCAGAGTGCGAGCTGGCTCTGCGGCTCGACGCGCAGGTCCCCGAGGGTCACCTCTGCAGGGGATTGTACCTGGCCCAGACGGGAGATATTGAGGGCGCAAGGCGCCAATTCGAGATGGTAGTGGAAACTGCGCCAGGCTTTCTGGCAGAACAGGCGAGGAGGCAACTCGATAGACTGGACTGAGTGGGTACCGCTGATTTGGTTCGCGGCTCTTCTGTTCTGGCTGGTGTTGATGAAGCGCTGGCTCAGCACGCATCTCTACGGGCTGGGCCTTCTGTTGAGCGATAGCCACGACGTGGCCATCTTACTGTACTTCCTCCTCCTTCTGCCGGGCGTACTGGTGCACGAGTTGAGCCACTGGATCACCGCCAAGCTACTTCGTGTGCCTGTCGGCAAGATCACCCTGGGCCCCTCACTGAAGGGGGACGGAGTGACCCGGCTGGGCTCCGTCTCCCTGGCCAGGACTGATCCGCTTCGTGGAAGTATCATTGGTCTGGCGCCCCTGTTGACCGGCAGTGTTCTCATCCTGGTCATTGGGTACTCCATCTTTGGGCTGATCACCCCTGGTGAGTTGGCCACTGGTCTGTCCGCTGAGGACATACCTTCCGCGCTGAAGGGGTACTTCTGGGTTCCCAACTTCTGGCTGTGGGTGTATCTGATCTTCTCCATCAGCAATGCCATGCTTCCCAGCGAGTCAGACCGGCAGGCCTGGGTATCTCTGGTTCTCTACTGCTGTGTGGCCGTGGTCGTCCTATATGGTTTTGGATTGCTACAGGAGGTCTCGTCCCCACTATACGGACTTCTCTTGACAGGCCTAAGCTATCTAACCTTGGCTTTCCTGCTCACCATAGCTGTTGATGCGGCGGTCATCGCCATAGTGGTCATCCTGGAGAGAGTGGTGATGATCGTCAGAGGGAAGAGGGTGGAGTACTAGGGGTGCACAAGTTTATCGATCAGTGGGGGCGCATCACGGGAGTCTGCTGAGCATCCTCATCGCTCTGAGGGTCACCCATTTGCTGGGCTCCCCCTTGTTGCCGAACCTGGTCCAGGTCCTGTCCAGGGTGTGTTCGAGAGGCCACCGACCTCTGCCATCTTGCTTGCTCAAGACGATGTCGATGGCCTTCTGCAGTCGCCTATCGCCTCCGTAGCCCAACTGGGCCAGCACATCCACCGTCTCCAGCAGGTCGCTGTGGTATCCTAGTGGAAAGCCCAAACTGAACCACAGTGGACTGATCTTCCCTCTGCTGCTGGGGTAGTCTGCGACGGCAGGGTCGCGGCTCAAGAGCAACTGCACACCGAGGGCCATGGCCCGCCTGGTAGCCTCCGTTCGCTGCTCGAGAGGCATCAGAGCGTAGGCTCCAAGCGCCTTGACCGCCCCCCAGGCGCAAGGGCGCCAGGTCTCCCTCTTGGCTCGGTTGGAGGCGTTGGCACGGCAATTGAACCCTTCTTCCACGATCCTCTCTGCCAGGTTCTGGGCCACTGTTTGGACCTTGGGATCATGGCCATAGCCCAGGCAACACAAAGCGCGCAGGAGATTGCCGTTGAGGCAGGCCACCGTGCCCGTTTCCGTCTTGGCGGCGGAGAACAGCCCCTCCTCGGGGAGAAAGCTGTGCTCGAGCAGGCTCTGGCACGCCCGGCGTATGGCGTCGTCCGGGGTGGCACCGAGATCCGCCAGGAACATCACCTGCCACACGGTGGCCCTGTATTTCGGGCTATAACCATGGCCTGGTTTGACCCAGTATCCTTGAGGGTATTGGGCTTCCAGGATCTCTCTGACAGGTTTCGAGGACATGATGGCCACACGGGCAGCGAGAAGTTCATGGTCATCATGGGGCCTGTGGAGGAGATCGCGCAGGGTGAAGTAGCGCACCGAAGGGTTCTCCTCCTCCAAGAGCCAAGGGATGGGGTCCTCTTTGAGATACTGGTTCCAGTGCCTGGCCATGCTTCTGTTCATCACAGTCTTCAGGTCCTCTGACCGAGACTGAAGGGCGTCTTGGCGTAGCCTTCTTGCGGATAGACCTTGATCTGGATGTTCGGAATGTGATGCTCGAGGAAACGGCTCAGGCGGTGGGCCTCTTCCTCCATCTGATTGCGGAGGTGCCCGGCAACTGGCTCGAAGAGTAGCACCTGTACGGCCTGCATCTTCCTATCTTCCATCCAGATGCCCACGATCTGTCCATCGCACCACACTGTGGGCAGGGCATTCCCCGATGGGTCGAAGACTTTGTCGTACTTGCTGGGATGGAGAAAGCGGCTACGGTCCTGGTAGCCCATGATGCAGGGGTCCAGACTGGGGAGAAACCACATCGAATGCCCATCGTGGTGGATTCCCATCAGGGTCTCCACATCGCTGGCCGGTGAGAGGTAACTTCCTCCCAGGCCGTCGATGTCCACCTGGACGATGCGATCTGCGATCTCGGACAGGGCCCGTCGGGCCTCGGTCTTTCCCAGCCCGGTCCACCACACAACATCCTCCTCGCTGGCGGGTACGAAACAGGAAAGGTAATGCCATACGAGCCACGTCTGGGCCTCATCCAAACTCACCGAGTCCAGACTCACGTCCGGAAACCAGTCATCAAACGGCACGTACTCGTGCAGGTTGCTGCGCCAGGTTCCGCGCGGACCTGCTCTGACAAGCCGCCAGTCGTCAGGCATGAGGTCCACCATCACGGCTATGGCCGGATCGCTGAGTTCCTGCTTGATCTCGGCCGTCGTTCTGGCTCCTCCGGCCAGCAGCTCAGCGACCGCAGCGCAACCACGTTGATACTCCTCGTCGGTGATACCATAGTGGCGCAGGTATCTCCCCAACAGTGCCCTTCGCCGTTGCTTAGTGGCCTGGTAGGCGATGGGTAGCAGCGTCTTGGGAAGGATGAAGAGGGTGTTGCGCATACACAGCACTTTGGCCAGACTGCGCTGGTCGTACAGCGCGCTGTGCAAATCCTTTTTGGTGGAGACTCTGCCTCTGGCCCAAAGGGCCAGATAGGGTACGGTGGCGCCGGTAGCGTGGAGCCCGCCGATGTCCTGGACACTTTGAACGATGCTGACGGTGCCAGCGGGTGCAGTCAGGTGCTGCTTGTGGAGTACGAATCTGTTGACCTGTGCCAATGATAATTGGTGAGCCATGGGCACTAATCTTGCGTAGGTCGCCCCTCCGTGCGTGTCATACCGAGCGCGGCATCACGCATTATACCTGCTATTGACCTGGAGTCAAAGATGTGATGCTCTGTGTATTGGCATGGGGCTGGCGCTTTGGTATAATCGAAAGTCGGATAGTCCGCCACCCTCGTATGGAGGGTGACTTATGAGGACAGTTTGGAGGGCATCGTGACACGTAGAATCATCATGGCCGGGAATTGGAAGATGTATAAGACCGTGGGCGAGTCCGTGGCCCTGGTGGAGATGTTGAAAGAGGCCTTGGCAGGTGTAGGGGGCAGAGAGATTGTCGTTTGTCCTCCTTTCACCGCCTTGCACCCAGTTTCCGAGACCCTCAAGGGAAGCAACATCAAGGTCGGGGCACAGAATCTGTACCCGGCGGAGGAGGGGGCGTACACTGGGGAAATAGCGCCCAAGATGCTTCTGGACGTGGGCTGCCAGTACGTGATCCTGGGACACAGCGAGCGGCGCCAGTACTTCCAGGAGAGCGACCAGTTCATCAACGATAAGTTGCAGGTTGCCCTGGAGCATGGGATCAAGCCCATGCTCTGCGTCGGCGAGACTCTGGAGCAGCGTGGGGAAGGGCGGCAGAAGAGTGTGGTCAGCATGCAGGTCGAGCGCGATCTGCAAGGCATCCCCGCCGAGGCGATGAAGGATGTGGCCATCGCCTACGAGCCCATATGGGCCATTGGCACGGGCCACACGGCAACCCCCCACCAGGCCGATGAAATGCATGCGGCGATTCGTTACAGCCTCGGTGGGCTCTACGGTGGCCAGGTCGCCCAGGGGGTGTGTATCATGTACGGGGGCAGCGTCAAGCCCGGTAACGTGGACGACCTCCTGGCACAGCCCGAGGTGGACGGGGCTTTGGTGGGTGGTGCATCACTGGATGCGGAGAGCTTCGCTCGGATAGTGAACTTCCGGTCCTAGGGGCATCTGGCGGACCGTGAAGAAGGGACCGGCCGCCCGTAGTGCCGTGGGCCCTTCTCGTGTTTATCGAGCTGGGTCTCCGCTCAGCAACAGATCATTCCCTGTGTCCTCAAACCCCCGCCATCACTCCCCACAGCGCGATGGCCATCAGGGCGCCACACGCTGAGCTGAGGAAGTTGACCACATCGTTGTTCAGCCAGCGCCAGCCTCGGGCCTGGCTCGTACGCAGCCCGCACCCGTGAATCTCCCTTTCCGTCTCCGTCTCACATCTGGCACAGTAGAAGATGCCTTGCACGGTGGCACCCAGGAGGCTATCGAAGAGGGACCCCAACAGGCCGCTGAAGAGGGTGGCGGGAATGATCCACGAGAGGCTCAGGCCGTCGCTTCCTTTCAGCATGGCTTCTAGACACACCAGCATGTAGCCCAGCAGACCGATGAAGAGGGCACCGAGCGTGGAAGCAGCCGTGCCCAAGAGGGTGACGCCTCCAGAGGTGCCCGCAGGCACACTGCGCCCCGTGCTAATCAGCCGCGGTGGCACCGGACTGAGCACCCCGATCTCCGTGCCCCAGGTATCGGCGTTGACGGTGGCCATGGCCCCCAGGAAGGCGGCCAGCAGGGCTGGTATGGGGTGGGAGCGGTACAGAAGCGACAGGAGGACCGCGAGACCTCCGTTGGCCAGGACCTGGCCCAGGTCGCGCTGGGCACCTTTGTGGAACTTGTCGGCCAGTTCTCTCTTGTCGGCTTGCCGGTAGCGCGAGAGGAGCGAGGAGAGGGTGAAGAAGGCGAAAAGCACCAACCCCCAGACCCATCCGCCGAAGGCGAAGATGACGGTGCCCACGGCTATGGCACCCGCAGCGCCGCCAGCCGTGAGGGCGCGACGACGGTAAGCGATGAGGGCGATGGTGGTGCTGAGCACCAGGCCTGCGATCAGTTGGAGCAGCTCTGCCTCGATGTGAAACGACATCAGCGTCGATTATAGCCTAGCTTGACAGCAGAGCATAGCTCGGCGCGACTCCTGCTGGAAGCGTCTATGTGCTACGAATCAGCCGGGCATACACCTGGCAGCGTTTCTGCGCGGCCGGGGTAGGGATCGGAAGAGAGTGCGTCTGGCCGAGTGACGGGACGGGCATTGTCGGGGGTCCTTCCACCGCCCGCCTTATGACTTGATGAGGTCGGAGAACGTGACTCGGGAAGAGCTTTGACGTAGGAACAGGGCGCTAGCAGATCGGCCGGACCGTGAGTGCTACGGAAACGCGTCGCGCCCTGTGACTACCTCGCTTGCCGGTTGGCGTGTGCACGGAGAGCGAGGTAGGAGCGCACAGGCGCGTACGGTGCAGTGGAGCTATAGGCGAATCAACTCCCTAGGCAACGTGGTCAACGTTTCGCAGCCGGTCTCGGTGACTACGACGTTGTCCTCGATGCGCACGCCGCCCCTGCCAGGCAGGTAGATCCCCGGCTCTACGGTGAAGACCATGCCCTGCCTCAAGAGGAGATCGTTCCCCTCTACGATGTTGGGCTCCTCGTGGATCTCCAAGCCCATGCCGTGGCCGGTGCGGTGGATGAAGTACTCCCCGTATCCCGCTCCCTCGATCACCTGGCGCGCCGCTGCATCGACCTCCTCAGCCCTGACTCCCGGCTCGATGAAGTCTCGCGCCGCGGCGTTGGCTTCCTGCACCACGGAGTAGACGCGTGCCAGTTCCTCCTCCGGCTCTCCTACCGCGTAGGTGCGGGTGATGTCGGAGAAGTACCCATCGACGAGGAGAAAGGCGTCGATGGTCACCAGGTCGCTGTTCTGGAGGCGTCGAGAGGTGGCTGTGGTGTGGGGTGAGGCGCCATTGGGGCCCGAAGCGACGATGGTAGGTATGTCGGACAGCTGGGAGTTCTCGGCCTCGAGAACGGCTCTCTGCCAGACGGAGGCCAGTTCCTGTTCGGTGACGCCGGGCTTTATGTGATCCATCACCTGGCGGAAGCACCCCTCGTTTACCTCGGCGGCCCGGCGCAGCGCTTCGATCTCCTCCTTGTCCTTGACGATGCGCAGCCCGAACAGCAGTGGTCCCGCATCAACGAACGTAGCATCGCCGGCGTGCTTCTCCAGTTGTCGCAACTCCAGGACTCTCATGCGCAGGTGCTCCACGCCGAGGACCTTGCCCTCCAGGCGCAGGTCACCCGCCACTTGCTGGAAGGCGGTGCCCGGGCCCCGCTCATCGCTGTAGGTGTAGAAGGAGGCCTCAATGCCCAGGTTCGCTTCAACCCGCGGTGCCTCCAGCACTGGCAGCACGAAGGCCGGCTGCCCGTCCTGGGGGAAGAGGGCCAGGGTGATGCGCTCGCTGGTGTGCATCTCCAGTCCTGTCAGGTAGCGGAGGTTCGCCCCTGGGACGATAGCTGCCAGGTCTACCCCAGCCCCATTCTGGGCCAGCGCCAGATTGTCCAGTCGTCTTCTGTATGTTGTCTTCATGGCACTAGATGATATCAGACTGTGGTCTCGGTGACAAGTGAGTGCCAGGCTGGAGAGGCTGGTGGGACTGGCCGTCTGCGGTGCGGTTTCGGTCCGTGGATTGGCTACCGTTTTCTTCTAGTTGACTTGCTCGGCGACTTGCGTTATACTTCTGATGTCTGTCGTATAACCTGGAGGTGCGTGATGGCAACCGCTAAGATCTCGCAGAAGGGCTGGGTCGTGATCCCGGCGAAGTATCGCCGACGCCATGGCCTCAAGCCTGGAGATACGGTGCGAATTGTGGACTATGGTGGGGTGCTGACCCTCGTTCCCCCTCTGAAAGACGCAATCGAAGATGCCCGAGGGATGTTGCCGGGGGCGTCGCTCACCAGGGCGCTGTTGGCCGAGAGGGCTCACGAGAGGGAACTCGGGGGGTAGTCGAGTGATCTACGTTCTAGACAGCTACGCCTTGCTGGCTTACCTCGGCGCCGAGGAAGGGCAGCGGACGGTGCACGAGCTCCTCAGGCAGGCAGCTGAAGGAAGCGCGAAGCTCTATTTGACGATCATCAACTATGGCGAGGTGCTGTACGTCGTTGAACGGGAAAGGGGTCTCACCGCGGCTCAGATGACCGTTGCAGCCATCGACCAACTCCCCATTGCGGTGGCCGAAGCCGACCGAGAGCTGACGTTTGGTGCGGCTCACATCAAGGCCAACTATCCCCTAGCGTACGCCGACTGCTTTGCCGTTGCACTGGCGCGGGACGTGGAGGGAGTCGTTGTGACCGGCGACCCGGAGTTCAGCGCGGTGGCAGAACTGGTCGACGTGGCGTGGCTGCCACGAGCCACGGTGGATACCTGAACCCGGAGGCGGCGCTCCATTGCTGACGGCTCCGGCCGGGTTGTGCTTGCCTTTTGACCCGCACTGTGCTAGAATATTTCCGTGAAGCTGGTGGTCGCTCTGAAAATGGGCCTATGTTGGCTCTTCATGTATGGTGGCTGAATGGGGGCTGTCATAGCTCGCTATACCCATAGCAGGGATAGCGAGTTTTGCTTTCTTGGTCCAGTTGAAGACTCTTGACCAGTCTTGAAAAGGAGACCATCAGATGGCAACCTCGTGGGAATACCGTTACGCTCAGCGGATGAAGGGCATGAAGAGCTCGATCGTAAGGGAGATTCTCAAGATCACCAGCCAGCCAGACGTGATCTCTTTTGCCGGGGGGATGCCGGCGCCCGAGCTGTTCCCCCTCAAGGAGATAGAGCAAGCGTGCGTCAAAGTTCTGAGGAAGCACGGCTCCAGTGCGCTGCAGTACAGCATGACCGAGGGGTATGTGCCTCTTCGCGAGTTCATCGTGCAGAAGATGGCGCGGTATGGCATCATGGCCAGCGTGGACAACGTGCTCATCACCACTGGTTCCCAGCAAGGTCTGGATCTGGTGGCGAGGATTCTTATGGACCCGGGCGACGTGATCATTGTGGAGGCCCCTACTTTCGTGGGAGCCTTACAGTCCTTCACTGCTTATCAGGCTTCGTACGCCAGCGTACCGCTGGACGACGAGGGCATGATGGTCGATGTCCTGCAGCAGAAGATCGTGGAGACCCATCCCAAGTTCATGTACGTGCTACCCAATTTCCAGAACCCAGCGGGGGTCACCCTCTCGAAGGACAGACGTGAGAGGCTGGTGACCCTGGCTCACCAGTACGGAGTTCCCATTCTGGAGGACGATCCCTACGGTGAGCTGCGATTCGAGGGGGAGCATGTGGAGCCTCTGGTCGTACTCAGCGCCAGGCAGAATGGACAGCAATCAGGCTACTTCGAGGGTGACGTCATTTATATGAGCACCTTCTCCAAGACCCTGGCGCCAGGCTTGCGATTGGGCTGGGTGGTGGCGCCTGTGGAAGTGATCAAGAAGCTGGTCCAGGCCAAGCAGGGCGCAGATCTCCACACCAGCACCTTCGACCAGATGATGGCCTACGAGGTTGTGTCCGGTGGCTTCCTGGACGAGCACGTCAAAGAGATAAGGGAGACGTACCGACAGCGTCGCGATGCCATGTTGAGCGCGATGGACGAGTGTTTCCCCGACGGAAGCACATGGACGCGTCCGCAGGGTGGGCTCTTCTTGTGGGTGAGGCTGCCCGAGGGGGTGGACTGCGACGATCTGTTCAAGGAGGCCGTCGAGCAGAAGGTTGCCTTTGTCCCGGGCACGGCCTTCTACGCTGATGGGAGCGGCCACGACTCTCTGCGTCTTACCTTCGCTACCTGCCCAAGCGACAGAATAGACGAAGGCATCAACCGGCTGGGCAAGGCGATCGTCAGGAGGATCAAGCAGGCGGCCTAGTCATCCTCCATCCACGCGAGATTCTGCCCCCCTACGTCGCACCCGCGTAGGTGGTGCGACGACTACTGACCCTACCTACGTGGCGTCTCTTGGAGTACAGAGTAGATGGGTAGACCAGACCTAGTGATCCTACACCCCCCTAGCGTGTACGATTTTCGCAGGCAGCCGAAGCTCTACGGACCTGTCAGCGAGGTGGTACCGTCCACCCCTGTGTTCGAGATGTACCCCTTCGGGTTCGCGACCCTGGCGCAACATTTGCAGAGCAAGGGGTTCCGAGCCCGGATAGTGAATCTCGCGCTGAGGATGATCAATGATCCTTCCTTCGATGCCGAGGGTTTCATCAGGGGCCTGCGTCCTGGGGCCTTCGGAATCGGGCTGCACTGGCTGTGCCATGCACAAGGTGCCATCGAGGTCGCCAGGGTGGTCAAGCGACAGCATCCGAACACCCCAGTGATCTTGGGGGGCCTGTCGTCGTCATATTACCACGAGCAACTGATGGCATACCCGGAGGTGGACTACGTCCTGCGCGGGGATTCGACGGAAGCGCCCCTGGCTCAGCTTCTGTCGTGTCTCCGGGAGGGCAGGGAGCCCCTCGAGGTGCCCAACCTAACGTGGCGGGATGCATCTGGCACGGTGCGAGTCAATCTGCTCAGTCACGTTCCCGAGACGCTGGAACTGCGCCCCATCGATCATACCTTCATGGTGCGTGCGGTGCTCAGGGATCGGGATTTGACCAGCAACATGCCCTTCAGGGACTGGCTGGAGTACCCCATGGGCGCGGGGATCACGTGTCGGGGTTGCACTCATAACTGTATCACCTGCGGTGGTTCGGAATACGCCTTCAGGCGGTTCTTTGGGCGCGAGAAGCCAGCATTCCGGCCCCCCGAGGCCCTGGCCGAGGACGTGAAGAACATCCGCGGGTTTGGCAAGGGGTTTATGATCGTCGTGGGCGACATCAGGCAAGCAGGCATGACCTACGCGCGGCGGTTCCTCGACGAGATGGCCGTGTTCAAAGACCCCATCACCCTGGAATTGTTCACCCCAGCGCCTGACGACTTCCTGGCGCGGGTGGGGGATGCCCTTCCCAACTTCGCCCTGGAGATATCGCTGGAATCCCACGACGAAGAGGTGCGGCGCGCCTTCGGCAAACACTATTCGAACGAGGCGGTGGAGAGGACCATCGAGAAGGCCTTTGGCGCCGGGTGCAAGCGGCTGGACATCTACTTCATGATCGGACTCCCCAGGCAGACGCGGATGTCCGTGATGGACACCGTAGCTTATTGCGGGGAGTTGCTGGACAGGTATGGTCAGGATGGCAAGCTTCACCTCTTTGTCTCTCCTTTGGCGCCTTTCCTCGATCCTGGTAGTATGGCCTTCGAAGAGCCCGAGCGACACGGCTACAGGATCTTCCATCGAACTCTGGAGGAGCACCGCCGCGCCTTGCTCAGCCCTAGCTGGAAGGACGTCCTCAACTATGAGACGGAGTGGATGAGGAGGGAGGACATCGTTCTCAGCAGCTACGAGTCCAGCCTGGAACTGAACCGCATCAAGCTTCGGCATGGTCTGATGAGCGCCGAGGAGGTGGCACAGGCGGAGGAGCGCACCACCAAGGCCTTGAGACTGCTGGAGCTCCTGGACCGGGTGCCGGAAGGAGATGCCGCAAAACTCGAAGAACTGCGGCCTGAACTGGAGCGGACGAACGCCATCGTCGCCCGACCCTGGAACGACTGGGAGCTGGGCCTGAGTCTGGGCAAGTGGGGCATCTTGAAGCAGGGATACTATCTGGTGAAGCAAGGGGTGGCCGCCCTAGCTTCGTTGTTGAGGGCAGCCGTTCACGGGACCGCCCGAGCTCGCAATGACAGCGCGACGAGTGTTTCCGGCAGCAACGAGTAGCGACTACCTGAGGAGACGCTCTTGACTCCATGGGTTCTGCGATCAAGGGATAGCTGGCGAGACGCATGAGAAGCATCTACGAGGACATCGAGCAGTTAATCCGTGGTAGAGAGACAGTCGCCACCGCCACGGTGGTCACGACCCAAGGGTCCACCCCTCGCGAGGTGGGCGCCAAGATGGTCATACGCCCCAAGGGGGAGACGCTGGGTACCATTGGTGGGGGGTGCGGGGAGGCCGAGGTCTGGCAGGCGGCCATGGATGCCCTAAAGGACGGGCGGCGCCGCATAGTGACGCTGGACCTGACGGGCGACATCACCCTGGACATAGGGATGGTCTGTGGCGGGGTGATGAACGTCTTCATCGACCTCTGGGATGCTGGAGATCTGGAGATCCTCCAAGCAGCGAAGGAGGCCATGAGAGGCGATGGTAGGTTCGCCATGGCCACGCCGCTGACCACGGACGACTCACGTCCGCACATGTTGGTGCTCCCGGAAGGGCAGACTGTCGGCAGCTTGGGTGATCACGGCGCGGACGCCTCGCTGCTGCCATCGGCGCTAGAGGCCCTCGAGGAGGGGGCCTCACGGACAGTGCCAGGCACAGAAACGCGACCCGCCATGTTCATCGAGGTATTGGTAGCACCTCCGACGCTGTTCATCGCTGGTGCGGGGCACATTGCGGTGCCCCTGGCCAGGATGGGAGCCATGCTGGGCTTCAGGGTGGTCGTGCTGGACGACCGTCCAACGTTCGCCAACGAAGAGCGTTTTCCTGAGGCAGACGAAGTGCTGGCCGCCCCCTTTGGCGCGACACTGGCCAGCTATCCTCTCGACGGTCAGACCTACGTGGTGCTGATGACCCGCGGCCACGCCCACGACCTGGAGTGCCTGACGGAGGTGATCGACAAGCCCGTGGCTTACCTGGGGATGATCGGCAGCCAACGCCGCGTCAAGGGGGTCCTGGGTTTGATTAGAGAGAAGGGCCATGCGGAGGAGCTACTGGCTCGCGTCCACGCCCCCATCGGGTTGGACATTGGGGCACTGTCGCCGGAGGAGATCGCCCTCAGCGTAATCTCGGAGGTGGTCAAGGTCAGGCGAGGCGGCACCGGCCGGTCGCTGTCGGGCAAGAATAGCTAGCCTGGACTCAGACCTCGGAGCTTGCCAAAACCTCCGAGGTCTCCACACGCTGAGTGCTATCCCTCTGACCGCGGAATGCCCTTCCTCTCCAGGAGCTCGTCGCTGAAGCCCAGCTCCTTGCCGATCTCCCAGGTGAAGTACTGGTCCAGAACTGCCTGGGGATGGACCTCCTTCATGGCCTCATACCAGGTCAATCCGTCCATACGCTGGTAGTGCCAGTACTCCACGCCGTTGGAGTCGCGGTGCCAGTTGTAGTCTTCCTCCTCGTACGAGGCGATGCGTTCCCAGCCGTATCTCTCAGCCAGAGAGGTGAAGTCTTCGTAATAGCCATCGGGCACCGGCATGTACCGGCCTCCTTGCGCATACCCCTCCGGGTCCGCCTCGGGGACGATGTGCCACCAGTAGCTCCAGGGGTATGTCTTCAGGGGCTCTCCCTGGGTGCCATCCTGGGCCGCGCACTTGATGAGCAGACGCCAGTACAGCTCCTCGCCGATGTCCTCTCGCAGCCACTCCAAACGCTGCCCGCCGTTCTCATCCAGCAGCTCGAAACGGAGATCGAAGGCACGTCCCGTTTTGTGCCAGCTGAAGACGCTGTAGTTGGTGCGCTGATAGTCTAGGCGTCGCATGGCGTCACTGAGAAGGGCCAGGTAATCGAATCCAGTTCGCTCTTGGACCGCGGTCCGCAGGGCGTTGTAGGAATCGTCGACGCGGTCGTTGAGGACCGTGTTGCCTCCGGTGACTCCCGGCAGTTGTACCAACTCGTACAGGCCCTCATTGTCCTCCGAGTCAGACACGAGCACCGGCGTGGGTGTTGAGGGCTCCGCCGCTAGCTCTCTGTTGCCGAGGGGAATGGAGTGGGAGGTCAGGACCGGGTTGCCCTCGTGAGCTGTGCTCAGGTTGAGGGCGGTGGCTACGCCATCGCTCACGTTGACCGTGTTCAGGTCGTAGTGGCCGCTTCGGTATTCGTGGTAGACCTCGAAGGGCTGGCCTTTGTTGTACGAGGAGCAGACGATCTCCTGGCCGTCGGGGGACCAAGCGGGCGCCCCATCGTTGACATCGTTGTGGGTCAGCCTGGTCTGGTTCTGGCCGTTTGCATTCATCAGGTAGACCTCAGTGGTGTGGGCGTCGTCACGCGAGGAAAGGAAGGCCAGCCTCTCCCCGTCCGGAGACCAGGCTGGGTACTCGTCATCACCATCTGCCTGGGTCAGGTTCCGCTGGCTGGAGCCGTCTACTTCCATGACGTAGACCTCCTTGTCCCCGTCACGCCAGGAGGTGAAGGCGATGGATTGCCCGTCAGGCGACCAGGCGGGAGCGTAGTCACCCGCTGGGTCGCTGGTGAGTCGAGACAGGAAGAGGCCCTCAAGCGCCAGACTGTAGATCTCCCAGTTGCCGTCGCGATAGCTCTCGAAGGCGATGCGGGAACCGTCTGGCGACCAGGTCGGCGCGCCGTCGAAGGCCAGGTCCTGTGTCAAGCGAGCCAATTCCCCGCTTTGGAGGTCGAGCTGGTATATCTCCCAGTTGCCGTCGCGGTGGGATTCGAAGGCCAGGCGCTTGCCGTCGGGAGAGACTGCCGGGTTTCGGTCCTCGGCGGGGTGCTGGGTGAGGTTGTACTCCTGCCAGGAGGCCAGATCGAGGAGGTAGATCTCCCAGTTGCCGTCCCTGTCAGTCTGGTAGACCACGAAGTTGGCGCCCCCCAAAGGCGTGGGAGTAGGGGAGGGTGCACTCAAGGTCGGGGTGGGGACCAGGGTGGGAATGGTGGTGGGGCTGAGGACATCCTCGCTTCCGCAGCCGGTGGCAATCAGCAGAGCGAAGGATAGCGCCACCGTGGCGCCCAGCAGGCAGGCACGACACAGGGCTGGGGCTTGGGTGGGGGCCATCACTCCTGACCAGGGATGTTGAAAAAGTTGTAGGTGGCGAAGGAGACGTCTTCGAAGACGGGCTGGCTGATGGCCCAGACCAGCCACTGCGTGGGTGCGTACTGGAACTCCACGATGACATAGTCTCCGCCAGGAGAGAAGACCACCCCCGCGTCCGCATTGGTGTCATTGCCCGAGAAGCCGTGCTTGTGTGCCAGGGGGACGTCATCGGGGATGCCGGCGCCAAGCATGGTGCGAACAGGGTTCTGCTTCAGGGTGTCGAGTATCAGCTGGCAACCCTGAGAGGTAATGCGGGCAGCATAGTCTTCCAGCAGCCTCCCCTCCCCCTGGCTGCAATCGTAGATCATCTCCAGCAGCGTGCCCACATCGTGCGCAGAGGTCTGGATCAAGGGGTCCGGGTTAGCGTAGATGGGCCCTTGCAGGAGCATGAGCTTGGCCAGGCCGGGGCCGCGAAGGCTCCCTTCGGTCTCTATCCGATAGGGTTGCTGTATGAAAGTCCTGGTCAGGCCCAATTCGTCCATCCGGGCGTTCACTCTCCTGCATCCTTCCGACTGGCTCCCATCGCCAATCTTCCCCAGAAGCAGATTGGCCCAGTAGTTGCTCCCTGTGGGATCGGTGGCTATCTTCAGCATCTCATTCTGCGTCTCCTCATCCGGGGTCTGCCCCTCAAGATGGATGAGCATCTCCACCAGGATGCCTATCTTGACCACGCTCATGCCGGAGTAGACGACGTCGGAGTTGATCTCAATCCGCTTATCGGTGGCCGGGTCGGCAATATAGATGCCGACTATGCCCTCGAACTCATCTATGCGGTGCTGTACCATGCTGCCCAGCATCTCGATGTCAGGTGGAGCAGGCTCCAGGATGTCGACACGGAGGGTCACCTCTCGTTGGTCAGGGGAGGTCAGGCTCTGTTCGACGAGAGGGAGAGAGGCTGGGATATCCAGCTTTCTTCCCGCACGGCCGGGCCGGAAAGACAGTGTGTCCGTGATGGCCTGCACCTCCCTCAAGGGTTGGTCCTTCTCCTCGGCGATATCTCCCAGGAACTCCTCCAGCATCAACGGGTCATAGGTGTACAAAAGGGGAATGTCCTCATTCACCGGTTGCAGACCTTCGGTAAGGAACTTGAGGTAGCCATCCCAGAACTGTGGTTGCTCTCCGCGACCCAGCGTGTAGGCCTCTTCGACCATGTCGTTCACGTAGATCTCGAGTTTGACGTCGCTGGGCAAGAGAACGACGGTATCGGTCATGTATTGCAGGGCGATGGGCTGGTTCAGAGGGGCAACGACCACCTCCTGCAGCGTCCCAGCGGCCTGCTCTCGGGTTTGTCCGGCGAGGGGAACGCCGGCAGCCGAGACACCTGGGTAGATGGCCTCGCGGAAGCTATCGTACTGACGGAGTTTGTAGTATAGGAATCCGACCACCGCCAGCACCACCAGAAGAAGGGCGGTTATGATTAGTTGGAGCTTGCGCACTTGAACCTCGTTGGACTGTCGTGTTGAGGCGGCCAAGGGTCCGAGTGACTCGAGGCGCGGAGATTATAGTGCTCGGACGAAAAGGTTGTCAAGCGTCCTGCTCGAAGACTTGATGGAGCCAGCGCTTGACCTCTATGGGACGAAGGTATTGACCCAGGTAGCCCTGGCCGATCCTGATCTCCAGATGCAGGTGTATCTCCGAGCCCTGATCGTAGTAAGAGGCAGGGGTGCCTGAATTGCCGACGTACCCGAGGGTCTGGCCCTGCCCCACACGGTCCCCGACCTGAAGGTCCTGGGCAACCGCGCTGAGATGACAGTATCGGCTCACCAGGCCACCGCCGTGGTCGATCCATATCTGTCGGCCCCGGAGGACGTCCAGGACTTCTTCCGCGGTGTGAGAGACCTCGGCCGCATGAGCCAGCATGGCTTCCATCTCGTTCAGGTCAGGTGGGTGGTAATCCCTGTCGGCTCTGACCACCACTCCCTCGGCCACGCTCAGCACCGGGGTGGTGATGGTGACCGGCTGACCAGCGGCTGAATAGAAGTCGGTGCCCTCATGTACCCCGTAGCGGTAGGAACGGGGCGCTCCGGGCAGCCGGAAGGAGAGGTCAGGGAGAATCGTTCCCTCAAGGGGCAGGGCGAGGGAAGAAAGCAGTTCCAGAACCATGGGGTCGTGAGGCGGCAGCGTCTCAAGACCACGATCCATAGGGGGTGCGGCCTCCCACTCGACGAGCTCTGCCGGCTCGCGAGGGTAGACATAGATCCCACTTTTCGCTGCCACATACAGTTTCTGCCCCTGGCTGAAGACTGCGTCCATCTCCAACTGTTCATCAGCGAACACGTACTCGCGCACCAGGTCGCCGGTTACCGCATCGAGCAGTCGCACCCGCCGGTGGCCCTGGTCAACGACGTAGAGAAAAGGGTCCGGTCTTTGACCGAGGAATAGCAGAGAAGGATCCTCCATGTCCGACGGGGGCACGAATGCGGTGTCAGACCGGAGCGGCTCCCCCACAAGCCTGGAGAGTCGCAGCGGGCCGCGATATCCCTCCTGGGCCAGTACGTAGATGGCTTCCCCTACAGCGAGATCTACGCTCTCGCGCAGATCAAGATCCGCGGGAATGACTGCCCCTCGCTCTTCCGTGTGGCGCCAAATCTGACCCACGTTGGTGTCCAGCAGGTAGAAGGAGTCCCCATAGCCGCAGACCGAGACCAGGTACTGACGCGAACTCGCCTCAGGTGCGTCGGCCGCTCGCTCCATCCTCCAAACATCGGAAGCAGGCAAGTAACGGAAGGCGTTCCCTGCCCGGTCGAGAACCAGGAGCGATTCTCCATCCCCGCCCAGGGCAATATCCGCGACTTCCTGCACCACGACGCTGTCCGAAGGCTCCACCTGCCTACACCTCGGTTCGGCATCCAGGGTTATGAGCTTCAGCTGGCCGGAGTCGAGGGCATAGATGTCGTCCCCCTTGGCGACCAGCCGCAAGGGGTGGATGAGACAGTCCTCTGGAAGCGTGAACAGCGTGGTGTTGTTCTCGTCCAGCAGCACCGTTCCGGTTTCCTGTATGGTGGGGGTTGGCGGCGGAGGAGTTGGGGTGTCGGTCGGCGTTGGGATTGAGGCGGCCGTGGCGGTGGGAGAAGGGACGATGTCCGTGCTCGGTGGAACCTGGCTGGTCACAGGGGAGATGGCGAGCGGGTTCTGCGCCATCAGTCGGCCTACAAAGAGGGAGCCCAGGAAGAGGACCAGCGCCAGCCCGAACGCCCGAGCCTCCCTAGGGGCCAAAGTACTCCTCCATGAGCGAGGAGACATCCACTACCGAATGACGGCTGAGAATCGAGAAGAAGTCCTCTCCAGTGCTAAGCTTGTGTGACTGCCTCTCGTAGTAGTCGCGCAGGAAGGCGAAGAACTCCTCATCCCCTGTGCGGTCTCTGAGGTCCCTGATGAAGAGGGCGCCGCGGCGATAGACCGCGTTGAGGTATGTGCGGCCATCCATGAAGGCGTAGATGGGACGGTCTATCTGTCCCTGCGGCCGGTAGCTCTCCACCTCCACATCCCACCACCACTCCACCAACTCCGGATGTACCCGCTCGTAGTAGAGCAGGGAGCTGTAGGTGGCCAGCGCCTCGTCCAGCCAGGGTTCTCGCACCTGATCGTTGCCCACGGTCCCGTACCACCACTGATGTGCCACTTCGTGAGCCAGCAGCGAGACCAAGCGGCTGCGGTACCCACCAGGGTGGTCGCCGTACCAGTCGTCTCCCATGAAGGTCATCGCAGAGTACTCGAGAGCCCCGGCGAAGTCGACCTCCGCCACGCGAAAGCTGGAGTACGGATACGGACCGAAGAGTTCCTCGTAGGCTATCAGCGCTTCCGCGGCGGCGATCGCAGCTTCGGAGCCAGCCCGCTGGTGCACCGGGAAATAGTAGGAGGAGACCGTCGCATGCCCGGCCGGTTGGCTCGAGACCTCATACTGGTCGCTGGCGGCGAAGGCGAAGGAGCGTGCCTTGGATGCCGTATAGCGCCAGCGGTTGCCGAAGCGTTGCTCTTCTCCCGTGCCCGCGACCACAACTTCCGAGGGGGCCACTATCTCCACCTCGTAGTCGGCGACCTCGCTGACGTAGGGGTCGCCGACAAGGTGGTAGGCGAAGGGGATCCAGCCCTGCCCAGGCCTGTATGGCACCAAGATTGGGTACCAGTTGCCGGCGGCGAGCATACGATCCGAATAACCCAGACTACCGTTGCTCCACTCCAGGTAGGGGTTCATACTCGGCAAATCGAGCGAGAACTCGAGGAAAAGCGTTACCTCATCCTTTGGTTCCAGCGCGGTGGGCAGGCGCACCCGCAGGCTGGTCCCGCTGAGGGAGTACTCGAGCTGTTCAGCCGCCTCTTCCTCTGCTGGTTCCTCGGTGGTCACGGTCTGCAGGAGAAAGACGTCTTCGGCATGGTTCGGGAATACGTTGAAAACCAACTCCTCCAGCGTGTCCTCGGTCGTGTTGGCGAAATCCAAATGCTCGCTGGCATGGAGGCTGTGACCCTCGTAGTCCAGGCTGACCTCAAGCGTGTACAGCGGTACGTTGCGAACCTGGACGACCGTTGTGGCCGTGGGCGCAGGAGGGGGAGTGGAGGCGGGTGCGATCTGCCTGGACATGATGTAGGTGCCCATCAGGGCGATGATCACAACGATGACCAGGAGAATGAGGATATTGATCACGGACCAGGGACTGAGGGAACGGGGCCTGGGAATGGTGGGGCGACGCGAAGCCTTTCTTGGCTCGGCGTCGTACTGTTCGAGTATCTCCTCCGGATCAAGGCCCAAGTCCAGAGCATAGGTGCGGAGGAAGCCCCTGATTTGGCTCTCGCTGGCGAACTCCGCGAAGTGCTCCTTCTCCAGGGCGCTCAGATATTGCTGCCTGATCCTGGTGGCCCCTTCTGCCTGCGCCAGGGACCAGTGCTTCCGTTTTCGCGCCTCATGTAGCGCGTCACCCACTTTGCCCATCGTCGGTACTCTGGAACCAGCCACCTTCTGGGATTCGGTCAACCATTATAGCATGAGGTAGTGACCCTGACAAACGGGCCGCACCGGGGCGCGTTGGAGAAGGCCGTCAATTGTGCTGCGCAGGGCCTACGGGCTTGCCCCCAGAGCGTACGCCGTGCCGCCGATGCGTCGGGATCACTCCGCATTCGATCCTGGGCCTGCAACCATCGGTGGGCAGCGAATCGGACCGCCTGGCCTGCACCATCTGTCAGAAGGGGGGTTGACGGCCCATCGGGCGCATGTTATAATGGTTGCGGTCAGACCGCTCTGGCAGATGTGAGGTGCCGGGCAAGGATTGAGGTTGACCATGCGCGGATGTCAGAGACTGACATTGCTGGTGCTCCTGTGTGCCGTGATCCTGGTGTTCTGGGCCCTGTTTCAGTTGCTCCAGGGAGCCGTTAATGAGCCTGCCAGTACTCCTTCTGCTCCCCTGATCCTGCATACACCAACGTCTACTGGGACGGCGGCGCCCAATCTCTTACCTGGGGAGACCAACGTGCCCGCCTCCTCGCCCACATCAGAGCCGACGTCAACTGCCACACCAGCTGTCGTTCCCAGTGCCACTCCGACCAGCACGCCGGTCCCAGCTACCCCCACGTCGACGCTAGCGCCCACGGCAACACATACGCAACGGCCGAGTCCCACCCCGCTACCACAGCCGACCCTGCCCGCTGAGGTGGTGGCGTACCTGGACAGGTTCGTGCCGCTGGTGGTGAGCGTGGAGGGGGAGGGCATCTTGAGCAACCCTGCCGGGATCGACCAGGGCGCGGCGGACCGGCTTCGGGCGGTTTACCGCCAGTTGCACGAGATGACGGTTCCGCCAGATGCCGAAGAGATGCATCTGGCCTTCATTGTCTACACCTCGGTGCTGGAGGAGAAGTGTCTATGCCACATTTTCGCCCAGGCGCACGCCACTGATGCTCAGGCGCAGTACTTCCGTGACTGCGAGAATCGCGCCACGACCGCGGCGACAAAGGTCTTGAACAGCCGCTTCCTCCCGTCGCGGGATGCCTTTCTCCGAAGCTATTCCCTCACCGCCAACGAGGCGGGATTCCCCTAGACCGCAGCGAAAACCACGGGAGTGCCGCGTTGTCGATCGGCTGGCCACGGCAGCGACATACGGTGGTGTCCTGAACCTGCCACTCTCGACGCTGGTTTGGTTCCCCCGAGCGCGCGGAGCAGTGCTGGTCAGCGGAGGGCGGTGGTGGAAAGGCTCAGCGCGCCCATTTGGCGGTGTTGCGATCAGTCAGCCGAACTCAGGGGGAGGAAGGTCCGAAGCAGAGGCGTATCGGAGTAGACGAACTTGACGCCAATCTCTTGAGGGCTTTCCTGAACCCCCAGTGTGGAGCTATTCAGGGTCACCGTTGCATAGTACGTGTTGCCCGTCGATAGTCCGGATGTGATCACGGTAGTCACGAACTCGCCGGGCTGTGATGAAGATGCCTGGCCTGCGTCGGGGTGAGCCTCCAGCCAATCTTCGCTTACACCAGCGCTCCAATCCAGCGAGCGGCAAGGAGCATCGTTGCCCACGATCAACGTCTGAGGCCATGGCCCCCATGTGGCATCCGCCAGGAAGAGCATCTGGTGGGTGCTCACAGTGAGGGTGGGTGGAGGGCCGGCGTATTCGATCGCCTTCTCGGCGTCGATGCGACCGTGGCCATAGTAGGAATCCCAGCCTGTGGGACCCAGGTCCTTGGCCGTACTCTCGATCACGCTTCGAACCTCAGTGTTGGATAGCTCAGGGCAGACAGACCACAACAGGGCAGCCAGGCCTGCCACATACGGTGTGGACATGGAGGTGCCTTGTTTCCAGTCATAGGTGTGCGGCCAGAGGGTGCTCCAGATCTCCACGCCCGGAGCCGCCACGTCAATCTCCGGGCCATAGTCCGAGAAGGAAGCCCGTTGGTCGGTCCGATCGGTGGCGGCGACGGCGATGGCTTGAACATACTTGGCGGGGTAATCGACACCGTTCCCTCCGCCGTTGCCGGCGGCAGCCATGATGAGGCAACCGTCCTGGTAGACTTGCTCCAGCGCGTCCTTTAGGGTGCTGGAAGGGTTATCTCCCCCGAGGCTGAGGTTGATAATCTTTGCGCCGTGGTCACAGGCGAACCGGACGCCACGCGCCACGTCGCTATAGTAGCCATCGCCATTTCCGTCCAGTACCTTGACGGGCAGAATACGGGCGCCCCAGGAAACACCGGCCACCCCCTGGCTGTTGTTGGTCTCGGCAGCCGCGATGCCAGCCACGTGGGTTCCGTGCCCGTGGTCGTCCTGGGCTGATTTATCATCGTTGACGAAGTCCCATCCGGGCACGATCTTGTCGTTGAGGTCAGGATGGTTGAGGTCCACCCCCGTATCGACGATGGCGATGATGAGGTCCGATGTCCCGGTCGTCTGGTCCCAGGCCGCTGGGGCCTGAATCTTGGCGAGCCCCCACTGCCAATCGTAGTAGTAGTCGTTAGGAATGATGGTGGCGTGAACCACATAGTCCAGTTCGGCGTACTCCACGCGAGGGTCCTCGCTGAGCGCTTGTATGACCATTTGTTCCTGACCCTCCGGCACGGCAACGCGCTGTACCAAAAGGTCGGGCAGTACTTCCAGAACGGGGAGATTGTGGGCACCCAGCGCCTCTACCTGGTCCTGGGGAGGCGTCTGCTCCCGGAACTTCACCAGGATCTGGCCCGGGCGATAGGAGGGCACGGAAGCAGGATGGTGGAGGAGGTTGCCCTGGGGGTCCTCTTCACCCTGGAATGGGTCTTGCGAGTACAGCGCCGTGGGCCAAAGAAGGAGCGCCAGCAGGATTGCGCGCAGTAGATGTCGCTTCATCGGTTCGCCGGTAGGGCTCTAGCCTTGGGCGATGATCTTGCTGCACAGCTCTCTGCCCAGCACAGCAAGCCCGTCCGTGGAGAGGTAGTGGCCGGCCGAGGCGTCGAAGAGCACGCTGGCGTTGGGTGGAAACTCGTCGTCGCCCACCCAGTAGATGACCGCCAGGGGCACCCTCGGCAAAGGACGAAACAAAAACCCGGCGTCGCCGTGCGACAATGCTTCGCCCCCCGCACGGGAGGCCGCTTCCTTGAATCGCGCCAGATCGTTCTGGAAGGCCTTCACCAGCGGGGTCCCTGTGTAGCCCTGGAAGGCCTGGAAATAGAACATGCCGTCCGGCAGCTCTCGATATGCGATCCAGCGATCGGCAGGGCGGGTCCCATCGGCCTTCTGGAAGTAGTGCAAGAAGAGGAAGCGCAGCCCCGGCCAGACCTCTTCACCAGTCTGCGCGTCGCGCGCCTCAAACTGGGGGTAGGTGACGTGGTAGGTGTGACCGAGGTACTCGAGGGCAAACTGCCCCCCGCCCTCGTTTGACCCTGTGAAGCTGGTGCCCGTGCGCGCGGCCAGAACCACCGCATCCGTGGCGGCCAACTCTCCACGCATTCCCTCCATCACGGGGAGGGAGTAGTCAAGCCACTTCTTCTCCGTGCTCAGCATGGAAGTCAGTATAGTAGAGCGCGCGGCGATTGGCAAGGGAGGGTCTTTATTGTATAATTGCCAGCGGTGGCTGTAGGATGCCTCAGGAGGGATCCATGCCGGACAAGAAGATTCGGGTGTTGATCGCCAAGCCTGGTTTGGATGGCCACGACCGTGGGGCGAAGGTGGTTGCTCGCGTCCTGAGGGACGCTGGCATGGAGGTCATCTATACTGGATTGCGGCAGACGCCCGAGATGGTGGTGTCAGCCGCTTTGCAGGAAGATGTGGACGTCATCGGTCTCAGCATTCTCTCCGGAGCTCACATGACGCTTCTTCCCAAGGTTTTGGAGCTGGCGAAAGAGAAGGGTCTGAGCAACGTGCTGTTCCTGGTTGGAGGAATCATCCCCGACGATGACGTGCCGGCCTTGCGGCAGATGGGAATAGAGGGCGTCTTCGGGCCTGGAGCATCGGCGGAGGAGATCACAAGCTTCATCAAGGAAAAGGTGAAGAAGGTCTGAACTTGGATCTGGTTGACCGTCTGCTGGCTGGCGATCGCAGGGCCGCCGCTCAACTCGTCACCCTGATGGAAGATGGTGGCCCGTCTGCCCGCGACGCCGTAGCTGCCGTCTATCCTCACACCGGCCGGGCCCACATCGTTGGAGTGACCGGCTCCCCAGGAACCGGCAAGAGCACGCTGGTCTACGAACTGGCCAAGGAATTCCGAGCGCGCGGCAAGACAGTGGGCATCATCGCCGTGGACCCCACCAGCCCTTTCAGCGGTGGGGCTTTGCTCGGTGACCGTATCCGCATGCAGAAACTCAGCACCGATGAGGGCATATTCATCCGCAGCATGGCCTCCAGAGGACAGTTGGGGGGTCTTGCGAGGGCCACCGGCGATGCAATCAAGGTTCTGGACGCCTTCGACTGTGACCTGATCATGGTGGAAACGGTAGGTGCGGGGCAGTCGGAGGTGGAGATCGCCCGTGCGGCCCACACCGTGATCGTGGTTGACGCGCCAGGGCTGGGTGACGACATCCAGGCGATCAAGGCCGGGCTATTTGAGATCGCGGACATCTTCGTGGTCAACAAAGCGGATCGGGACGGCGCAGAGAAGACTTACCTGACCCTGCAAATGATGCTGGACATGGACCAGGCCAGCGGGGCGCGGCAGTGGAGGACGCCCTTGTTGAAGACCATCGCTTTGCAGGGCGAGGGATCAGTTTTAGTGGCAGATGCTGTGGAGCAGCACCTCAAACACTTGGTGGAGAGTGGCCAGTTGCAGACCCGCAGGAATCGACTGGCGGAGGAAGAACTGAGGCGCATCCTCGGACAGGAATTACTGGACCGAGTGCTCCGTGGGGTGCACGAAGATGAGTGGGAGGCATTGACGAAGGGCGTGGCCGACCGACAGATGGATCCCTACACGGCCGCGGATACCCTGCTGGACTCCTTCCTCCAGGGATTGGCCGCTCGAGAGAAAGGTGGAGGGGGCACATCATGATCCTGGGTGAGAAGACCCGACTGCGCGCCATCGAGCGTGAAGACATCCCCACCTTCGTGCGTTGGTTGAACGACCCCGAGGTGCGCCGCTACCTCGAGATGTACTTGCCGATGTCCAAGGCCGAGGAGGAGCAGTGGTTCGAGGCGTACCTCAAGAATGATGGTAGCCGTATCTTCGGCATCGACACGGGAGATGGCGTGCTCGTTGGCAACGTCGGCTTGCATAGTATCGACTGGAAGAACCGAAGCGCTGTACTGGGAATCGTCATCGCCGAGAAGGAGTATTGGGGAAGAGGATACGGGAGCGATGCCATCACCACCCTGCTAAGTTTTGCATTTGGAGAGATGAACCTGCACCGCATTCATCTCTCTGTCTTCGATTTCAACGAGCGGGCCATTGGCTGCTACGAGAAGTGCGGCTTTCGCCACGAGGGACGAGCCCGCGAAGCCATGTATCGAGACGGAAGCTATCACGATAGCTTACACATGGCTATCCTCCGCCAGGATTTCTTCAATGAAGACTCGCCCAGGAAGTAGAGACAAGACCAGGAGGCCCCTCCATGTATGAAGATCTGGCTGTCTTCACCGGCACCGCCAACCCTGATCTGGCCAGGGAGATATCCGAATATCTAGGGTGTCCGCTGCGCGGCGCAGACGTTTTCAAGTTCGCCAATGACAACACCTTCGTGAGGTTGCATAGGAGCGTGCGCGGCCAGCACGCATTCATCGTACAGCCCACGTGCGCCCCGGTGAACGACAACCTGATGGAGTTGCTGATCATGATCGATGCTCTGAGACGCGACTCTGCAGTGGACATCACGGCCGTGGTCACCTATTTTGGCTACAGCCGTACCGACAAGAAGGACCAACCCCGGGTGCCCATCACGGCACGCCTGGTGGCCGACATGATCACCGTTGCTGGGGCCACCCGCTTCATGACCATGGACCTCCACGCGGACCAGATCCAGGGCTTCTTCACCATCCCCGTCGACGATGTCACCGCCTTCCACTTGTTGAGCGAGTACTTCATCCACAAGGGTGTTGAGGACGCCGTGGTCGTGGCCCCAGATGTGGGCGCGACGAAGCTAGGCCGAGACTTCGCGGAGGCACTGCGAGTCCCATTGGCCATCATCGAGAAGCGTCGTGAGCGTCGAGAAGGCAAGAAGACAGCGGTTCTCAGTCTCATCGGCGAAATCAAGGGCAGAAACGCTATCATCTTCGATGATGAGATCGATACGGCCGGCACTGTGCGAGACGCGGCGAAGTTCCTCAAATCGAAGGGCGCGAGGGACGTCTACGCTTGTGTCACCCATGCTGTCCTCTCCCATCCCGGGCCGGAGCGCCTCAACGAGGCTGGGCTCAAGGAATTGGTGGTCACCAACACGGTTCCCATCTCACAGGAGAAGAGGGAGAAGATGAAGGACGTCCAGGTCACCGTGATTTCTGTTGCCCCGCTCCTGGGTGAGGTGATCAGGCGCATCTACCTGGGCATCTCCGTGGGAGAGATGTTCAACGAGTAGGGAGGCGAGGGCCGCCCCGGGACTGGTCAGATGAACACTGTGGCACCTCACCCTTGGAAGGTATCCACTGGCGAGGCCAAGGAGATACAGTTGAGCCTGCGGGACAGAGTGTGCCTTGAGCCGGACTTCGGTGAGGTGCGCACGGTGGCCGGGGTCGATGTAGGTATGGAAGGGGACGTGGCCAGGGCTGCGGTGGTGGTTCTGACCTATCCCTCCATGACTCCTGTGGAGGAAAGTCTAGCCGATGTGCCGGCACTTATGCCGTACGTCCCTGGCCTCCTATCCTTCAGGGAGGCGCCGGCTATCCTGGCCGCCTGCGAGACACTGCGTAATGAGCCCGATCTCTTCGTCTTCGACGGTCAAGGGATTGCGCATCCGAGGCGCTTTGGCATCGCCAGCCACGTGGGCGTGATCCTGGATAAGCCGTCCATCGGCTGTGCCAAGTCGCGTCTCTGGGGGACCCACCATGAACTGGCCCCAGAAGAGGGTTCTTACGTGCACCTCTACGATGGCGACGAGATTGTGGGGGCCGTGCTCCGTACCCGTGACCACGTCAGCCCGGTCTACGTTTCCGTCGGTCATCGCATCGATCTGGAGACGGCCATACAATTCGTGCTGGGTTGCTGCAAGGGATACAGGCTGCCTGAGACCACCCGGTATGCTCACAAAGTGGCTGGGGGAGAGCAGGTGGCGACGAGACAGGAACAGCGGTCCCTGTTCGATCTTTAGTGAGAGTGCACAATCGATGCCCAACGAGGAGAAGATCAGCAGGGCGGCGGGACTCCTCCTGGCGGCCAGACACGCCGTAGCCTTCACCGGAGCTGGGATCAGCACACCCTCCGGCATCCCCGACTTCCGCAGTCCAGAGTCGGGCCTGTGGGCCAAGAACGATCCCATGATCGTGGCCTCCATCCAGACCTTTCGCACCGAGCCTAGCGTTTTCTACGAGTGGATGCGCCCCACGGCTCGCCTTTTCGCCCAAGCAAGGCCGAATGCAGCCCACCTCGCGCTGGCCGAGCTCGAAGAGCTGGGCTTGCTCAGCGCGGTGATCACCCAGAACATAGACAACCTGCATCAGATGGCAGGGTCGAGGCGCGTTCTGGAGTTGCACGGTCATCTCAGAGAGGCTGTCTGTATCAGGTGTCACCGAACCGTCTCCGCAGAAGGGCTTCTTCCGGAGTACATGCTGTCAGGACAGGTGCCCTACTGCGACGTCTGCGGAGGCGCGCTGAAGCCCGCGGCCGTCTTCATGGGGGAGCCGCTGCCGATGGATGTCTTCTCCGACGCTGAGAGGGAGATCCAGGCGTGCGACGTGATGCTGGTGGTGGGTTCCTCGCTGACGGTGGTCCCTGCCGCCACCTTGCCTCTTGTGGCCTGCAGACGGGGCGCGAAGCTGATCATCGTCAACCTGCAGGAGACTACAGTTGACGGCATCGCCGCAGCGGTGATCCGCGAGGACGTAGCTGAGGCACTGCCACGCATTGTGTCGGCTTGCCGCGAGAGGATGAGCCAGTGAGCTATCGGAGGGCCAGTGCGTAAGTGATTTCGAAGGGCAGCTCCAGGGCACCTTGTGGATTCGTGTACCGCTCCCTGGCTATGCGGAGCACCTGCTGCTTGAGTTCCTCTTGCGCCTGGGCGGGAAGCATAAAGTGCATCTGAGCCAGCCTTCCCAGGGAGAGTAGCATCTCCCACACACCCTCCACTTCGCTGAAGGTCAGGAGGTGCGTGCACTGGTCGGTCGTCACGTCTGAGAAGCCGGCCGCTTCCACAGCCTTCTCCAATACCTCGCTTGGCCCATAGCCGAAGATGGACGGCCCACGCTGGGGAGGCGGAGACATCAGTGGGATGAAGGGCTCAATGAGGGCCCGCAGTGCTACTTTGCTGCCCCTGCCGAATACCGCCAGGGCGACGGAGCCACCCGCCCTGACGACCCTGTGCATCTCGGACAGGGCTCTATCAGGCTGAGGAAAGAGCATCAGTCCCAGGGCGCAAAGAACGGCATCAAAGGAATTTGGGGGCAAGTCCAGGTCTTCGGCGTCCATGTCGAAGAACTCAGCGTTGACCACACCCTCTTCCCTGGCGCGATTCCGTGCCAGGGCGACCATGGTCTCCGATAGATCGACACCCACCACACGTCCTTCAGGGCCGACCAACCTCGCGGCCAGGAGAGCTGCCAGCCCGCTACCAGTGGCCACGTCCAAGACTCGCTGGCCACTGCGCAGCTGTACGAGGGACACCAGCTTCTGGGCGATGGGTGTGAAGGCTCGTGTGAGGCACCTGTCGTAGTTCTCTGCGCACAGATCCCAGGCCCGGCGCTCATTCTGCTTGAAGGCTTGTGCGTCCAGCATGCTGCGATTCTCACCTGTGTTGAACCATGGGGAAGCTCCGGCATTATAACATCGCGCGCCCGGCTGGGCAAGCAGCTGTGTGGGTCAGGCACGTCGGTGCTATAATGGCTTCATTCGATGGAGGAGGTGGACTCGATAGGTGGATCAAGACCTAAAGCAGAAGATGCTGGAGAAGATGCGAAGCGATCGCTATGCAGAGCTGCTGGGGATAGAGCTATTGGACATCGAGCCGGGCTACAGCCTACTGAGCATGGTGGTACGGGATGACATGTTCAATTTCAACGGTCTGCCACACGGAGGAGCTATCTTCTCGTTGGCTGACGTCGCCTTTGCTGCAGCCAGCAACTCCCATGGAATCATGGCCGTGGCCCTGAACATGGAAATAAGCTACCTGAGGGCGGTCCCCTCGGGCACCAGACTCCTTGCGAAAGCCACCGAGGAACACCTCGGAAGGCGAACGGCCCTCTATCACATCACGGTCAGCACTGAAGATGGTGATCTGGTGGCCTCGTGTCATGGAGTAGTGTATCGGAAGAGGGAGAGTCTGCTCGAAGAGTAGCTGAACTGGCGTGACGTACTGCCCATTGCTTCGCACGCCGAATTGTGATATAGTGAGCGCAGTTCCTCTCGTCTTTCCCGGTACAGCCATAAGGAGGTATTCCGATGCTAGTGAGCGACCTGATGACTCGTGACCCGGTCGTGGTGACTGACAAGACCCCCATTGATGATGCGCTCAGCCTGATGCGTGACAAGAAGGTCCGTCGCTTGCCGGTCCTGAATGCCAAAGGTGAGTTAGTGGGGATAGTGGCCGAAAAGGACATCCTGTATGCTTCCCCTTCGCCAGCCACGTCTCTGAGCATCCACGAGATTCACTATCTCCTGGCCAAGCTCACCGTAGCGGAGATCATGACCAAGAACGTTTTCACCATCGCCGAGGACACTCCTCTGGAAGAGGCGGCGCGTGTGATGGCGGACAATCGGATAGGCGCGCTGCCGGTCATGAGCGACAAGAAACTGGTGGGCATCATCACCGAGACGGACATCTTCAAGGGTTTTGTGGAGTTGCTGGGTACGCGAGAGCCTGGTGTACGGCTGACCATGAAGATGCCCGAGGGCCAGGGTGTGCTGCCATTGTGCATGGATAGCATCTCCAAACTTGGCGGCCGTCTTCTCGCCCTCGTCACCTGGGGTGAGCAGGATCCCGGTATCAGGCTTGTGACGGCAAAAGTGACGGGCGTGGACACCGAGCAACTGAAGGAAAGCATGGCCAAGCTGGACGTTGAGGTTGTTGACGTTAGGGTGGCCTGAATTGCTGGATTGACGCGGGCATTCAGATCATAGCCGCGCCGAGCCGGGCAGCTGTACGACAGAGATCGCCCTGCCCCGTTGGATGGGGCAGGTTGTCCCCCTCGGCTTGCCAGAGGCTTCCCCGCACAGGGAAAGCCTCTTTTGTTGGCCTTCTACCTTGCGATCTGTGCAGGGCGTAGCAGACGTACGATGATAACGAGAAGCAGGCCGCCCAGAGCCGGGACTGTGACCTGACCCAGCCAGTTCAATCGTGCTCCTAGTCTTTCATGACCAGAGGGAAGTGTGCCCGCGGAGTGCAGCCATCGCACATGAAAAGGGCCGCGACGCTCTTAGGGGAATCCGTGGTGATGGCGATGGGGTTCTCCGGTCCGGACGCGTCACCGCCCCAGGCGAAGAAATGCCACCCAGCGTTGTCGCTTGCCGTCAGTTTCACTACGGTGGTAGGAGCGTAGCCGCCTTCGCAGTCGGGCGGGGGGTCGGCGACGACGGTGCCAGCCCCTACCGGGTACACCTTGGTGTCCAGATCGTAGCAGGTGGGATCGTAGATGACGTAGTTGGCCGCGTACCCTACGCTGGAGATGCCGTAGCCGATGCGCATGTAGCCGCTCTCGCCCCAGTATGGCCCCCACGAATTCCTCAGGTGCCATACACCTTCACTGTCGTCCCAACCTACCAGGACAACGGCGTGGTTGACGATGTCGGGGCAGGTCTCGTTAATCTGGAAGACGCCGCCGGGGTAACTCTGGAAGGCGGAGCCGATGCATATGGCCACGGAGACGGGTCCGTGGTCGAGGATGGCCTGCTTGATGTTGGCAACCGGAGGAACGCCGCCCGGTCCGCCCACGTACTCCCAGTCAACGATCTTCTCGTGGTGCGTGTGCGGCGCATTGCAGGATTCCACTTGACCGCTGTACGCGGTGTATGGGAAATCGGCCTCGTATACGGCCCCGGTGTCTAGCTCGCCGGGAGGGATCTTCCACTCGTGGTAGTCGTGGGCGAAGAAGCCGCCGCGACAATTCCAACCATCGGTGTTGCAGGACAGCAGGTACTGCTCGGAGAGGTCCTTCTCCAGACTTCCGTGGATCAACATGTTGGATTCAAGGGGACCGACCGTGCTGAAGGCCCAGCAGCTTCCGCACCCGCCCTGGTTTCTGACGGGCGTGCAGGCCCCTTGGTCGCACCAGTTGAAGGCTGACGGGAGGCCCAATGGCCCGGCTTCGCCCAGATCTACCGAGAGCGGGCTGGTGGGCTGCGGCGCACTCACCATCGGTGTGGGCGGAGGCTGGGTGAAAGGACCGACCGCCTCTACCGACAGGGAGAACTCGTGGGCTGGAGGGGCGTCTGCCTCCCAGGGGCGCCGATAGACAAGTCTCAGTCTGGTCTGTCCGGCTTGTGCCGCCTGGAAGCGCAACGTTTGGATCTCCGGAGCACCCAGCACCGGGGGCGCGGTCGTCGAGGGCTCGACGTCTGTCGAACCTTGGGCCGCCGCCGTCTCGAACGCCGCACCCGTCTGCACCAGGATGGACTGGCTCTGCGCAGCCAGCGGTCCCCGGTCCACTTGCCAGGCGTAGCCGGTGGAGGGATTAGCCTCCAGGCTGATGACCAACTCCTCCCCCTCGCGCAGTTGGACCGCCCGACCGTGATCTTCTGCGCTGAGCCTGATCTCCGTGGGTGGGGGTGGCTCGGCAGGCGGTGAACTGGAGAGGGCGCTGGAGGCAAGGGCCAGCGCTGCCATGGAGATGAGGATCAGTATGATAGCAGGCCAGCGGGTCTTAGCCGAAGCCCGCTTCAGGTCGGCACCATTTGTCAACGGATCAACCCTCCGTCTTCGTCTGGCTGAAGGGACCTTTGGCATGGGAGCTTTCTCCGCGTAGCTAGCGCTGCCGGGCCGGCGGCCAGTACCGCAACATCGATCATTATAGCAGGATTGGCCGCTGCGAGGAATAGCCCAATGGTACCAGCGAAGACTTCGACGCAGTGCGTACATCCGCCTTCCAAGGTGTCCAGTCGGCTGCGGTCTTGCCGCACTAGGGCCCTTGCGGCGTTCGACGGCTGCGCGCGTGCAGCAATCCTCACTAGCGAGAGGCGAGGGGCAGATATGCGCGGGGGACCATGCCTTCTGTCAGCACTAGTACGGCCGACTCGTAGGGCCTGTGATTGTGCTTGGTGACGGTGAGATAGACGGTCCCTGGGGTCAGCGACGCCAGTTCGGTGAAGGTGGCTGTCCCACCTGCGGAGATGGCGGTGGCCAGGATCTTTCCATCCCGGACCAGGGAGACCAGAGCCCCGTCCTCCACTCCAACCGTGTATGGTGTGGGGCCGGCATAGTAGATCGGTGTGTGAGAGACGGCCATGCTGCTGGGTTCGGCTGTCCAGATCTCCATGGTGGGATCGCCGAAGTAGTGGAACATCTCGAAGGTGATCTTCCTGTAGGTCCCCTCTCCATAGAGGGTGGCCATGTACAGTTTGGCGTAGTTGAGAACCTGACCCATCCGGCACTGGGGGCTTGCGAACGCACCCGGTGACGGGGTGTACGGGAGAAAACCTGGCCAGATGGCATCGATCAGGCCCTTGTCCAGAAAGTCGTTGTACCCGCCATAGCTGATCCGCGTCGGAGCGACGATCCCGGCCGCGCCACCGTTCTGGTTCCGCTGCCAGGCTTCAGCGAAGGTCACTTCGTAGTAGTCGGTGCCGTGCCTCCAGTCATCGGTCTCGTTGTCGAACCAGCCCGTCTCGCAGTTCATGCTGAACACTACGGGCAGCTTGCTGCCATTGATGAGGGCTTGGACGTGTGACACCTGGAGTTCCGGGATCGCCCACATCATGCGCCAGCCGTGGTCGCGGTGATTGAGGATCAGCGTGCCGGAATTCACCCAATTCACGATTTCCGCGGTGTTCCCGATCCAGGGGAAATAGTTGTCCCTCCACAGATAGAAGGGAAGAGGGGTCCCGTCGTTGTAGAACAGAGGGTTGACCCACGGCTCCGCGTAGTAGATGCGCCGCTCGTCGTATCCGATGCTCCCCAGGTAACTGCCGATCTCCTCAGACGTCCGCACCCAGTCGCGGTCTTCGCGGTCGTATGGAAGGTTTTCGTCTTGGAAGTAGGCAGCCAGGGCCACGTTTGTGTAGAAGCTGGCAGTGTACGGCGGGTTTCTCTCGTAGTTGATGATCTTGTTGATGATTTTGAGCGCCTGGCTGGCGGTGTCCACGGAGATGCGCCCGGTGCTGAGGTCGGGGAAGTAATCGGTCCCGTCCACCGTGGCGTAATACAGGTCGGTGCCGATGAGGGAGCCTTTCGGCAGTTGGTCAGGGTGTTCGGTCACATAGTTGGTAGGGATGAACTCGGCGTCTCCCAGGAACAACACGAAGGAAGGAGCTGGGTTCCAGGTGTCGTAGGCGTTCTGGATGTAGCTCTTGATGGATGAGGCTGTCGATCCCGTCTGCCCGGTCGTTCTCACACAGGTGTTGATGCCCCTCCTGATCTTCCAGTCGGCCAGGAGGTTGGCCTGGTTGACGAGATGGGGGGCGGTGATGATCAGGTAGTCGCAGCCCGTGGCGCCAGCCAGACTGGAACCAAAGCTCTGCGGTGGCTCCAGCTCTGCGTAGTTGAGAAGCGTGCTGGCCAGAAGAGGCTCGAAGTAGGGGGAGCGGAGACGCTCATCGGGCAGCATCGATCCGCCGCCTGAGAAAGAGAGACTTGTGCGAAAGCTGGTGTGGATCCTGAGAGTTCTACCAGCGGGGTTGTACTGAACGGGATGGAACCTGACGAGGATTACCTCCACCCCGCGGATACTGTACGGGCCTTCCACGGTCGCGATCTCCGAGGGGAGGAATTCGTCTCTCTGGTACGAAGCGGCGTCCAGAGTGAAGGGGGGTTCCTCGCCTTGCTCCACCCGTGGTTCCTGAGCAGGGTAGAGCAGATAGCCGGAGCGCGTCTCCAACTGGTCAGCCAGCACCTGGACCTGGAGCTGTGCCCCCTTGGGAATGGCCACGAAGCGGCCGAAGGATGGCAGCTCGGGCTGGCCGATCTCGCTGGTGGAGCCCGCGCCCAGGAGGGAAAGGCGCTGGAAGGTCGTGGCTTGGTGCTGCACCTGCTGTTCGATCACCGCGGGGACGGTGACGTCCAGCGTCAAGCCCTGTGTGCTCGAGTCCACGACGTCCACGCGAGGCGCGTCCTGCTGGGGTTGTTGGGCGGCGGAGGCTGGCAGGCCGCCGACGGCCGAGGAAGACGGCAGGCACAGCGCAAGGAGTACTGTCCCGGCGACCAGGGCCGGGAAGATCGCTCTATGGAGAATGCAGAACCTTTTTCCTAGGCGTCGCGACAGACTCTCCATCCATTCCTACTGCGCCGTGGCAATCATAGCCGAACGATAGCCGTGTGACAAGGAACAGAAGGATAGTACTCCGCCGGGCCGAGCTGCCAGCATGTCCTACGGCAGTCCAGCGAGGTACCTAGTCGCCCAAGAGAGCACTGAGGTTGCGGGGCAAGACGTCGAGCAGGTCGATCAGGTCAAGCCGTTCCAGCTTCTCTTTGGCCTTCGGGGGGAGATGCTCTGGAGCGGTGCCCTCCAGGACAAGGGCGGTCTCCTCCTCCGAGAGAACCTCATCTCCCACCACCCAGTCCCTCACGGCCTTGTTCTCTGGGCAGACCCTCTGGCAGCGTAGACAGCCGACCAGGCAGTTGTGCCAGGAAGGATCGACCCACGCCGGGAAAGGAACGTCTGGGGGCTTCTCGTTGAGGAAGGTGAGGCAGCGCTCCGCGCGGAGCAGGAACCGGTCAGGGTCGATGGCCTCCGTGGGACAGGCGCGTTGGCAGGCCATGCACTTCTGGCAGGCGTCCATCATGCGCAGGTCGTGCCAGTTGTCTTCCTTGGAAGGAAGGTCCGACCAGAGCACCACCAGGCGGTGGAAGCTGCCCATGCCCGGGACATAGGTGACGTTGTTCTTGCCGTAGGCAGCCAGCCCGCTGCGGACGGCCGTCAGTTTCTTCGGCAAGTTTGCCAGAGCGACGCGGTGTCCGCCTGGCGCGAGGATCTCTGCGGCCGCGTCTTCAACCCGTTTGTCGACCTCGCGCCAGTGCAGATACGTCGGTGGTACGACGAAAGGGAACTGCTCACCGTGCCGCGTGAAGGTGATCCGAGCCGCGGGATCGGGTACGGCCACCACGAGAATGGAGGTGGCGCCGGGCAAACTGTCAGGTGGCTGGAATTCGAACGAGGTGAGGCGCTCCTCGTAGAACTCAGCATCGAACAGCCCGTCGCGGTGGCGTGCTTCGATGTCCTGTTGAAGGTCAACCAGGCGTTGGGCTGACAGGACGCCGCTCCTGTGGCCTCGGCCTTGCAGTCGTTGCAGTAGCTGTCCTGGCACCTGGCATCCACCTCCCGTGGCTCATCACGTCACTCGCTCGGCTGGATGGTCACCCCTGTACGATGCTTAATTGTATCCTTCACGGCGGGTGGGCACAAACCGGCAGTGGTCACGGCGCGTTATGGTCTCCACACTCGCCCTGGTTCCGTCACAGTGCTTGCCCTGGTGCATTCCTGTGGGTATAATGGCGCTCACCGCCTTTGCCTGGCACCATTGCCTGGTGCCTCAGGCGCTTCGCACAGACAGTTGTCCAAGATACCAGCCGCATTCTGTGGAAACTGCATGGATTGGGAGACCAGATGAGGATTACAGGGCAAGGGCTCCCGGCGTTTCTGGCCATGGCAGGCGCGGCGGCGCTGCTGCTCAGCGGATGTGGCTCTGGCGCCTCGACGGTGACGCCGACGCCAACGAAGACGCCGGTGGCGGTTGTTACGCCCAGCCCGAGCCCAGAGCCGACCGCCACTGCTGCGCCGACTCTGACCCAGCTAGCCGTGCCGGACCCCACACCCTTGCCGACCAGCACTCCGGGTCCCCCGGAAACGCCTACGACCACTCCCTCGGTTGAGCCGGGCCCTCGGACCTCTACGCCCCAGCCGCCGACCCCGCCCACCCCTACCGCCACCGCAACGGCGGTCGAGCGACCGCCATTGCCACCTCAGCAGGGTGGAGAATGGGACATGGAAGCCGGCTTCGTGACTGGTGCTTCGCCCCTGGGAGAGGTCTGCCCCGGGTGGACTGTGGCCGTGGGCTGGCGTGAGATCGTGGCCCCGGGCATCCCTGCGTCGTCGTGCCTGAACGAGAACAAGAACCCGGCCAACGTGCGCAGCGGGCAGCGCTCTCAGGAGATGACCTTCGATTTCATTAGCGACGAAGCGGGGATTTGCCGGCAGGCTCAGACCATCCCGGGGCACCGGTACCGCATCGAGGCCTGGGGGAAGCATGTGCGCAGCGCGTCGCCCGTGGTGCTCTCATTGGGCGTGGACCCGACTAGCGGGGAGGATTGGAGGACCCCTTCGGTGACCTGGTATGACTGGGATGAGACGGGAGAGGACGTCTGGGTGCATACTGAGGTCACGGTCCGAGCCAGCGGTGACAGGTTGACGATCTTCTTGAAGGGCTACCACCCATCTGCGGTGCAAGGGGGTGCCACGCTATTCGATGACGTGGGGGTCACAGACCTGGGACCCTAGAACCGATGGCTTGGGCGCGCCGTGCGTCGCTGTGCCCCAGGCCTGTTCTCGTCTGACTGGCTGCCTAGCCCCTATCTGAGTACCCGCATTACATTCTCAAACGTGAGGAGGCCGACATCTGCTGGGGGCTCCAGAAAGGGGCGCACGTCGGCCAGCGCCTGATCCCAGGGCAGCGCTTGCAGTCTTGTGCGCACCAGTTCTCGCCAGTTGTCCTCGGTTGGATATTCCCCCTTCCAGTCCGTCTGTCGCAGAGCATTGTCGAGTAGCCCCAGATTGGGCTCTGGCCAGTCAGGGTCGCTGAGAAACCACAAGAGGTCGTAGACATCCCTTCCTTTGGCATAGGGTCGCTGCAAGATGGCGTGCAGCTTGCCCGCCAGCAATGACGCACGGTCGTGATGCTGGAGGTGGAGTGTCAGGTGGCGGCGGATGATGCTCGTTTCAAGCACCGCTCCGGACGGTGGGTTCGTGTCCACCTCGATCTTCACGGAGAACAGTTGGCCTCGATGGGCAGATAGCTCCAACTCGTACAGCAAGCCGGGAAAGCGGACAAAGGCGCTGTGGACGACTCTGTGGTCACTCACCTTGATATCCAAGATGTAGCCTTCCGGAGCCAGCTGTGACTGGATGGCTCGAAGGTAGGCACGTAGGTCGTACCGCGCGTTGTCTCGTTCAAGGGCGAAGTCCAGATCTTCCGAGTAGCGCGGGCTACCATATAGGAAACGGAGTGCCGTCCCGCCGTGGAAGGCCAGGGGGATCATCGCTCCCGCGCGCTGTAGACAGCCCAGCGTCCTGGCCTGCAGATAGTCACGCAGCACATTTCGGGCCTGGGCCGGTGAGGGCGCCTCATGTAGCAGGAGGGCAAGGTACTCCTTCATAGCCTTTCAAACTCCAATGATTCGGACCGCGCCAGATTCGCGACAAGCGCGGCTGCACGCTGCAACTTGTGGCTACCCGCCTGATCTGCCTGAATTGCTAGTTCGTGGGGGTCCATTCGGTCCAGGTTTTGCAGGCGCAATTCGCGCAGGTACTCGGGCGAATCGCCACCCGGTTGCAGGTAGATGAGATCCAGAAGGGCCTTTTCCGGTGCGGCCACGAAGGCCTGCTGCTTTCGTCCCAGCTCCAGCAACTGATAGCCGTGGAACAACTCTGCCTTGAGGTGACGGAAGTCATAGGCTCCCAGCGGCGTTTCCCACAGAGATGGGCGCGCGGTGGTTACGCTGGTCACCACAGGTACGTACTCAGGAATGAGCCCATAGTGAGCAAGAGCAGACTGCCGGCTGACATAGGAGCCGCGCGCCATCCGATTGGCGACGAGGAAGGGATGGGGTTTGACCCTCTGGAAGGGAGGCGCCAATGCATACAGGTCGCGCCTCAGTCTGAAAAGCCGCCCGGCCTTGGTCCAGCGAGACAGCTGTTTGCGGGCGTCTGCCGGATCAACGTCGCCCGCCAGTAGCAGGCCGGTCTCGAACACAGGCTCATCGCCCACGATCTCCATCAACTGCTCGAATCTCATGGCAGTATTATACCAAAAATGGTATATTACTGCAACGGAGCTCACGGGAGCCTTGGTGTCTGAGAAGAGTCGGAACCCCCAGGGCTCATGAGGTGGCTCCGTCGCTCGTTCGAACCACGCAGTGGATGTTCCAGCGAACTCATGACAGGTGCGAGGTGGTGCCGGCCGCTACGGTACATTCCTGATCAGGCTCAGGTCACCCACTCGCGCCGCCTCCAGAACGGAACCGAGATACTCATCGGCCATGTCGGCGGTCACCGGCACGGGCATGTTCTCCAGCTTCATTCTGAGCTGCGGATCCTTGGCCGCCGTCAGGACACGCTGGATGTGCTCAGCGGAGAGACCATCGACCTCGGCGAGAGTTGTTGGAAAACCAACCCGACGGCTCAAGGCCATCATCGCCGTGGCGACTGCCTCTGCCAGTCCGCGCCCAGATAGGGCATCGATGTCCGGGTCACTCAGATTAGCATCCTGGAATATCTTGCCCACGATCCGCAGAGGTTCTTCAATGGCTGGTGCGAAGAACACGGTGTAGTAGGCGTTCATAATGCCACACGCTCGGCCGTGGCTGACAATATCCACCAGGGAGAAGCTTGTGAAATGTCCTGCATTGGTGCTGCCCAGCATGATGGCATAGCCGCCCAGGTCGGTGGCGTAGCCCAGCGCGGAGCGGGCCTCAGCGTCCGAAGGATTGTCCATGGCCCGCTCCAGGTACTCTACCACGAGGCCGATACCCTCCTTCGCCACCTCCGCGACCTTGCCGTAGTGGGGATGTCCAACGGCCCCGTATAATGCCTCCAGAGAATGCGAAAGGCCGTCCCACGCCCCGTCGGCAGTCAGGGCAGGGGGCATAGAAGTGGTTACCTCGTAGTCGAAGAGCGCGCGCCTGGGGACTACGGCCTCATCCACGATGAGCTTCTTCTGCCACGTCGATTTGTCTGTGATGTTGGAGTACTTGGTGAGGTGCGCAGCGGAACTCGCCGCTGTCTGCACCGCAACGAGCGGGGTGAGGGTCTTTCCGGAGGTTTGCAGTTCCTCCGTCACCCGGGCAGTGCCGAAGTAGTCATCGATCTCGCCGCCCAGGGTCCGCAGCACTTCGGCGGCCTTCGTGGCATCGATGGTGCTGCCGCCGCCCAGGGAGACAATCACATTCGGGTCCAGTTCCTTGAGGCTCGCGCTGATGCGGAAGACGTCCTCTCGCGGCGCGTTGGGAGCGGCTCCTCTGATCTTGCCCAGCAGGTCGACGCCGGCTGCAATCAGCGAATCGGCCACAGTGTCCACCAGCGCTTGCGATCCAGGGAAGCCGGGGTGCACAAGGGCGGCCTTGTCGCCAAGCTCGCCCGCCAGCCTGCCGACCTCGCCCAGCACTCCCGTGCCATACACGTAGCGATCCTGCTTGAACTCGTGAATCAACTGCCTGGCCTTTTTGAATCTCATCAGACCTGTCTCCTGTGGATGTCTGTAATGTTCTCTGACCTGCGCCATGGCCGAGAGTGGCGCGACGACCCAGGTCGCCCTGGAGCGGTGGGTGCGTCCCCGGGTTTAGACTTCACCGAGCCATGCAGTTGGAGAGTGCCATACTGGAACGCGTTCGCCATCTGGAAGGCGATTGCCTATCTCACGGCGCCGGAGAGACTCGCGGAGTGCCCTCGAATCCGAAGCCAGGTAGCTAGTGGAGGAGGCCCAAGTCGACCAGAGCTTGGCGGATGCCTGCTCGTTCCTCTCCACTCACTTTTGGCAGCGGGCTCCGGACGGGACCAGCAGGTAATCCCAGAAGTCCCAACGCCTCTTTGCACGGTGCAACGTAGCCGGGGTCATACTCCAGGAAACGGTTCAGCGCCTGGAGCCTCATGTGGAGTTCATGTGCCGTCTGGTAGCGTCCTTCAACGAAGGCGTCGTACAGCTCCACCATCAGCTGGGGCACAACACTAGCCGCCGTGGAGAAGATGCCCACTCCTCCAACACACAAGGAAGGATAGAACTGACTGTCAATACCTGTGAGTACCGCGAAGTTCGAACCCACCAGTCGAATCACTTCCACCAGCTGTCCCATGTCTGCATTGCTCTGCTTCATGCCGATGATGCCGGGGACGGATGCGAGCTTGGCCACCAACTGAGGCCTCAAATCGTTGCCAGTATAGGTAGGATTATTGTACAGGACCAGAGGCAAGCCCGCCTCGTTCGCGATATCTCTGTAGTGGTCGAACAGGGCTTCTTCTGGCAGCATGAAGTAGTACGGCGCTGTGACGATAACTGCCTTTGCCCCCGCTTCTTTCGCGTCCTGCGACAACAAGATCGTCTCACGGGTACTGCAAGCGGCAGTGCCAGCTATCACAGGCACGCGGCCACGGGCCTGGCCGGCCACCACGCTCGTCACAAACCGCTTCTCTTCACGCGACAGGTGCGGAAACTCCCCGGTGCCTCCGCTGGTCATGATGCCGTGGACCCCGCCATCGATCACGTAATCTGTCAGCTTCCGCAGTCCCGACTCGTTCACTTCGCCGTCTTCGGTGAACGGTGTCACGATCGCTGGAATGACGCCCCTAAGATCCTCAGTTTTCATGGGTTCTCTCCCCCCCAAATGTAGTAGTGTGTCAATACCTGTCCCCCGCTCCCCGACTATCCGGGGTCGGTGTCCGCCAAGGCATTCATCGGACCAGCCCCCCGGGGTCGCGTCCGTGGCCACTGCCTTCTCTGGCGCAGGTTTGGGCCGAACCCATCCCTCCACGCCAGTCTGCTCCTGTGTGTGTAGCTATGAATCAAGTATCCTGCTCAGAGTCGATATGAAAGCACGAACGGTATGCAGGTCATCGTAGTGAGCGAAACTCGCTCGAATCACCGCCTCTTCCTTCTGCAGGTGTCGGTTGATCATCGCGGAGAAGACGTCGCCAGCGGCGACTTCAATCCTTCCCAGTTCCCAGCACAGTCGCTTCAGCTCAGCCGTCCCCTTGCCCTCAATCTCGAGACAAAAAGTAGGATCTCTCGTCCAAACACCATCCTGTACGGTCTTGAGGCCATAGTACCGGAACCTGTCCTTCGGGAAGGTCTCGAAGGAGCGCAACACCTCCCTACTCAACTCGCGCTCGTACTGTTCAATCCCCATCAGGGCCGCCCTGAAAAGCCTTGTCTCAGCCTCTGGGACCTCCTCTAGAGCTTCGGCGTAGTACGCAGCCAGGTGATTGCCCAGAGTCAACAAGTAGCGAAGCGCGCCCTGCATCGCTCCCAGCACGGCGGTGTTGAGACTACCCTGCTCGAAACTGTTAGGGTTCGGGGCAACGCAGTAGGGCGCCAGCTTGTTCAAATGCTCCCTCTTCCCCCATAGCACCCCCAACATAGGCCCAAACAGCTTGTAGCCCGAGATGGTCAAGAAATCGGACTGGATCTCCTGAACGTCAATGGGGCCGTGAAAAGCATGGTGAACGGCATCGACCACCAGATAGGCCCCATTTCCCTGCTCGTCCCGGAATGCGTGGACTATGTCGGCTATTTCGCGTATGGGCATCACCGTGCCCACGGCGTTGGCTGCGTAGGTCATGGCCACGATTCGAGTGTTTGAGTCTACGAGGGATTGCAGCTGATCGAGGTCCACTTTTCCAGCATCGTTGACTCTGAGCCTTCGTATCTCAAGGCCTTCGCGTTCTCCGTACAAGACTTCCCAGGGAGAGACGTTGGCGAAGTGATCCGCATCGGTGACGATGATGTTGTGGTGCTTCTGCACGAGAGGCCGAAAGGCGATCGCCAGATTCAGAAGGCTATGCGTGGTCGAGGCATGAAACGCGATCTCATCTGGGGAGTATCCGTTGAGGAGCCTGGTAAGCAGCGATCTAGTCTCCCAAATCAGATCTCGCGTAAGTCGCTCACTGTGGGATATCTCACCCGGCTGCGCCCGGGCCTCGCCATAGGCCCTTGCCATGGCCTCGATGGACATTCTCGGCACCAGAGTGCCCGCGCCGCTGTCCAGGTATACACGGGGGTTGCCAGCTCCGTCGTGCTCAAGGAAAGGAAAGCTTGATCGTATGGTCTGATGGTACTCCCTGAAGGCCTCCAACGCCCCGGGGGCGAGCTCGTTCTCCTGCATCTCTCACTCCTTAATTACGTCGCCAATTGCCTATAGCGCCGTTTCGATGTCCTTTGCATCTATCCCATAGTGAGTGACAAAGCGAATCCTATTCCTCGTCCATGGAACCACCAAGACTCCCTGCTCTTTGAGCAGATCGACCAATTCTGTACTCATCAGGCGTTCTGAGGCCATCTCAGCCACCACAATGTTGGTTTGTACGGTGGAAACGTCCACGACTAGTCCGGGTATCTCATCGATGCCTTCCGCCAAGATGCGAGCATTCTGGTGATCCTCCTCCAGACGCAGACTCATCTTCTCGATGGCGTAGATTCCCGCGGCCGCGATGATGCCGGCCTGCCGTTGACCACCTCCAAGCTTCTGCCGGTTCCTGCGGGCCTCGGCTATGAAGTCCGCGGGTCCGCAGAGCACCGAACCCAGCGGAGCCGACAGGCCCTTGCTCAGGCAAAACGCTACCGTGTCCACGTACTTGCAGATCTCCCTGTCTTCGACCCCGAGATAGACGGCGGCGTTGAATACGGGGGCTCCATCCATGAACACCGGTATCGAGTGCCTCTTCGCTATAGACGATATCTTCTCCAGCTCAGACAGCGGCATGACGATGCCGCCGTCGCTGGCAAAGGTGTTCTCGGTCCAGATCAAGCCGGTTGGCGGTTCAAAGAGGTCGGCAGTGCGGATGACCTGCTCGAGAAGCTCGATATCGTAGCTTGCCCTCTTGTTCACCGGGAGAATCCGGAAGCTCACACCCGCGATCGATGCAGGAGCTCCCAGTTCGAAGATCACCGCATGGTGTCCCTCACCTACGACCACCTCGTCACCAGGTCGGCAGTGAGTCATGAAGGCAAGAATATTGCTCATTGTTCCGCTGGTGGTCAGGAGCGCTGCTTCCTTTCCAGTCACCTGTGCGGCAAGCTGCTGCAATTCGTTTACAGTCGGGTCCTCCCCATATAGGTCGTCTCCCAGCTCCGCTCGATATATGCAGTCCATCATCTCCGGTGGCGGAAGGGTTACAGTATCGCTTCGCAGATCGATCATACCATTTCACCTCGTTGGGTCTTCGCGCGCAGCGGGGCCCGTCCTTCATCGTCCCCTGCCTGGGACCCGCACCTGGTTCGACAGACGAATCCTGAAGGAGAACTCGTAGCGAATCTGCTTATTCGGACTAGGACGGAGCTGGGTCAATGTCGCCCTTTTGATGCTGCACGATCTTCACAAGTAATGGTATGTCTACGTTGCCTCCACTCACAACCACCGCGACGTGCTGTCCAAGGTCCTTCACCTTCTCATGGAGAAGGGCTGCTATGCCCACAGCCCCAGCTCCCTCCACCACCAGGTGGTGCCTCTCCAGAGCAAAGGCCATGGCCTCAGCAATCTCCTCCTCTGACACCAGGACGAAATCGTCAACAAGCTCCTGAACCATACGGAAGGAGTACCTGTTCTCCAAGCCGATGCCACCCACCAAGGCATCAGCGAGACTCTCCTCCTGCTCCATCCTGATCGGTGAGCCAGCCTGCAGACTGTGGTACATGACGGGCGCGCGCACCATGGAAACGCCCACGACCCGAATGGTGCCGCTGGCGCATTTGAGCGCCAAGGCGATGCCCGAGATCAGCCCCCCGCCCCCGACCGGCACGAGCACCGTCTCGATCTCAGGCAGGTCCTCCAACAACTCGAGCCCGATTGTGCCTTGCCCGGCGATGGTAAGAGGATCGTCGTAGGGATTGATCATGGTCAACCCCTTTTCCCTCTCCATCCGGAAAGCCCCATCTTCTGCTTCATCGTAGGTCTTGCCGCAGACTGCGACTTCACCACCGAGAGCCTTGATGCCCTCTACCTTGTTGCTGGGAGTTCCCTCCGGAATACAGATTAGGGGCCTGACTCCTTGACGCTTGGCAACATAGGACACCGCGCGGCCGTGGTTGCCAGTGGAGATGGTCATCACCCCTCGCGCTTTCTGATCATCCGAGAGACTCAGCACGTTGTTGGCAGCCCCCCGAATCTTGAAGGAGCCCGTCTCCTGCAAGTTCTCCAGCTTCAGGTATACAGAGGCGCGAGCCAGCTCGCCCAGCAAAGGCGAGGGGACCAATGGGGTTCTCCTGGCCAGCGGAGCGATCCTCTGCCTGGCCAGATAGATGTCACGCAACGTCACATCGTCAGCGGGCATGTTGTTCTCCTGCTGCGGGTGTCTTCGACTCAGCCCTGCAGCTTCACGATCAACTCGTGGATGCGATCCAGTCCCTTGCGGAGGTATTCCTGCGGCACGCCGAAGCTGATGCGAAGGTAGTGGTCCATGCCAAAGTGATCCCCGGGCACGATGAACACGCTCTTCTCTCGCATCAAGCGCTCCACCAGCTCTGTGGAGTTCACATCGAGGTGGTAGCGAACGTAGGCTATGGCTGCCGCCTCAGGCGGGACCAGGCCGAACGTGCCCTCGTGACTCTCCAGCCAGGCGTCCAAGATGGGGTAGCCCCTGCGGATGTAGTCACGCGTTCGCTGCAGTAGACGGGGCCGCACTCCCGGCGACAGAGCAATGGACGCCAGCTTGTTGGAGAGCATGGGGGCGCTGATGGTGACATACTCGTGACGAGCCCAGATGTCATCCACGGTGTCCAGCGGCGCCACCACCCAGCCGATCCGTAGCCCCGGCAGGCCGTAGGCCTTGCTCAGGCTGTTCATGGCCAGCACCTTGTCGTACCGGCGCCAGAATGAGGGGGTCTGGGTGTCGGTGAGGCGCTCGGCCCCGCTGTAGACCTCGTCGGCCAGCAGCCAGGCACCCACGCGCTCGGCCACGGCCACAATGGCTCCCATTTCCGCCTCAGTCAGAATGTGGCCAGTCGGATTGTCCGGGTTGCAGACGGCGATGAGTTTCGTCTTCTCAGAGACGACGTCGCTCAGCTCGTCCAGGTCAGGCGCCCAGCCCAACTCCTCTCGGAGATGAAAGGTTCTGACTCTTATGCCAAGATTCTGTGCAGCGCCCCAGATCTGCATATAGTTGGGCAACATCACAACGATCTCTTCCCCGGGCGCCACCAAGGCCTGGAGGGTGATGAAGTTGGCCTCAATGCAGCCCACGGTCACCAGGACATTGTCTGGTGTTGCGCCGGGGTAGAGCGCGGCGATGTTCTCTCGCAGCTCTAGAATGCCGTTGGTCTGAGGGTAGTGCAGTGGGATAGCCAATACTTCTTCGAGGACTGCCGGGTCATCCACCAATTCACGGACGGCAAGAGGGTGAACACCACTCTCCGACAAGTTGTACTCCACGACGTTCTCCCACTTGGACATCATACGTTCCATGACGAAGGGCTGGAAGCTGCCGCTGGGTTTGCTCATTTGGTCCCTCTCTCTGTCTACATCTAGCGTTGATCGTCAGTACTATAGGAGAGACTTGACATCCGCCTGGAGGGCAGATCGCTCGTGAGGAATCGTGTGTGGATGCTCCAACCTGTCCTCTTTGAGGCTACGGAGCGCCGAGTTGCCCTGTGAGGTTGCTGGCTCGCGTTGCATGTCCTGCTCCGGACTAGTATCCTCGGAACTGCCCTCCCAGCGTCCATCGCTGGCCCGTGGTGGAATCCCAACCGCTGGGAACGGGACGTCATGCCCCGTGAAGACCGACTCTGCACAGCAGGATTGCAGCGTGCACATGGCTTGCTGCCCTGTCGTGACGCTGGCGGCAATAGAAGCGCATCGCGATGAGGTCACAACATGCGGACATGCCAGAACTCGCCGACATAGTATGCCACCGCTCTCACCATCGGTCAAGTCTAGCCAGGGACGGCATCGCTTTCCTCCCCTCGTTTCCCTCTGTAGGCGTGCTGGTCTGAGCTGGAGCAGTGTGCACGTTGGGTGCGTCGAGAGGCGTAGGTGCGGTATACGCCCAGCCCTGAGTCCCGGCGACTCCATGCATGATCGTTCGTCCACGTGAGGCTTGACAAAGGGTCACAGTGACGATATTCTGTGCCCGGATCGGAGATTGACCTGGAGATGGAGGTGGCCGGTCACCAGGAGTACAACGCGGTAGAAGAGGGCAAGCCACCCGCAAGGTGCAGCGAAACACGCGGGAAGCGCCCGTTCGAAAGATGGAGGCATAGGGAGGAACTCATGGAGGTTCTACTGGTCAAGGAAGCGGAGATCCGTCGCTCTGTCAGTGTTGAAGAGGCCATATCGGCGGTCGAAGACGGTTTCACACGCCTGGCGGCCGGGGAGGTCAATCTTCCTCCTGTGATGAGCCTGGACATGCCGGAGGTCAAGGGAGAGGTGCATGTCAAGGGGGGATACATCTCTGGCGCGGACAGTCTGGTGATCAAGGTAGCCACCGGCTTCTACGACAACCCCGGCCTCGGCTTGCCGAGCGGCACCGGCATGATGATGGTGTTCAGCGCCCAAACTGGATTCCCTCAGGCCCTGTTGTTCGACAATGGCTATCTCACTGACCTGCGCACGGCAGCCGCAGGGGCAGTTGCGGCCAAATACCTCGCCAGACATGACGTGAGTGTCGTCGGGGTGGTCGGTGCCGGAGCTCAGGGGCGCTTCCAGATCATGGCGCTGGCCAAGGTCCGGCCATTCCAGAAGGTGCTGGCCTACGATCTGGACCGGGCGAGGTTGACTGCCTACGTTGAAGAGATGCCCGACATCGTAGGGGTCGATTTCGTCGCCGCACAAGACGTGGAGAGCGTGGTCAAAGATAGCGACATTCTTGTTACCTGCACACCTTCACGAGAGCCCTACGTGAGAGCCGAGTGGCTCCATCCTGGCCTGCATATCACGGCCATGGGCTCGGACGCCCCGTACAAGCAGGAACTGGAAAGCGAAGTCCTCTCCAGGGCTGACCTGTACGTCTGTGACCACAAGGGGCAGTGCGCGGAGCGTGGGGAACTCCATCACGGACTGGAAGACGGCACCATCAGCGAGAGAAACGAGATACTGGAACTGGGCGAGCTTACTTCCGGACGGCATCCTGGGCGCACCGATGAGTCGCAGATTACTGTCTGCGATCTGACCGGAGTAGGGGTTCAGGACGCAGCGATCGCCACCCTCACTTACGACAAAGTGCTCCAGGCCGGGCTTGGCTGCACCCTTGAGCTGTGAGGGCCCGAGTTCGGGACATCTTGTCTTCCCACGAATCGGTCCCGCTCGATGAATCGGTTGCGCGGAGTATCCATGATCTCATTGCCACTCGCGACAGTGGTGTTTCCTCGAGGTCCTCTCGCAGTTGATCGCTCCTTCCTTTGGCCCGACAACGATCCACCCGTGACCCCTGGTTGAGCGAACCGGGCTCTCGTGGGCTCTCCCCGCCACCGGGGCGTTCATCACACTGTTCACGGCTCTGCTGTGAATTTGGGCCAAGATGAAGCTTGTTGGTGACGGATCTGGAGTCGCGCCCGGGGAGCCAGTACTGGAGACGAGGCCCAAGCACCGGCCGTGCCAGTCTGTGGTGACCGGCCGGCTCTGCAGTTTGCAGTCTGAGGAGTGGGGCCTCACCGGAGGGTCGCGTCCACCAACGCCCGACAACTGGGGAATCGGGCCGGGGCGTCAGCAGGGCAAAACAGCTCGATGACGCACAATAGAATCCAGCCTACGGCAGCCGGGTGTCTGGCCGAATGCTGCCCGCCCTTGAGGCGATCCTCGGCCCTTGGCGAGAGGCGGATCTGTCCTACGGCCAGTAGGCAAGGGATTTTGCTTCTTTGGGGAGCCCTTGGTGTCCTCGCCCGTAGGGCTGGTATCTCTCAGGGACGTACCTCGGCCACGACCGCGAACTTGACAAGCCCCGGCAAGTTGGATATACTATCGACAATCCTATGCACTATGGGGAAATGAGAGGCCAGCAATATCAAGACGCGTCCACGCTGCTTCCCTTGTTGTCCAGTGCGGCAACACCCATGAACCTGACCTGGATGGTTCGGGGCACGTGACGGGCAGCGGCCAGCAGAGGCCTGGCGGTCGCTTACGCCGGGATGAGGTGGCCGCCGACTGTGGAGTGCATAGGATGCCGAGGCGCCAGTCCGTGCGCCGACCGAAGGCATTCGACTTGGCGGTCTTCGGCGTTGGGCTGAGCGAGGGAGAATCTCCAAGGCATCCCGGTCGAGCGCCTGAGGGAACTTTCGGGGGAGATTGGGCCATCGGAGGCGTATTCTGACGATGTCTGTTGGGGTGTGCAGTTGGTACGCGACTTCTTTAGCCCCGTCTTCGGAGCCAGCGAAAAGCACCACTTCCAGGGTACGCGTCCATGACTCTGGTTCACTTGCGGAGGCCATCGGGTCCGGCAGGGGGCAGCTATTTCCGTCCATCGATATGTCAAAGGCCAGGATCTTCGATTAGGTCGATCTGGTCGAGACAGGGTACTGAGACCCATCACAGAGCCCCAGAGAGAGTTACGATCCCTCTGCACGGGGCCAAATGACTCATTTGAAACCCCAAGAGCGCCTCGACAACTTCAAGGGGTTTCAAGAGGGGTTCAACGAAGAACTGGCCGTTCAGGAGAGCAGGGCGCGTATAATGTGTGGCGCGAGTTGGCTGCAAGCTTGCACCTACGATATGATGCAGTTCAACACCGAGGTACCCAAGGCAGTGACGTGCGACCTCTGCATAGACAAACGGGGCAGGGAGGAGGCTCTGGCGTGCACCTCCATTTGTCCTACACAGGGCATCCACTGGGGAGATCCGGCGACCTTCCCCAGCGGGGACAAGATGGTTCTTTGAGACTGAAACACCCTGACAACGCCGTTAGCAGGCAGGATGATGGCGTGGTCTCGGTTGACGCGCAGGCGTGCGCTGAGGAGGTTGAGTGAGCATGGATGTCAATAGTGAAGAACAAGTAGTACGGAGCAATTGCCGAGGCTGTCATGGCGGTTGCGGGGTGCTGGTTCATGTTAGAGATGGTGTCATCACCAAGCTTGAGGGTGACCCTGATTTCCCCACCAACCATGGTTCTATGTGCAGCAAAGGTCTCGCTTTCAAGCAGCTTGTCTATCATCCGGACCGGCTCAAGTATCCTATGAAGCGAGCGGGGAAGAGGGGAGAAGGCAAGTGGGAACGGATAACGTGGGACGAAGCCCTGGATACCATAGCCGGTAAGTTGCAGCAGGTAAAAAGGGACCATGGTGCTGAGTCCATTGCGTTGGGGCAGGGCACTTCCAGAGAGGGTGAATCCTTTCTTGCCCGATTCGCCAATCTGACGGGCACGCCCAATATCTTTGCTGCTGGTCACTTCTGCTATCTCTCCCGGGTCGGCGCCAGCCTGGTCACATGTGGCAACCTACCGCTAGTTGACTACGATGGTAACCCGAAGTGCGTCATGGTATGGGCAAGCAACATCATGTGGACCAACCCGGACGAATATACCGGTGAAAACCTAGCCCGGGTGCTGGCGCAAGGGGCAAAACTGATCGTAGTTGACCCCAGACTGACTTATCAAGCCAGCAGAGCGGATGTCTGGCTCAAACTGAGGCCCGGAACAGATGCTGCCTTGGCCCTGGGTATGGCAAATGTGATAGTCAGCGAAAAGCTCTACGACGAAGAGTTTGTCCAGAAGTATGTCCATGGCTGGGATGAGTTCGTGGAGCGAGTCCGTCAATATCCTCTGGACAAAGTAGAGGAAATCACCTGGGTGCCAGCGGAGCAGATAAGAGAGGCAGCAAGGCTTTTCGCTCAGACAAGGCCTGCCACTATACAATGGGGAGTGCCCATTGAGCAAGGCATCAATTGTATCGACGCCGACCGTCTTCTCATTGACCTGGTGGCCATCACCGGTAACCTGGATGTGCCCGGAGGAGCCGCCTTGTTCCGACCTCCAAAAGGGCAAACGATCAGCGAGTTCACCTACCACCGGAACCTTGCGCCTGAACAGAAGGCGAAGTATCTTGGCGGGGAGAAGTATAGGCTTGCGGCCATGATTGGACTGGTACCGGAAAAGATGGTCTGGGATGCCATCCTTACTGGTAAGCCTTACCCCATCAAGGCAATCATGATTCACGGCTCCAACCCAGTGGTCACCCGACCAAATGCCAGGGAAGCATATAGGGCACTAAGTCAGGTTGAGTTCTTGGAAGTGGGCGATTTCTTCCTGACGCCCACCGCCGAGCTGGCTGATATAGTCCTGCCGGTATCCACCTGGTTGGAGGCGGATTATACTGGCGGGTTCTTCTTCCGCCATGGATACCTGTTCCCCAGGCGGAAGATCGTGCAGATAGGCGAATGCAAGTCTGACTTTGAGATATTCAATGAGTTAGGCAGACGGATGGGGCAGAAGGAGTGGGGCGCTACTTATTTGGAGGATCTTGATACCATCCTGTCGCCCAGTGGTCGCAAGTGGGCGGATGTTAGGGATGAACCATATCTAAGAGGCGAGGTGGAGTACCGCAAGCATGAGAAGAAGGGCTTCTCCACTCCGACGAGGAAGTTTGAGCTCTACTGCACCACCTTTGAGAAGTGGGGGTATGACCCGCTGCCGCAGTACAGGGAAGTACCCGAGAGCCCGGTAAGCAAGCCGGATGTGGCCAAGGAGTATCCCTACATCTTGATGGCCGGACAAAGGACGCCAGTCTTCTTCCATTCCGAGCACAGGATGATACCCTGGCTGCGTGAGCTTCACCCTGACCCCATCGCGGAGATACACCCCCAGGTGGCAGAAGAGCATGGAATCAAGGAAGGCGATTGGATCTACATTGAGAGTCCGAGAGGAAGGATCAAACACCGGGCAAGGGTTACACCGACCATTGACCCCAGATTGGTGGCCATTCAGCATGGCTGGTGGTTTCCCGAGCAAAAAGACCCTGGGCATGGTTGGGACCAGTCTAGCAGCAACATCCTTACCGATAACGACCCCAAGACCTACGATGTCTCCATGGGCGCAAGTAACCTGAGAGTGATGTTGTGCAAGGTCTACCCGGTGACAGAAGAGGGGGTAAGTTAGGGTGGTAACACAGCGCAAACGCATGACTGTTACTGAAGCCTGCATGGGCTGCCTGGCATGTGAGGCAGCGTGCAAACAGGAGCACAACCTGCCTGTTGGGCCAAGATGGATAAGGGTCTTCCCTGACGTGAGGGAAACGGGCGGAAGGTGGCGGTTCAACTATCATGTAACCGAGTGCGTGCACGCGGCGCCAGGTCCGTGCCAGGTCGCCTGCCCGGCTGAGATGAACGCCTGGAAATACGTGAACCTGGCCTTGCTGGGTAAGTTCAAGGAAGGGCTCGAGGTGATAAGGGAAACCACACCCTTTGCCGGAGTCCTGGGTAGTGTCTGCACTCGCCCCTGCGAATCGAACTGCGAACGAGGGAAAGTTGACGCGCCGGTGGGCATTCGCTCCCTGAAGTACTTCTTGGCTGAGCATGAAATGCAGGCCGGTAGAAAAAAGGCGACTCTGGTCAAACAGACTAAGGACAGCCAAGTGGCTATCATCGGCTCCGGCCCAGCCGGCTTGTCCTGCGCCCGTGACCTGGTTGGGCAGGGTTACCCGGTCACCGTATTCGAGACTCGGTCTCAGCCTGGTGGTCTGTTGCGCTCCGGCATTCCCGAATTCAGGCTATCCAGGGACATTGTGGACAACGAGATAGGCTACATCCAAGAGTTGGGGGTAGATATCAGGACAAATACCCCAGTGGAAAACCTGAAGGATGTCTTCAATCAGGGCTATAAGGCGATATTCTTAGGCACTGGTTGCCCCACAAGCCTGAAACTGGATATCCCGAACGAAGACGCCAAAGGTGTGGTCTATGCCCTCGACTTCTTGAACCGCGTGAATTCTGGAGGGAGTGTCACTCTGGGCGAGCGGGTGGCGGTTATTGGCGGTGGTGCCGCCGCAATCGATACGGCCAGGGTTTGCTTACGTGGAGGAGCCAGAGAAGTACATCTTGTTTGTCTAGAGAGTAGGGATCTGACCTGCAAAGATAGGATGCTTGCTCAAGCCTGCGAGATTGAGGAGGCGGAGGAAGAGGGACTGATTGTCCATCCCTCCTTGGGTCCGAAGAGCATCTTAACGAAGAACGGAAAAGTTGCCGGGTTAGACACTATCGTTTGCACTTCCGTACGGGAGGCCGATGGCACTTTCGCTCCAGATTACGCTGAAGGACCAGCCCCTACTATAGAAGCTGATACAATAGTGGTTGCAATTGGGCAAAAACCGGAGGCGGCGGCTTTTAAAGAGTTGGACAAGGACCCGGCAGAGACTATCAGAGTAGATGGGTTCACGCTGAAGACGAATATTGACGGTGTCTTCGCAGGCGGCGATGTCGTGTCTGGTCCGAGTGATGTCATTGGCGCCATCGCTGCGGGTAAGGAAGCAGCCGTTTCTATTGAGCGCTACCTGAGCGGCATGGATTTGAAGGAAGGCAGGTCGATAAAGTTTAGGCTGTTGAACGGCGCACCACTGGAGGCAGCGTTGGTTAACAGGGTCATGGATATCCCTGGTGAAGAAGTGGCTATTGCCGAAGCCATGCGATGCTTTAACTGCGGTACGTGCGGAGAGGCGCTTCAGAAAGGATTCCAGTCGGCTTGTGCTAGTGCCTGTCCAGCTCACTGCATCTATTTCCGGGATGTGTGGGAGATCACTCCCAAAACCGGCACATATACGCTGGCTTAGGAATCACCCCGATGTTGGCCGGGACAACGCTACGAGCGTATCTTCAGCCATCGCGTGAATCTCAGACGCTGATGCCTTCTTTGCCAAGGAGGTCAGCCAAGGCATGGCCATAGTGCTTGTCCTTGGCGGCGGCGAGAGGCTGGCCTTGTGAAGATCATCGGAGAAAGGATCAACGGCACCCGGACTCGCGTCGAGGCGGCTGTGTCCGGGCGTGATGCCGCCTTCATCCAGAGGCTGGCACAACACCAGGTAGAGGGCGGCGCGCATTGGCTGGATGTTAGCGCTGGGACGCCTGCCGAGAGGGAACCGGGCGACCTGGTATGGTTGGTGCGGACGGTCCAGGAGGTTGCCGAAGTGCCACTGTGCCTGGACAGCGCCAACCCTCGGGCGTTGGCAGCGGCGATCGAACAAGTTGGCCAGACACCTCTCATCAACTCCATAAGCGGCGAACGGATGCGCCTGGATGGTATCCTGCCACTGCTACGCGAGACGGAGTGCGGGGTCATCGCACTGGCCATGGACGACAGCGGTGTCCCCTCGAGTGTGGAGGAACGGATGAGGGCCATCAGGCACCTGCTCGACGAGTTGCGGCGCGCCGGCGTTGCCGATGAGCGAGTGTACGTAGATCCCCTGGTGATGGCTATCGCGGCCAACACTGAAAGCGGAAGGATCGCATTGGAAACAATGCGATCCGTGCATTCCGAGTTCCCAGATGTCCACATTGTTTCTGGTCTGAGCAACGTCTCCTTTGGGCTTCCTGTTCGCACCCTCATCAATCAGGCCTTCTTGACACTGGCCCTGGACGCTGGTCTCGATACTGCTATTCTGGACCCACTGGACCGCGAGCTGCGCAAGGCACTACTGGCAGCCGATGTGGTGCTAGGGCGGGATCGCTACTGCCTCAACTATACACGTGCTTATCGGGCCGGTTTGCTCAATGGACCGGTCGCAAAGGCCAGTCGCAGGTAGGACTAGCACTGTACTGACGTGGTGTATCGGTTGGGGCGAGAGCCCCAATAGGATCTTGGGGAGGAGGCTGCTATGGAATGATGTGCCCTATTGGTTGGCGGGAAGAGCCCCAAACTAGATTAGTGAGAGGAGGACATTATGTCCAAGAAACTGGTCAATGCTATTGCTGACATGAGAGAGGCAGAGGCCCTCAAACTGGTCAATGAGATGGTGGAAGGCGGTTCAGACCCCTTGGCGATCCTGGGTGCAGCCAGGGAGGCCATGGGCATCGTCGGCCACCGGTACGAGGAGGGCACCTACTTCTTGCCCGAGTTGATCCTGGCCGGGGTGATGCTGAATGAGATCGCGGAGATGGTCAAGCCGCAGATGGCCAAGGCGGCGGAGGTCAAGCGGCACGGCAAGGTGCTCATCGGGACGGTGGAGGGTGACATCCACGACATCGGCAAGGACATTGTGGTCTTCATGCTAGACGTCAACGGCTTCGAGGTCCTCGACCTGGGCATCGACGTCCCGCCCGGGAAGTTCGTGGAGGCCATCAAGGACTTCAAGCCCCAGGTGGTGGGCTTGAGTGGGTTCCTGACGCTGGCTTTCGACTCGATGAAAGACACGGTGGAAGCGATTAAGAAGGCCGGCCAGCGGGACAAGGTCAAGATCATGATCGGCGGTGGTCAGATTAGCGAGGAGATACGGAAGCACACTGGCGCTGATGCCTATGGCAAAGATGCCATGGTGGGAGTATCCCTCGCCAAGGAATGGGTCGGCGCCAAGTAAGAGTCTACAGCAGAGAATCCAGAGGAGGTAACCGAAATGGGGAAGGAATGGGGAGAGTTGTCGCCTGACGAGAAGCAAGAGGCACTGTTCCAGAGGTGGCTCTCGCCGAAGGATCCTGGGGGGAATGACCTCAAGTTCCAAAGCCCGGAAGCCGAGAAGTCGTACAAGGAGAGAATAACTAGGATCAAAGATGCCATTCAGTTGAAGAAACGGCCTGACAGGGTGCCGGTCTTGCCACTTCCCAGCATGTTCCCTGCTTTGTATTCGGGACTGACCGTCGAAGAGGCCATGTATGACTACGACAAATGCTCCACCGCCTTCAGGAAATTCGTCCTGGACTTTGAGCCGGATGGGCATATGGGCTCTGCACAATTTGGCCCGGGGAAATTCTTTGAGACCCTGGACTACAAGTTGTACGCCTGGCCGGGCCATGGGGTCTCGGCTGAACACAGCTACCAGTGCAACGAAGGCGAATATATGAAGGAGGATGAGTACGATGCCCTGATTCAGGACCCATCCGGTTTCTTCAGCAACGTCTACTTGCCGCGCGTATTCGGAGCGTTAGAGCCTTTACAGATGCTCCCTTTTCTCCCTGGGATACTTGAGATATATGGTGTTGCCTTCAACTTCATACCCTATGGTCTACCTCCCGTCCAAGCCGCCTTGAAGGCCCTCATGGACGCCGGGCAGGAAGCCCTGAAATGGGCAGGAGCTGTGGGTGGCATCGAGGGTGAGTTGGCAACGTTAGGATTTCCTCAGATCCTCGCCGGGTTTACGAAGGCACCGTTTGACACGATCGGCGACACCCTTAGAGGCACCAAAGGGATCATGCTGGACATCTACCGGCAACCCGATAAGCTTCTCGAAGCCATGGAGGCACTAACGCCGCTCATGATCAAGATGGCCGTGGGCGCGGCACAAATGAACGGGAAGCCCATAGTATTCATACCCCTACACAAAGGTGCTGATGGCTTCCTCTCCGATGAACAGTTCAAGACCTTCTACTGGCCTACCCTGAGAAAGGTCATGATGGGGCTGATCGAAGAGGGATGCGTGCCATTTCCTGCTGCTGAGGGGGGCTATAACTCGCGTCTGGAAGTCATCAAAGACCTGCCCAAGGGGAAGACGCTGTGGATGTTCGACCAGACGGACATGGCCAGGGCCAAGAAGATTCTGGGTAACACTGCCTGCCTCCTGGGCAACATGCCCCTTGATCTGTTGAGCGTCGGAACACCCCAGCAAGTGAAAGACTACGCCAAGCAGCTGATCAAGACTGCCGGCGAGGGCGGCGGTTTCATACTGGCGAATGGGGCGTTCTTCGATGGCATAAGGGCGGAGAACCTCAAGGCGATGATGGAGGCCGGCAGAGAATTCGGCGTATATGGCTAGCTCGCAGGAACAACATCTGAGAGGCTTCCGCCGGAAGCCTCTCAGACCTGGTGGCTGGTTGATGTGAGTGTTCTCTCGGTGGCCGCCGTCGTCCTTGCCATTGCCATTCTTGCTGGCTTGGTCCTGACCCGGCTGGAGGCGGGCACCAGCTGATTGGTCGCCCTGGATTTGACCGTCTCTGGAACCAACCTATGGGGACGGACACGGACGCGATTGCCCTGATAATCGGTGGGGAGATCAAGGCATTACATCGGCCTGAAGTCAAGCCGGCCGGGAGGTTTGTCTGTGTCCTGTCGTGACGGGTCATTGGGTCCCACAACGCAGCTACATCTGTTGACCGGCTGACTTGGTTGATGACGGTGGAAAAGCCTTTCACGAAGTTGCCAAGAGCGGGCGATCCTCGCAGTTGATACGGGCCTCTGCCTCAGGCAACCGAGGCTGAAATACCAGCAGGGAGAATCCGGGGCTCATTCCTGGGCACGGATCGGCGTCCGGGTGTTTGTCGCAGCTGGCTCAGGGGCCCGTTCTTGACGCTGGTTCTCTCGAAACGGTTGACCAGTGCCCGCATTCGTAACCGATCTGTAGCTCCCCGGAGGCATGCGGGCCACATGTTTGACTGGCCCGACTTGAAGAGGTCAACAGGGAGCAGGGCTTGCTTTGGTGGCAATGTGCCCGGCGCCCTGTTGAAGGCCGGGACACCGCAGGAAGTTGAGGGCTACGTCAAGCAATTGATGGAGGACGTGGCTCAGGATGGCGGCTTCATCCTTAGCACCGGCTCCGCCCTTGATGACACCACCCCGGGGAATCTGCATGCCATGATTGAGTCAGGCAAGGAGTATGGTGTGTACCGGTAGCTCAATGGGAACTAGGCCTGACAGGCTTGCGGCAGGAGCCGTCAGGTCCTCTGATTGGCTGGGTACGAAATCGCACTACGGGTATCTACCGGCTTGGGCGGCAAGGATTTCACCTGCATGTGCTCAGAGCCCAGGGGCTGAACGTGGAGGCGATTCTCTTGTTGGGCAACGTACCAGGGGCCGCAGCACTGGTGCGCCAGATGAAGGAGGACGAGTGCCATGAGACCGCTGAAGCAAGACCTCTCCATATACAACAGATTCGATTTCGAGAAGCCACCTGTAGCCGTCAAGTTCCTGCTCAACAAACCGGGCGGCATAGAGCAGATAGACAAGAGCCTGCCTTTCTGCGAGATGATCAAGGAAGCACATCAAAGGGGAGCCCCATTCTACTTCGGCAAAGAGAACGAAAACTGTGTCGGAAAAACCGTGTTGGGCATGGAGGAGATGGCACCGTTCGTAGAAGGTGGGCAGATTGGCCCCAAGTTCGGAATCTATCAGGAGCCCCGCGCTAACAACAAGATCTATCAATACATCCCAAAACTCAGGGAGGGTATCGTCAACTACGTCGCTTTCTCCGTGTTGGACTCATTGACCTTTGAGCCGGACCTTCTCATTCTCTACGCTACTCCCAGCCAGGCGGAGATCGTATTGCGGGCGATGAGCTATTCGACCGGGGAGATGTGGGACCCCAAGGCAACACCTGTCCTGGGGTGCTCGTGGCTTTACATCTACCCGTATCAAAGTGGCAAGGTCAACTACATGATCACCGGCTTAAGCTTCGGCATGAAGGCAAAGCAGATCTTTCCGGAGGGGAAGATTCTGATATCTATTCCCTACCCATGGATACCGATTATCACGCAGAACCTAGGAGAAATGGAATGGGTTCTTCCGTCGTATACAGATGGTAGGGAAGCGTTTATGGAGCGAGAGAAGAGAGTATTTCAGGAAGCAGCCCAAGAAGCTCAGAGCTCCTAGACATGGGGTGTAGGATTCTGTGTGGTGACAGTTCTGAAGTGCCCTAGTAGGCCGGAAAGTACACAAGTACGGAGGGAGAAATGGAGGTAAAAGCCGCGGTCATTTTTGAGACAGGGGGGGAGTTTAAGCTCGAACAACTGGAGCTGAGCGATCCCCGCGAGGATGAGGTGCTGGTTCGGATCGTCGGCGCTGGCATCTGCGGCACCGACCTGGGTGCCCTGCACGGGCATCTGCCTATTCCATCGCCGCCCAGTGTCTTCGGACACGAAGGGGCTGGCGTCGTGGAGAAGGTGGGGGCGCGGGTGACCAAGGTGAAGCCAGGCGATCATGTCGTATTGGCCTGGGACTACTGCGGGGCATGCACTGCATGTAAGTTGGGCAAGGAACTCTATTGCCTGAATTTCTTCCTGCACAATTTCCACGGCGCTCGTACCGATGGTACTGCAACCTTGCGAAAGGGCGATGAGGTTGTCCATGGCTGCTTCCTGGGCCAATCTTCTTTTGCCGATTTCGCGTTGGCCAACGAGCGGAGCGTCGTGAAGGTGCAGGAGGATGTTCCCCTGGAGATCCTCGCACCCATGGGGTGCGGCGTTATGACCGGTGCCGGTGCGGTGATGAACGCGCTTCATCCCAGGCCCGGGGCTTCCATCGCGGTATTTGGTGTCGGCCCAGTAGGGATGAGCGCTGTTCTCGCTGCGCTCGTGTGCGGCTGTACTACGATCATCGCCGTGGATATCAAAGCCGACCGCCTGAAGACGGCGAAGGAATTCGGCGCCACCCACAGCGTCAACGCTGGTGAGGTGGACCCGGTCGAGGCGATCCTGGACATTACCGGTGGTGGCCCGGAATTCAGCCTGGAGTGTGTTGGTAATCCCAAGGTGTTTCGGCAGGCTGTGGATGTTCTGCCCCGTTTGGGGGTTTGCGGACTCGTGGGGGTCGTGCCACCGGGCACAGAAGTCAGTCTGAATATGGACCTGATCATGAACGGCCGGACGGTTAAGGGAATCCTCGGAGGCGATGCCATTGCGGATCTGTTCATCCCCAAGCTCATCGAGTTGTACAACCAGGGGCGGTTTCCCTTTGACCGCATGATCACGTTCTATCCCTTCGACGAGATAAACCGGGCGGTGGAAGATATGGCGAAGGGGCGCGTGATCAAGCCGGTCCTACGGCCGTAGAGTCAGACAGATTCACCAAAGAAAGGAGAGATCATGAAGACGTATCAGATGTTCATCGGCGGAGAGTGGGTTGATGCTGTGTCGGGGGCAACCTTCGATGATCTGAATCCCTACACGGGGGAGGTTTACGCCCGCGTACAGAAGGGTGACGCGAAGGATGCAGACCGCGCCATGGCCGCCGCCTACGCGGCCCGGAAACCATGGTCTGCAATGCCCTCACTGGACCGTTCAACGATCATTTTGAAGGCCGCCCAAGTCCTCGAAGAAAGTCGAATGGAGTTTGCCGAAGTGCTGACTGGCGAGGGAGGAAGCACCTTCGGCAAGTGCATGTTCGAGATATCGCAAACCGTGGATCTACTCCTGACCGCTGGCGCGGATGCCAAGCGTATTCTCGGCGAGACCTTCCATACCGACCCGACGAAGCTTTCCATGACCCTTCGGAGGCCGAAGGGCACGATTGTAGCCATTTCGCCGTGGAACTTCCCGCTCATTCTGTCCATGTACAAGGTGGCCTATGGGCTGGCGACTGGCAACACAGTGGTCTTTAAGCCGTCAAGCGAAACGCCGGTGATTGGGCTCAAGATTGGAGAGCTTTTCGAGCGATCCGGGCTTCTTCGGGGTGCCCTCAACGTGGTAACAGGCCCTGGAAGCGTGCTCGGTGATGCTCTAGTAGGTGACGACCGGTGTTCCTACGTGACCCTCACCGGTGAGACCGTCACGGGCCGGCATGTCGCTCAGACGGCTGCTGCGGGGTTGAAAGAGTATACCCTCGAGCTAGGGGGCAAGAACCCGCTGATCATCCTGGCGGACGCCGACATCGACTACGCTGTCAATGCTGCTGCCTTTGGGGCCTTCATGCACCAGGGGCAAATCTGCATGTCCGTAGGTCGGATCATTGTGGAGAAGCCAATCGCCGAGGAGTTTGCCGGCAAGCTCGCTGAAAAGGCCGCCTCTCTGCCCTCAGGCGATCCCACCGTTCCCTCCACGGTGATTGGCCCGCTGATCAGCGACGACCAGGTGCGCAAGGTGGATGGCTACGTCAAAGACGCCGTGGCAGCGGGGGCCAAGCTCCTGGCCGGTGGCAAGTACGAAGGTCGGGTCTACCAAGCGACGGTGCTGTCGAATGTCACCAGCGACATGCGGGCTTGGCAGGAAGAGATTTTCGGACCTGTCGCCCCCGTTCTCGCCGTAGCGGACGAGAAAGAGGCACTGGAAGTCGGCAACGACACCACGTACGGCCTCTCTGCGGGCATTATCACCCCAAACCTGGAGAAGGCCATCTATCTGGCCGAGGGCCTTGAAGCCGGCATGGTGCACGTGAATGATGCCTCCATCGACGCCGAGGCAAGCATCCCCTTTGGGGGCTCCAAGTGGAGCGGCCAGGGTCGGGAAGGAGGCCGCTACTCCCTCGATGCGCTAACCGAGATGAAGTGGGTCACCATCCAAAAGCAGAAGCGGTCGTACCCATTCTAGGAGAGCGGTCACGGGCAATGGGCCATGAACAGCGTTCATGGCCCTTGCTAATTATGTAGCGGGAGCACTGGGAGCAGTACTCAAGCGGGCAGCCAATGGCAGGCTATGAGCCGGGGTGGTCGTTGTTGGGGAAAGTCGGATACTGAGTGCGGACGACAAGGATTGGCGCGGAGCCACGGTGAACGTTTTTCAGGCTGTGCGCGGTAGATGAATCGTCCGTGCCACATGTGACCTGGCGAGCATCTCGGCGGGGCGAAAACGAGAAGAAGACTGCTTCTGGTGAGGTTTGCGGGAAGCTGTTGGGAGGACTGGCTCAAGATCGCCCAGAGATCCTGTCTTGACACCAGGAAGTTGAGCAGGCACATAGCTGAGGAAGAAGAATCATGATCAAGATCATGATTGCCCCAAACCGCTACGTTCAGGGCCCAGGGGTTCTCAAGGAGACGGGTAAACACATCGCTCACTTGGGCTCAAGAGTGTTCTTCATTGGTGGCTGCACAGCACTGTCCGTAGTGCAGGACCAAATCGCGGCAAGCCTCGATGAGAACTCCATGCAGCATCAGTTTGAGGCGTTCTCAGGAGAGTGTACACGGGCTAGCGCAGCCCGGCTCGTGGAGAGAGCGCGCAGCTTCGGAGCAGACGTGGTTGCAGGAGTCGGGGGTGGGAGGGCCATCGATACGGCAAAGGCGGTTTCCCATGAATTGAGTTCAGCGCTGGTCACCATCCCCACTGTGGCCTCAAGTGATGCGCCTTGTAGTGCGCTCTCCGTTCAGTATACGGAGAGCCATATGCTTGATCGGTTCTTGATACTGAAGAGAAACCCAGATGTCGTGCTGGTGGACTCACAGGTTATCGCGGAGGCACCGACACGGTATTTCGTTGCGGGCATGGGCGATGCACTGGCGACTTGGTTTGAAGCATTCACCTGCACCAAGTCAGGCGCAAAGAACCTCCCGGGCGGTGTTACAACCGCTGCGGCCCTCAACCTCGCCAGACTCTGCTATGATACGCTCATGGAATACGGAGTTAGCGCAAAACTCGCTGTTGACCACGACGCCGTAACCCCCGCTGTGGAAAAGGTCATCGAAGCCAACATCCTGTTGAGCGGGTTGGGCTTCGAGAGTTCTGGTCTGGCTGCCGCCCACGGAATTCATGAGGGCCTTCAGACCTTGGAGGGAGCGGAAGGAGCTTTGCACGGAGAACTGGTCGCGTTTGGTACCATTGCACAGCTCGTGATGGAGAACTACTCGACAGGGGAGATCGACAGAGCGGTCGATTTCTGTAACGCTGTGGGGCTGCCTGTTACCTTGAGACAACTGGGGGTTGCGGACGCATCGCGGGAGAACCTCATCAAGGCAGCAGAAGTGGCCTGCACGGAAGGGCTTACCACACACAACTCCTACTTTGAAGTAAGCCCTGAGTTGGTTCTGGGGGCGATCATCGGAGCGAACGCTTTGGGCGAGGCCAGTCTGGAACGCCCCTAGGTCGCTGAGATTGATGGTTGGAAGTGTACGTTCGACCAGTGGGCGCCACAGTACTGTGAAGCCAAGAGGAAGATCGTCATGGCTGGGATAACAGTTGTCATCGATGGTAAGGAGACAACTGGCCATGCGGGGATGACGATACTCGAGGCCGCAGAGAGAGTCGGCATTCATATTCCAACTCTGTGCCATCTGCCAGATCTCACTCCTACTGGTGTCTGCCGCATTTGTGTGGTGGAGATAGAAGGCTCGCCGATACTTGCTGGTGCATGCCACACACCCATCGCTGACGGCGCGGTCATCTCCACTCGCTCCCCGAAGGTCCATGCATCACGGAAGGCTACGTTAGAGCTGATGCTAGCCGGTCACACAGGGCCATGCGTCACCGACTCGGGGGTTGAGGAGTGTGAACTGCACAGGCTCGCTTCTGAACTCGAGGTGCGGCCTCCGCGGTTTGGGGTGAGAGAACCGCGCTTCTATCCTGTCGAAGACGCGAATCCCTATGTGCAGCGAGATCTCTCAAAGTGCATTCTCTGCGGGCGATGCGTGAAGGCGTGTGAAGAAATAGCAGAAAAGAGTGTCTACAGCATTGGCTACCGGGGTTTCCGCTCCAAGGTTATTGTGGATTGTGATGAGCCCTTGGACAGAGAAGACTGCCGAGACTGCGGTGTCTGCATTGACTATTGCCCAACGAGTGCATTGATGAGACCGATGAACTGGACTGAGATGGATGGGGAGAGGGGTAGTCTATCCCTCGGTGAGGAGCACAAAGGCTGCGAGGACGATACCCACCTGAGGCTTCTGGAAGTCCTCAAGGCTGAGCAAAGCAACTCCGGCTTTGTCTCCCCAGAGGTCATGCCAGCGATAGCTCAGAGTCTGAACATGGGCGTAGGTGAAGTGTACGGGGTGGCAACCTTCTATTCCTTTCTTTCTACGAGGCCCTTGGGCAGAAATGTCATCAGGATCTGCAAGAGCCTCCCGTGCTATATGAAGAATAGCCAGGCGATCATCGAGTCTTTTCACGACGCGATAGGCATAAGGCCTGGTGAAACGACGGCTGACGGGAAGTTCTCACTGGAGCTGACGAACTGCATCGGGGCGTGCGACAGTGCTCCGGCAATGCTCGTCAACCACGATGTGCACGGCAACCTTACCCCGAAGAAGATCTCACAGGTACTGAAGTCGTATTCGTGAAAGGCAGTAGACGTTAGCCAATGCCGGAGAAGCACATTGTTTTGGGAAACTGTGGGATCGTGAGCCCAGATGACATAAACACCTATCTGGAGAGAGACGGTTTCAAAGCCCTTGAGAAGGTGAGGAGGACCATGACCAGCCAAGAGGTCATTGAGCAGATCAAAGCCTCTGGGCTACGAGGTCGCGGCGGAGCCGGGTTTCCCTGTGGCCAAAAATGGGAATTGGCCGGGAAGGCTGAGGATGGGCAGAGATTTGTAATCTGCAATGCCGATGAAGGTGAGGTGGGTACATTCAAGGACAGATACCTTCTGGAAAACGACCCTCTTACCCTTATTGAAGGAATGGCAATTGCGAGCCACGCCATAGGCGCTCAACAGGCTTACATCTATCTCCGGCAGGAATACCACCATCTCTTGAATCGGCTTAAGAATGCTATCAGCCAGGTGGCCGAGGAAGGGTTCCTGGGTTCTCTGAAGATTGATATAGTTGAAGGTGCCGGTGCCTACATCTGTGGTGAAGAGAGCGCTCTCATGGAATCCATCGAAGGCAAGCGGGGTGAGGCCCGCCATAGACCCCCTTTTCCGTCAGAAAAAGGCCTGTTCGGGAAACCGACCGTCATTAACAACGTAGAAACGCTGATGAATATCCCACCCATCATCCGCCATGGTTCAGAGTGGTTCAAGGCTATAGGGACGGATGGCAGCAGAGGAACCAAGGTCTTCTCGGTAAGCGGGGACGTGGAGAGGCCAGGCGTATACGAACTGGTCCTCGGCAGCGAGCTGGGAGAACTGGTCGTGGATCTGGCAAAGGCCAAGGATGTTCAGGCGGTTCAGGTCGGGGGCGCTGCTGGCAGGTTGATTCCAGAGAGTATGTTGGACACTCCCCTCTCCTATGAGACTGTGCTTGGTTCCGGAGCAGTGACGGTCTTGGATCACACGCGGGACATGATCGACGCGGCTTATCAGACCATCCAGTTCTTTACCGAAGAATCATGCGGCAAATGCGCCCCATGTCGCGAGGGGACAGAGGCGATGCTGGAGATTCTGGGAAGAATGGTCAAGGGGGATGGGGTTGTAGAGGATATTGAAGCCCTCGAAGACTTGTCAGAGGTGATGCGTCTCTCCTCCTTGTGCGGCCTCGGGCAATCGGCTCCTTCTGCCGTTTTGGATAGTCTTGAACACTTTCGGAATGAGTACGAGATGCGTATTGAGCAGTCCGTACTCTTAAGGGGCCAGAGGGCGGTCAGAGTATGAGTGTCCATCACCAACAGGTTGTCTGAGATGAGCGAGACAAGTCATTCTTATCTATGCCCCTACTGCGCTGCCAAGTGCGATACCTTCGACGGGCTCAAATCCCACGTCATAGAACAGCACAAGGCGCAGCGCCTCCCCACTCCCGAAGGCCATATCGGAATGAACATTAACGGCCAGGAATATCGTGTGCACGTCGAGCCTGAATGGACGCTGCATTACTTGATACACGAGAAGCTTGGGTTGACAGGGACCAAGATGTTCTGCGACAGGGGGGCCTGCAGTTCCTGTACGGTGATTATGGAGGGAAGGCCGATCCTCTCATGTATGACGCTGGCCATAGAATGTGATGGAAAGACCATAGAGACCGTCGAGGGGATTGAGTCGAAGAAGCATCCTCTCATTGAGGCATATGTCAGGAATCATGCGATGCAGTGTGGTTACTGCACACCAGGCTTCGTGGTGACGGCCAAAGCTTTGCTTGACCGGAAGCCGGATCCTACGGAGGAGGAGATAAGAGACGCCCTTGCTGGTAACCTCTGCCGTTGCGGCACCTACCCACAACACCCTAAGGCAGTACTTGAGGCGGCCAAGGAGGTGAGAGAGTCCGCAGAGCGGAGGGGGTGTGGACGTGGCTGATGAGGAAAAGGCCAGGATCTCTGAGATGATGGATAACCTCAGAGCCGACAAGTATCCCCTCCAGGAATACAATCACATTGGCAAACGGGGTGTACGCCGCCTGGATGGGTATGAGAAGGCGAGCGGGAAGGCGACTTACACCATGGACGTTCAGTTGCCCGGGATGCTACACCTGCGTTTCCTCACGTCCCCTTTTCCGCACGCAGAGATCAAGAGGATGGATGCAAGCAGGGCCGCGGCCTTACCGGGGGTTCGGGCCATATTGAGATATGATGACCCTGAGCTGCCGTCTGAAGCAGACCTGGGAGGGCACGCTCCTTCGTCCGTACCGGTTCTGCCACATGTTGCCCACTTTGAGGGTGAGGAGGTAGGGGCCGCCGTTGCAGCCGACACGGAAGCCATAGCTGAGGAAGCATTGAGGCTCATCGACGTTGAATGGGAGCAAAGGCCATTCGTATTGGATGTTGAGGAGGCTTCAAAGCCTGATGCCCCCTTGGCAAATCCCGAGGAGTATCCTGATGGGAATTACTACAACCAGGGGTTTCTTGATGTTGACGAACTGGGGGATGTGGAGAAGGGCTTTGCCGAAGCGGATGTTGTTGTCGAATTCACATCGAGAAGGCGCCTCCATAGCTGGGTTGGCCCGGAGAGGCCTTGCGGCGTGTTCAAGTGGAATGGAGAATACCCTGAGGTTTGGGTCAAGCAGCAACGTCCCCTGGTAAGCAAGCGTGTGATATCGTCCTGGTTTGGCGGGATTCCGATGAACAAGATCACCATGCATTGCCTCTACCAGGGAGCAAGCTTCGGCGGATGGAGCCAGGTACCATGGAACATGGGCGGACACTACTGCGCAGCACTTGTGGCGAAGAGAACAGGTAGGCCCGTGAAGTGGGCATTCACCCGGAGGGAAGACTTCTATGGAGGCGAGATGGACGAGGGCGTCTACTACTACAAAGTGGGCGCAAAGAGAGACGGTACAATCACCGCCGTAGCAGTGCGGGCCCTGCTGTCAAATCTCCTGTTCCCGGTCTTTGGTGTGGCGAAGCACCTCATCGAGAATACCAAGATGCCCAATGTATATGGAAAGATAGAAGCCATTCAAGTCAACAAGGGGATAAACGTCCCAACGCGCTGTGAACAAAACCCCAACACCCATAGCCTGACCCTGGTGTTCGACCATGTCGCTGATGTGCTATCCCTCGACCCGACCGATGTTGCTCTCAAGAACGACGGTGCGGATGGCCACGACATGGATTGGGTCAACGAGCGTAAGGCCGAGATGGGTTTCCAGGGGAGGGATAGCTTACAAGAATGCATCGAGAAGGGCAAGGCTGCCATAGAGTGGGACAAGAAGTGGCATCCCCCCGGGACCAAGAGACTCCGCAATGGCAGGAAACACGGCCTTGGTTTCACCTGGACGCATGAATGGGACGATTCGGCTGGTTCGAGTGAAATGGCTATACGCCTGGAACGTAATGACGGGACAGCGACCATTCTCGGGATGAGGTGCGACAATGGCGTCAACGCTGAGACAGCTTACTGCCAGATCGCTGCTGATGAACTGGGCATGCGGATGGAGGATATCTTCTACAGGCCGCAGTTTGACCCGGGGTTTTTCGCCATGACGCCTGACTCGTCCACCAACATGTCTGTCAATGGATTCGCCATTAGAAACGCTGCACGGCTCCTGAAACGAAAGATCCTGGTGGCGGCGACGAGCCCGGGCGGTCAGACCCAAAGGGGTAGTTTCCCCCCTGCCTTTCCAGGATACAAACCTGAAGACCTGGATGTTCAAGACAGTTCCATCTATGTCAAGGCTGACCCGGCAACCAGGATGTCTATAGCAGAGTTCGTTCAGCCGTCCGGGGCTGAGGGACCTCTATGCTATGGTCCCGAGATGGGAAAAGGGGCGGTACGGAGCAATTTCTCTGTGCCGCTTTTCTCCCACAGTTGGCAAGTCCAGCAGGGAGCGTATTCAAGCTATCGCCTCCGCCTATGCAGGCAGGCGCATTTTATGGAGGTGGAGGTAGATGAGGAAACCGGAGATGTTGTTGTCATCAAGGTGGTCAACGTTAATGATGTGGGAAAGGTGATCAGCTGGGAAGGGTGTGAAGGACAGCAGTATGGCGGCACGTACATGGGTATAGGCAGGGGGCTTTTCGAGGAAGTTGTCCATGATCCTGTGACCGGGGTCATGCTCAACGGCAATCTCCTGGACTACAAAATCGCCACCATGAACGATGTGGGGCCCATCGAAACGCTGCTCGTGGAGACGGGAATGGGCTACGGGCCTTACGGGGTGGTCGGGATTGGTGAAGACATCGCCACTGTCGTGCCTGCCTTGCTTGGGCCTGCCATCCACAACGCGTTGGGTGTTTGGATAGACGATTTTCCCATCACCCCCAACGCGGTCCTGAAGGCCTTGGGCAAGGCCTAGGACGGGAAGAATGAGGAAGTTCCGTCATCTCGATGCCAGAAGTGTTGATGAGGCAGTTGCGTGGTTGAAGCGCTACGGTCATAGGGCACATGTGATTGGCGGCGGAACAGACCTGCTGGGCAAGATAAAGGATGAGATTCTGCCCACGTATCCCGAAGCCATCATAAACCTCAAGACTATCAAAGGGCTCGATTTCATCAAAGAGGAAGACGGTATGCTAAAGATAGGAGCCCTTTCGAGGCTCCATGATATTGCTGTGAATCCTACCGTCAAGGATCGGTATCCTGCCCTGGCCATGGCAGCGCACCGGACCGCTTCCCCAAATATCAGACAGATGGCTACGATCGGGGGAAATACATGCCAGGATATCAGATGTTGGTACTATAGAAGCCCTCGAAACAGGTTTCCCTGCCTCAGAAAGGGGGGCGGCAGATGCTATGCTATTGAGGGAGACAATCGATATCATTCCATATTTGGAGGGAGTGTCGAAGGCGGTTGCTATGCCGTGCATCCAAGCGATACTGCGCCCGCTTTGATTGTCCTTGACGCCAACATCGTGACTTCACACAGGACGATCAAAGCAGAGAACTTCATTCAGGTGGGGGTTGGGCGAACTACGGTCTTGGATAGGGACGAGATCATGACTGAGATCCAGATCCCTGCCCCTGCTGGTGACACGAAAAGCACATTCATCAAATTCGCCATGAGAACAAGCATAGATTTCCCAATCGTGAATTGTGCAGCGATGATCACCAACCCAGATGGAGTCGTTTCTTCGGCCAGAGTCTGTCTGAACGCGGTCTACGGGAAGCCTTATAGGGCATACAACGCTGAAGAGACTATCGTCGGGAAGGCCATAGACGAACCCACCGCGGAAGCCGCGGGAGAAGCCTCCGTTGTGGAAGCGGAGCCCTTGAGACACAATCGTTATATGGTCCAGGTGGCAAGAACGCTTGTGAAACGGGCCATCTTGGCATGTAGCTAGACATACGCCGGCAAGCCGAGGGAACCAAGGGAGTTGACGCTCTCAGGGAGTAGTCGTGTCGGTCGGGCCGCTCTAGGTAGACAGATGGCTCAAACAGTAAAGATCAAGGTAACCGGGTATTTGAGGTTTAGGGGCGTCATCGGTCGTGAGGCCTCCCTGGAATTGGAGACCGAAAAGGCTACCTTGCGGGATGCGTTGGAAGAGTTGTGCAATCAATACGGAGAGAGATTCGAGAGCATTATGTTTGACCCTCTCAGCAAGGAGATTAAGAGATCCAATCTCATTCTGCTGAATGGCCGACCATGTTTCAGTCTTGGCACGCGGCTTGACAGTGAGCTGAAAGATGGCGACGAGATCGCCTTCTGTCCTGTACTGGCGGGAGGACAATAGGATCCTCTGCTAACGAACCACTTGGGAACGGCTGGCGTTGTCCCATGAATGCATCTTCGCAGTACTACTGAAAAGGAGGTCACTAAGGTATGACAGACTATAGGGCACTGAAGAAGAAGGTAGACGAACTGGCAGAGAGAGACTGGGATGTGCCGGCCCTTGAGGCCCGAATCAAGAGGCTGTCTATGGAGGGGATCCCCAGGAAGACACTTGACCGGGATGAGATCCTGGCCAACAAGGAGCAGATCCTCGATCGGGTTCAGCGACGTGCGGAGGAGTACAACTTCATTCTCAAGAACTGTGCCCAGGGCACAGCGCTTGCCCTGATGGAAGAATTCGGCCTGGGCAGCATGGAGATCATCAAGGCCTTGACTCCATTCCCTGGCGTCGGCGGTACCGGCGAGATCTGCGGCGGCATAACTGGGAGCTTGATCGCGTTCGGCCTCTATTTCGGCAGCGATAACCGTCTGGACTATGGGGTGATGAACGAGACTATCATGACGTCTCAGAAGTTCATGGCCTTTTTCGAAGGCGAACTAGGTCACATGTACTGTGCTGACATCATAGAAATGGTGATCCTCGGACACAGGCTGAACCCCGGGGATAGCGAAGAGGCTATGATGACCTTCTCCACGGAGAAGGGCTTTGAGAAGTGCGGTCTGCCTCCGGGCGTAGGCGCCAGGCTTGCTGCTGAATTCATCATCGATAGCATGAAGTGAAGTCACAACAGTCTCACATGCCTCGCCGCTTTTGCCTTGCCGGAGAACCCATTGTCGAGATAACCACATCCTTGACGGCAGGGACGAATTGACGGGGATTGTTCTTCGCCAGCCACGGCTGGGACAAGACAACTCATCTGCGGCAGAACGGATCGTTGCACATCAGCGCATCTTCACGTGTGAGGCGATTCTAGTACAGAGTATCACAAGTGGGCGTGTGTATTGCCACGACACATCTATTCGGGTTTGCCGAGTTCTACCGACAACACTCTGGGCTGCAATCATGGCCAGGAGAGTGACCACTATCCAAGGGGAGGTTAGTCCTTATGGCGCGAATGGAACTGGCCGGCAACATGTACGAAGTTGATGATAACGGCTTTCTACAGGAACCTGAGAAATGGAATGAGGACATCGCCAAGGCGTACGCCGAGAGGGAAGGTGTAACCGAGCTAACAGAATCACACTGGAAGGTGATCAACTATCTCAGGGACTACTACCTCGAATACGGCATTTGCCCGATGGTCAGAAAACTCACCAAGCGAACTGGTACAAGCCTGAAGCAACTCTGGGAACTCTTTCCGCAAGGACCCGCAAAGTCAGCGTGTAAGTGGGCGGGGGTCCCAAGGCCCACTGGGTGCGTGTAGGTTCAAATACCTGTCATTTCGCGTCTGCCGGTGATCCGTTCAGAGCCCAACGAGAATAATCCCCCTTTGTGGTTCACGCCTGGGATTTTCTGCTCTTGCGGACCGCATCAATGCCACTCCCACTCTATGAATGGGCGCTCTAGATCCACCATGGCGTTGGCAATCAGCTCCGCCAAGCCACCATAGAATATGTTGTACTGCTCCCTGGCCTGATAGTGGCTCAGCAGGTCCCTGATCTGCCCCTTGCAGTTTGAGCAAGGGGCGCACACATATCTCCTTGTTTCTGGGTCCCCCACATCCTGGAATGCATCCAGAATCTGCTTGAATTTCATCCGCCCGGCGATATTCATCCTCCAATCAGGGAAGTTCCTGGAGGACATGATCGCGAATCCACTGCCGCCTCCACAGCAGTAGTTATCCACGCCGTGAGGCTCCATTTCTCTGAACTGCGGGCAGATCTCCCTCAGGATGCGTCTTTGTGGCTCCACGATGCCGGTCAGCCGGACCAGATTGCAGGGATCATGAAGGGTTACGGGGAAGTCGTTTCTTGAAGGGTCAAGCTTGATTCTGCCGTTGCAGACTGCATCCTCCAGCAATGGTATCGCGCTCTCTCGAGGGATGTTCAAGTCACCGGTGAGTACTCTGTCAGCAAGGACCAAAAGTGCCTTGTGCGCGTGTCCGCATTCTCCGATCAAGATCTTGCGTACGTTGAGGTGCTTGGCAATCTCGGCGTGCCTCACTGCTATGCGAGCAAGCTGGACGTCGTCGTACCAAACACCGTAATTGCCCACATCATAGCCACCGAGATCACTGGAGAGGGTCCAGCTTATGCCCAGGGCATCGAAGATGATGGCGAAGGCCTCGGTGTTTTCAGGCCAAGAGAGGAACTCACCGGCGTTGTGGAGAAGTAGAAAGTCCGCCCCCTCTTTGTCAATGGGTATCTCTATTCTCCTGCCGGCTATCTCCTCAAGGTCCTCCTCTAGGAAATCGATGTTGTCTCTGAGGGCAACCGGTGTCATACCCGTGGTGGAGCCTTTCCTGAGTTGCATGAGCGTACCGAAGTCGTGTAGTTCCTGCGGTGCGATGCCCAACTCCTGGCTAAAGAGCTTCCTTATCTCACGGCTGATGAGAGCGTTGTCTACACCCATGGGGCACGCTTGAGCACACCTTCTGCAAAGGGTGCATCGATAGGCCAATTCCGCTAATCTCGCCACCGTCGGCCAGTTAAGATCTATCTCCTCCCCACATAGCCTGGAGGAGATTCTTCCCCCCTTCTTGATATACTTGTTGATGATCCGTCGCAGGACCTCTCCCCGGTAAGTGGGTCGGTAGATCTCTTGTTTTCCACTCGAGACATAGATCGGGCATGCGTCGCTGCAGGTCTGACATCTAACGCAGCTTTCCAGGCTATAGACCAGGGGTTCCCAGAAGGTCCAGTTGTCGTCCTGGGAGAGCAGTCTTCTCAGTCCGTTGAGAAAGCCTTGAACCAGCTTCTCCTCCTCGGCCTTGTTCTTCGGCTTGGGGATTCCCAGAGCTGACACGCCGTCAAGCGAATGCTCGAGCTGTTTCCTTTGTTCATCCGTGAGGGGCCTGATAGACACATGCTGGTCAGTAGTGCAGGGAAGGGTCATCCAATCCTGACTCGAAATCTCCAGGAGGCGCTCGTCCCCTCGTCTACTGATATCACGCACCCTAGTTCTCGCCGTCTTCAACGGTGTTCCACTCCTATGGGTCTTCCGTATCTCTGATCACTTCCCCCCATGCCTTGCCTGGCTTGATGTGGGGAGCCGACCAGCCGATGGGTCGATTGAGATTTTCCTTCACCTTTCTTTCAATCGTGCTTCCACGCCTGTTGGGGACATCATCCCACCTGAAGTACTGATAGTATCTGAAGAAGATCCGTAGGACGTGACTGAATGGGAGATAGAGGAGCCAAAAGGAAACGAAGAACACGTGGCTCGCTGGCCCCAAAGCAGGATGAAGCTTGTGTTCTAGGTCTTGAAAGGTAACCTGGGTATTGACGTATCTCAGGAGTTGAGGCACATCTGAGTCGAAGTGGAAAACAACAGCAAGAAATCCTCCAGCCAGGATGAGGAGGATCAGCAGCCACTTGACATAGTGGATACGCGGATAGTAGACGTTTAACTCTTTGTCCACAGCACGTTTGATGACAATCCCGCTCCCTCCGATGAGGCTCAAGGCTGTGCCAATGTGTCCGAAGACCAGCCCCCCGCCCCAGGCAGCTTCGACGGGGAGAGTCATTGCCGTGACAAAAAGCCAGAGGTGCCAGACGAAGAGGAGGTAGAGACCCAGATGGAATAGGAATAGGAAGTACCAGAAGCTTCTATTGCGCCGGTAGAACTCCCTCAAGAGAAGGACATCAAGGATCACCCCGGCGAGTCTGTCTCCGAGACGCCGAGGACTCTTCTTCCACCAGTCTGTCAGTTCATAGACAGAACTCCCCCGATACAGTTCCCATCGCAGGTGCATGGGAGCAGAGACATACTTAGTCATTCTCACCGCAGAGGCGATGACGCAGAAGAGGATGCTCCCATAAAAGAGAACAAGAACAGTACCACCCATCTCGCCTCCTCTCTGGAGATGGAACTCGACGGCTGTTCAGCAGTGAATGGAGACGCGAGTCTTGACAAAGCCTCAGCCACCTTCCCATTCCATACTACCACCTCTGGGAAGCAAGTGCCTGCCTTTGGCCGAGGGTGACCGGCTCGTGCTTGGCGGGGATTCGCGTATGACAGGGCGAAACCTGACATTCCGAGGGATGAGAAGCATCAGGACCATTGCTCCGAGGCCATCTGCGACCACGAGCATGAGCCGGTGTAACCGCAAAGATGGTCCAAGAATACAGGTCCATCGTCCAAGTCTGGCTGCTTGGTGTGTGTTGGGTGGGGAGAACACGGACGATGGCCACCGGACAGCTGTGGTTCTTGCGCGGAGGGACGGCTGAGGACTGCAACCGGCCAAAAGACAATGCGCAACAGCATCGATGTGCTGTTGGAGAGATACGATCGAGCAGATGATGGGATCGATCAGGTGGTCATCACCGGAGTTGCGGGCAGCTACCCACCCTCTTTCGGTGTCACCATCAGCCTTCACGTGACGCGCTGGAGCAGTGGGGCTACAACCCCAGGTAGGCTTTGCGGATAAGCTCCTCCTGTAGAAGCTCTTGACAGCCTCCCTCCAAGGCGATCCGCCCGTTTTCCAGCACACAGGCGCGGTCAGCTATCTCCAGGCTTTGTCGCACGTTCTGCTCAACCAGCAAGATGGTCATCCCCTGGTCGCGCAGACTCTGTATGATGCGGAAGATCTCAGTCACCAACATCGGCGCCAGACCGTATGAGGGCTCATCAAACAAGCATAGTCTTGGCCTGGACATCAATCCCCGACCCATGGCCAGCATTTGCTGCTCGCCACCGCTCAAGGTGCTGGCCAACTGCCCCTGTCTCTCCTGCAACATGGGGAACGTCTCATACACCTGGCGGAGCGTTTCGTCTTTCTGCTTCCAGGCTTCGTGAACATACGCCCCCATCTCCAGGTTCTCAGCCACCGACATCTGGGTAAAGAGCTTCCTTCCCTCGGGGATGTGAGAAATGCCCATTTCCACAATAGAGTGAGGCGCCAGCCCATCTATCCTTCTGCCGAGGTACTCCACGCTCCCTGAAGCCGGCCGCAGCAAGCCTGATACAGTCTTGAGCAGCGTGGTCTTGCCCGCTCCGTTGGCTCCAACTATGGCGACTATTTCTCCCTCATCTATTCTCAAAGAAACGTCCCATAGGGCCTGAGCCTTGCCATAGAAGGTGTCTATGTTGCTTATTTCCAGCATAAGCCTATTCCCCCAGGTACACCTCAATGACCGTCTTGCTGGTAGCAATCTCCTGTGGCGTTCCCTCGGCAATCTTCTCACCGTGATGGAGCACCATGATTCGGTCACACACGTTCATGATGGCTTTCATGACATGCTCGATCATAAAGATGGTGATCCCCCTGTCATGAATCCTGCCCACCAGCTCCATGGCCTGGGCCACCTCAGTGGCGTTCAACCCCGCCATCAGCTCATCCAGCAGCAAAAGCTCCGGCCTGGTGGCCAACGCTGAAGCGACTTCAACTCGCTTCTGGTTAGCCAGGGTCAAGTCCTTGGCCGGGCTTGCACTAACCTCCGACAGCCCCACGAACTCCAGTGTCTCCGCAGCTTCCGTTGCGGCATCGGCTGAGGACATGCGGGTTGACGTGCCGAACAGCGAGCCCAAAAGGACATTCTCAAAGACTGCCATATTGGGAAAGACTTTGACCGATTGAAAGGTTCTGGCCAACCCCATCCTACATATGCGATGCGGCTTAAGGCCATTGATCTTCCGGTCTTTGAGCTTAATTGCGCCTTCCTTGGGAACAAGAGCCCCCGATATCAGGTTGAACAGCGTGGTCTTGCCAGCTCCATTGGGGCCGATCAAACCCACGACTTCACCTTGGTCCACCCTGAAGTCTACGCGTGAGACCGCGGCCAACCCGCCAAAATGCTTGGTCACCCCTTCACCTTCAAGTATTGGCATGTTGCCCCCTTGCCCAACCTCCTCTCCGCAACGTCTGCACCAACCCTACAAGTCCATCCGGGAGAAACAAGATGGCGACCAACAGTATGACGCCGAAAAGGAGCATGTAGTAATAAGGGAACTTGGTGATCAGGACTTCTTCCAGATAGGCAAGGACAGTCGCACCCACGACAGGGCCATAGAACTGTCCCATGCCACCAAAGATGGCCATCAATACCGGCATGAAGGAGTTCAGCGGATTAAAGGCGATGTATGGGTCAACGTAGGTCCATCTTGTGGCGATGATGGCCCCAGCCGCCCCCATGAACGAGGCACTCATGGCAAAGGTGAAGACCTTCACCAGGGTCACATTGACGCCGGTATGAGCCGCGGCTTCCTCGTTCTGGCCGATACTTTGCAGAGCCAACCCGTATCGAGAGCGCCTGATGAGGTAGGTGGTAAGCAGCAGTGCCACAAGAATAGCCAACATCACGTAGTAGATGGTGTTGTTAGCTACGAGGACGACGAATCGGCCACGCGTGCCCGTGAAGTTGATTTCATACCACAGGAGAAGATGCTTCATGAATTCAACCAGTCCGAAGGTGAAGATGGCGAAGTAGATGCCTCTTAGCCTCAGAGTCAAGGCGCCCACGAGAAGCGCCAGACAAGAGCTGGCGAGCCCAGCGATCACGATAACGACAGGCAAGGGTAACTTCAGCCCAAGCACGGCTGCAGTGTATATGCCGACCCCGAAGAATGCCGCCGGCGCCAGCGAGATGTAGCCGGTAGGACCGGAGAAAAGGACCCAGCTCTGTGCCAGGATGACGTACATCAGGATGGCGGTGACCAGTATGACGGTATAGAGCGGGGCAAAACGGGGCAGAACCGCCAGCAGAACAAGGATTACGAAAGCCAACCCCGGTATCCACGCCTTCGTCAAACCAACTCTGGTAATCTTCATTTCTCTACTTCCCCATGATACCTGTAGGCCTCACCAGCAACAGGAGGATGAAGATGAGATAGTAGGCGGCCAGCGACAAGCCCGGGTCTATGTAGCTTACTATGCTGCCGATAAGACCCAGTACAAAACCCCCGATGAAACTGCCAGGGATGCTGCCCAATCCGCCCAGGACCACCACGATGATGGCGATGATGGTATACTCAAGGCCCATCACTACGTTAACGGGATAGGAGATGCTGATGAGCACGCCGGCGATGGCAGCCAGAGCAGCCCCCAAGCCGAAGCACAACGCCAACACATTGTTGATGTTCACCCCCATCAGTCCCGCGGTGGCCGGGTCTTGGGCGGCCGCTCTGATGGCTTTGCCCAGGCGAGTGCGGGCTACAAAGAGATAGAAGGCCAGGCCTATGACCAAGGCAAACCCGAGGGTCACCAGCCGGTTGGCGCCAAAGAGTGCTCCCGCCAGACTGACCGGAACAGCCAGATAGGAATACCCTCTTATTTCGGGTCCCCAGGCTAACGAAGCCAGGTTCTGAATGATGAACAGGAGACCGAAAGAAGCCAGCATGGACTTGCTCTCAAAAACGCCTGGCGACGCTGACGAGGAGAGAAGGCGTTTGAACAGAGTCCTGTGGATGATGAACCCCAAGATGAAGGCCAGAGGACCACAAACAACGAGGGACAGCAGCGGGTTGACGCCAAACACCGTAAACAATGTCCAGGTGGCCAAACCACCGAGCATGATGAACTCGCCATGAGAGATGTTCAGCACCCGGGCGACACCATACTGCAGGCTGAGCCCCATGGCGATGAGGGCATAGAGGCCACCCAGCAGCAAACCAGCAATCACTACGTCCAGGATTGTCACGATCATAGTGATACCTTCCTAGCTTTGGCCGTCACAGGAGCAGGCTGTCTAAAGGCGTAGATGTGTCTTCAGCGCGGGATAACCACTTCTTGGAGAGTCATCCTCGCACCCTTTAGACAGCCTGCCTGTCGTTGTTACCTATGTACGATGTGCCCTTTTTTATCCTGTGGGCCACGCTGGCTTAGGATATACCAGCTCTGCGGTGGCCTTGTCGGTAGGTCCGACGACTTCGAACACTCCGTTGATCCACTGGCCAATCTCTCCGGCATGGGCTTCCTTGGCCAGGAGGCCGTTCTCAAACCAGGTCGGACCCAACACAGTGTCGAGTTTCTCCGTGGCCAGTATGTCCCTGATTGCCTTCTGGTCCAGGGTTCCCGCCTTCTCGATGGCTGCCTTCCACATATCCAGCCCGGCCCAGTAGAATGGATGGCCCCACCAGTCGTTGATGTCTTCGGGCTTGCCTTCGTAGAGTATGTCGGCCAGCTCGGTGAGCGCGGGAGAAGATCCCCGGGCAAAGCAGCTGAAGCCGCATACTCCCTCCACCATCGGGCCAAACGCTGTATGGTAGAACCCGAAATTGACCCCGGGCCCGCCTAACCAGGCCTTAGGGTTGAAGGCCAGCTCGATGGAGGTCCCGGTGGCAGGCATGACCTGGTCGGGATAGGCAAAACAGCAGAAGATGTCTGCCCCAGAGGCCTTAGCATCCTTGATGACGGGCGATAGGTCCTTGATGTCAGGGGGCAAGCTCTTCAGGCCAACGATCTCAATCCCCTTCTTCGGGAATTCAATGCCCGCCACACCGGAGTACTCGATGCCGTGCAGGTCAGCGATGTAGGTTATGTAAGCCGTCGTCGCGCCCTTGGCGGACATAATATCGGCGAACACGGGCAGTTGGTACCAGTCGGAGAAACTCAAGGTGACGAACACGTATGGCAGACTCGGCAGCATGTCCTTGATTTGCGTAGCCCCGCCCTCGGCCGTCACCAGCAGGTAGTCGTACTTGTTGGCTATAGGAGCCTGGGCGAAAACAAACGAGGTGCCGCACGCGGGCCATAGAAAGTCCACCTTGTCCTCTAGGATCAGCTTCTCCGTGAGCCTGGTCATGGTCCCTACGTCGCTCGTGTCGTCATAGATCAGCAACTCTATGGGCAGGCTCTTGCCGTATTCCTCCACATATATCCCCCCGGCGTCATTCACCCTGGGAACCCAGGTCTCATAGATTGGTTTGAAGGCCGAGTCTCCAATGATGGCCAGTGGGCCCGAGAGGGGTCTCGCCATGCCAACCACAATCTTGTCTTTGGTGGGCGCGGCAGTGGGCGCTACGGTGGGCGCCTTGGTGGGCGCCGCGGTAGGCGCTGCTGTTGTGGGCGCTGCGGTTGGTGCGGGCGTGCCGCAAGAGGCCGCAACCAGTCCAGCGCCAGTGAGGGCCGCGCCACGAAGGAAGTCAGCGCGGGTCAAGTCTTTCTTGTTATCCATTTCTTCCTCCTTTTTGTGCTCAACTTCTGGAGAACCTGTCGAACGTTTGGCACTCACTTCGTTTTCCTCCTTTCCCTTTTGGGTTGTGGGGGGCCGGTCAAACCTTCGCTAGCGTTTTCCACCTCCTTTGCTATATGTCGAAACGATTCTTGTCCCTGGGGTGCGGGTTCTCGTCCCCCGCCACCCGGAATCAGGCAGCGGACAGCGCTGAACGAAGGGCAACAGGGATCAAGGAGCAGGACCGATTCGACTGTTGGAGCCAGGATTCTACCACGAACTGACTTCCTTGCGGTCGAGAATGAGCCAGATCAAGGGCAAGCTGACAAGCCTCGGAGGATGAGGCACTGTGAGGTGGCCTGGGATGGAGCTTAGCACAGCCGTCGTTAGCGTGTATCAGTGGCACAGGCCCTCTGAGCAGTGGGATCTATTCCGGTTGTGAACGATACGATCTAGTGGCTATGACCGAATAGATTTGGCCCCAGGGAGTGTATCACAAAACGCCCGAGCTTGCACCTGGGTCCCGGCTGTCTCAAAATAGAAAACGCGCTTTTTCGAGTGTCCAGTTGCTGTCAGAACGTGACTTGATTTCTGGTGGCGCTTTGGGGACAATGATAGCACAATTCTCGATAGATGTCAAGCTGTACTCGCGCACCATATCATGCGCTCGCGTGGAGAAGGTTCTCATGTCAAGGAGACAGTGTCCCCTCGGGTATTCGAGCCACGGTGCCACGTACAAGGGTCCTGTGTCAGACAAAGGGTCCGAACCAGATCGAGGGCCGAGGCACCATGCGCCGACTTCTTCGCCAGCACCCCCCGTCGGGACTTCTCTCCGGCAACTCATCGAACGGCATGGAGCCGGAGGGCGGATGACGCGCTGCGGACAGAGTTGTTGAGCAGAGTGACTATCTCGTGGTCAAGGAGGCTAAATGCATACTTTGAGAGAAATGATCAACGACAATGCTCAGCGATACCCGAACAAGATCGCTTTCATCTTCGAAAACAGAAGGCGCACCTTCCGAGAGGTCAATCAGAGGGTCAACAGCCTTGTCAATGCGCTGGCCGATCTGGGGGTGGAAAAGGGAGATCGGGTGGGCGTGCTGGCCTACAACTGCTCACAGTACTTCGAGGTCTTTGGTCTGGCCAAGGCCGGCAGGGTTTGTGTGCCGCTGAACTATAGGTTGGTGGGTAGGGAACTCTCCTACCTGATCAACAATTCCGAGATCAACACTCTCATACTGGAGAGCGAGTTCGTCGATGTGGTTGAGTCCATCCGTCACGAGCTAGATGGGGTTAGGACTCTCATCTGCCTCGATGCGGAGGTGGAGGGTATGCTGAACTATGAGGAGTTGATTGCCGATTTTCCTCCCGACGAACCAACGGATGAGATAGATGCGGATGACCCTTGTATCTTGTTCTATACCAGTGGCACGACTGGGCGCCCCAGGGGAGCTATTCACACTCACAAGAGCATGGTAGCGGAAGCCAGCATCCCGCACCGCGATCTTGGCCCCGATGACATCGTCCTGTGCGTGATGCCTTTCTTCCACGTGGGCGGTTCCGCAGCCCACATGATTCCCGCTTTCGCTGTCGGCGCTACGATAGTAGTCCACAAGAGGTTTGACGAGAGCCTGGTGCTGGAAGCCATCGAGAAAGAGAAGGTGACCTACACTTTCCTGGTGCCTGCCATGATCATTCGGCTTCTGGAACATCCAAACCTGAGTCAGTACGACCTCAGCAGCTTGCACACGGTGGGTTACACCGGAGCGCCGATGCCTGTCGAGGCGTTGAGGAGAGGTATTGGGCATCTTGGGAAGGTATTCTTTCAGGAACTGGGGCAGACCGAGACCCTCAACATGGCTGTTCTCAAGAGAGAAGACCACAGGTTGGACGGCTCGCCCAAGGAACTCAGGAGACTGGAGTCCGCAGGTAGGCCTCTGAAAGAAGGTGAGCTCAGGATTGTCGATGAGCAGGGGCGCGACGTCCCGGTAGGCGAGCCCGGGGAGATCATAGCTCGCAGTGACAGAATAATGCAGGGGTACTGGAGACTGCCCAGGGAGACGGCAGAGACCATAAGGGACGGCTGGCTGCACACGGGTGACGTGGGCAAGATGGATGAGGATGGCTACATCTATGTGGTGGACAGAAAGAAGGACATGATCATCAGCGGGGGAGAGAACATCTACCCTCGAGAGGTAGAGGAAGTGCTGTACATGCACCCTGCGGTCCTGGAGGCGGCGGTCGTGGGAGTGCCGGATGACAAGTGGGGCGAGTCCGTGAAGGCGGTGGTAATCCTGAGACCGGGGTCGGCAGTTTGCGAGGAAGAGATAATCGAGTTCTGCAAGGAGCATATGGCGAGTTACAAGAAGCCACGTTCCGTGGAGTTCTGGGACGATTTTCCCCGGACGGGTAGTGGTAAGATCAGGAAGTCGGAGATCAGGGAGTCATACTGGAGAGGGTATGAGAAACGGGTCCACTAGCCCGCGCCAAAGAACGGTGAGAGGAATGGTGGAAGCAGTCCCGACCTCCAGGATTGAAGCGCGGGCTACAGGTCTTACTCTACGAGGGCGCGGGTTTGCGGGTGAGTGGCTTCGATGAACTCGACCGACCCTACCGCGCGGTAGCCTCACCTGGCGGCGGGCCTCACTGGTGAGGGAAGCTGAGCCAGCTTGATGGAGTCGCCGATCGCGGTGGAGTGCGACCTCACTCATCAGTCCGCAGCCAATAGACGGAACCATCACTGATCACCTCGATGCTGCCATCTTGTACAGTCTGGTAGGAGAGAATCCCTTCCAGCTTCTCCAGAGTCGCCTGGTGCGGGTGGCCGAAGTGGTTGTCTGATCCCACGGAGATGATGGCCAACTCCGGGCTGACGGCCTCCAGGAACGGTTTGGTGAGAGAAGTGTCCCCGCCGTGGTGGGGCACCTTAAGGACCAGGCTGTCAAGAGGTCGGCCAGACATCAGTAATGTGTTCTCTGCCTCTTCCATCACGTCCCCTGTCAGCAGAGCGGAGAACTGGCCGTACTGCAAGCGCAAGACCACGGAGTTGTTGTTGATGTCCGACGCGGTGTTGGTCATCAGTGGGGTGGGTGGGTGCAACACCTCGATCTGCACGCCCTGGCCTAGCTCCAGCCTCATCCCCGACTCTGCCCTCCGATAGGGAATCTCTTTCTCCCCGATGAGGGATCTCCAGGCCTTGCAGGTCGCACTGGTGCATACCTGACCCGAATCCAGCACCAAGCTCACGTCGTACCGCGTGAGCACGTCTACCAGTCCACCCAGGTGGTCGTCTTCGGGATGGGTGAGTACGACCAGGTCGAGGCTGTGGTCCCAGAAGGGCATTCTCCTGCCCAGGTGCGATAGGAGCACTGAGGGGCTGGGTCCTCCGTCCACCAGGATCTGCTGCCCGTTGGGGCACTGGATGAAGATGGCGTCTCCCTGGCCCACGTCCAGGAAGTGGACGTGCAGACGCCCGTCGGGCATCTGCAGGGCGGCGATCCAGGTCAGGATAACGGCGAGCGCCAGGCCGCCGATCATGAGTTTGGTGTTCAGGCGCTGGGTGAGGCCTCCCCAGATCTCTCGAAGGCGCGACCGGTCTTGCCTCGCCGCTAGGACCACACCGACAAAGAGCGCATAGTGAAGCCACATCGCTCCTGCGCTGAATCCGCCCAGCTCGAGGCCGGTGAGGGGCAGGCGAGCAGTCAGTTCCACGATTCCGATGGTGTAGGCCAGGAACAGCCAGGCCACCCAGGCCACGGGTTGCCCCAGGAGAGGACGCAGGGCGCCCAGGAGCGTGGCCAGGCCACCCACGATCATGACTGCGGGCTGGGCGGGGATGATCAGGAAGTTGGTGAGCGGCGATACCAGAGAGAGCCGGTGGAAGTAGTACAGAGTGATGGGCCACACGGCCAACTGCGCCGCCGCAGTGATCAGAAGGGGCTCGCTGAGGAGCCGCACGATGGACGCTGCTCGCTCCTCTGACTGGAGACGTGAGAGTAGAGCACGGAAGCCTTCTTCCATGGGGCGAACGAGGACGACTAGTCCCAGGGTCGCGGCGAAAGAGAGCTCGAAGCCCACGTCCCACAGCAACAGCGGGTTCCAGAGAGTCATCACAAACGCCGCCGCTGCCAGGGAGGCCAGGGCGTAGGTCTGCCGCCCGGCGATGATGGCGATCAAGGAAAGGGTACCCATGACCGCCGCGCGGACCACCGCGGCGTCGGCGCCCACGAGCACCGTGTAGACGGCGATGGCGAGCACGGAAACCAAGGCAGACCTATAGATGCCCAGGAACCGCCGGGTCAGCAAGCCGATGGCTCCTCCCACGATGGCGATGTTGAAACCGGAGATGGCGATGATGTGGGTGGTGCTCGTGGCGTTGAAGTCTTCCAGGAGAGAACGGGGGATGCCCGTCTCGACGCCCAGCAGGATGCCCGTGAGCAGTGAAGCGCTTGGTTCCGGGAACAGGCGAGCGATGGTCTCCTGGAGGTGGCCCTTGAGGGCATAGATGGTGCGGTGAAAGGGGTCTCCGTGGCCTTGACTGAGAACCGTGATCCGCCCGTACCGCATCATGGAGTGTATGCCCTGGCGGGCCAGGTAGTCCCGGTAGGAGAAGTCCTCTAGCTCCGGCGGCGTCTCCAGGCGGCCATCGATCTGTAATTCATCGCCGTAGGCGTATGAGGGGTGGCGAGCGGTCTGCACCAAAACCAGGCCCTTGACGCCGTGTCTCTGCCCCTCGGTTTCGAGATAGCTGGCCGAGACCTTTAGGTTTACATAACGGTCCCGGACGTCCGGCTCTTCGGCTACGATCCCGACGACAGTGACCTCGCCGGCCCCATTGTAGTAGGCCAGGGTGCTGGCATCGAAGGATGGGAGGCTCGTCTCGTAGCGGAGTGCACCGAGCAGTGCAAGCAGAGCGCAGGCAGCGCCCAGCCGGACGCGCCACTCGCGCGACCAGAGGACGAAAATGGTGAAGAGGAGAGGGGTTGCCAGCCAGAGGAGCCATGCCGGCACCCTCAGCCCTGATTGTATGTAGATGCCGGCCAGCCAGCCGAAGACCAGATACGGCAGGGTCATTCCATCACGGCCCAGGGATGGTCGTGGTCCAGCATGGACCAGAAGACTTCACCGCCGCAGTACTCCCTCACTAGGGAGACCAGCTCTTCCATCGCGGCCTCGACCGCGGTGGCTTCGATGTCGTTGACCCCTTCGATCGTGAGCAGAGCATTGGTGGTCCCAGGGGTTGTTTTGGCCCGGTCGGACTGGCGCCAGGTCCAGCGGCGGGACAGGGCGCCCTCGTCGTCGGTGTACACCACCTCCCCCGGCTGGGGATACTCGAACTCGTTCGCATACAAGGGCAGGAACGGTTCGTCGCCCACGGCGAGGCGGACCTCTACGGATCCCGAGATGTGGTCCAGGTCGTAGGCGGCCACGGGGAGTACGTACTTCATAGAGACGTAGTTGCAGAGGTCGACGAGCTTGTTGATGTGGGGCACAGTCCCTCCCTTGACCACGTGGCGCAGCAAGGCTTCGACGGCGCAGCGGTACTGGGTGGGCTTGACGCCAAAGCTGGAGTAGGCGGCACGCCAGGAGGAGATGTGAGGGTGGCTGGACAGGGGGACCGAGGCGAATTGGGCCTTGGCCGCTTTCTCCTGAGCACGGACGAGACCCTCGGCCGCCCTTTCCTCAGACTTGTTGTCTATCCGCAGTGCAAACGCGGCACCAGCGACGATGGTGGGGAACTGAGCAAGGAGATCGGCGTGGTATCCGAAGCGGTACTGGTCCATCACTATCGTCCTCCGTGGGTGAGGGAAGAGCACCAGACCCACTGCAACGTATTGTACCCGAGCCGAGGGAGGCAGGCAATCGTTGCTGCACTACGGCGGTGCCCTACTCCCGGCAGAACTCGACTATGGTATACTCTGTCGTACCCGCCGGCGTACAGCGCACAGGTATGGGGCCCCGAGCGGGTTTGCGCAGGGAGCAGCAGATGTGATACAGTCGTTAGCGAGAGCCACATGAAGAACGCCTCGCGGTTTGGGGAAACCCGAGGCGGTGGCCAGGGTGCGACGCGGGCACCATGGCAAGCATAGCATACCACGAAGGCCCGCCGAATGCAACCAGGCGGGCATTTCTCTTTGCTTGCCCCTTTTCTTGCCAACCTGGAGTGGGATAGTCGGCATCAGGTTTCGATGAAGCTCTCGGAGGACATGTGATTGGCTGCGAATCAGCTGGGCTGGCGACCTCATGGTGCAGGGAGGAGCGGGCGTGGGCGAAGAGGTGACTCTCTACCTGGAGACAACTGAACATCACTTTGCCAGGTGGCTACGGGACGAGATCTCCCGCAGCCTCCCGTCTGCGTACCAGGCGCAAGATGGAGCGCGGATCTACTTGGAGAGGCCCAGACCTCCATACCTCGATAGGTTTGCCAGCAGGATAGACGTTGCTGCAACCGGCACGTCGCGGGCTGGCTCGGTCCCTATGGGGCTAGCGATTTCGTTCAGATACATGGAATACAAACCTGGGGCCATGGAAGTGGTTGCTCGGTGTCATCTCCCTGAGGCAGTAGACTATTTCGAAGCATTGTTGGCGGCGATGCAGGAACGTTCTGGAAGATGGCGTTGACCTGAGGACCATCCAGGAATCACTGGGGCACGCAAATGTAAGGACTACTCAACGGTACACGCAGGTGAGCAAAGAGAGGTTGGCTCAAGTCCGCAGTCCGCTGGACAGTTTGGAAACACTTGACGAAACGGAAGAGGTGTGTACGATCCGCGTATAGGTATGTTTGGCGACAGACATTTCGCCAAACATATAGTTGGGCGGCAAAAGCAAGAGAGGATACAACGAAGTGCGCACTACAATAGTAAACCTGAGAATCGGCCTACTGAACAAGAAACGAGGAAGCTTTGCAATTCAAGAAAAGATCATCGGTGCCGACAACGTCATCGACGAGACAGATGCCGAGGTGGAACATCACCAACAATCGTTAACTGAAGCCGGCTATAGCGTCTACCAGATTCATTGGGGGCCCAATTTCATCAACGATCTACAGGCTTCACAAGTTGACCTTGTCTTTAACGTTTCCAGCCTGGTAGAAGCCGCGATCCTTGAAGAACTAGAGATACCCTACGTCGGATCCGATACATTTACTATAGCCATCACCATGGATAAATCACTGGCGAAAAGGCTCTGGCAGCAAGTGGGCCTGCCGACATCGCCTTTCTGTTTGGCCAGATCAGAGAAAGACTGCAAGGTGTTTCGGGACGACCCGCCTTTCGGATATCCGCTGTTCGTCAAACCGGTAGCTGGCCGGGGTAGCGCAGGGATCAACGACGCGTCCGTTGTCCACAACTACGACCAACTGGTCAGTGAAGTTGTGGAGAGGCTTGAGACTATCAGTCAACCAGTCCTCATAGAAAAGTTCCTGCGAGGAAGAGAAATTACCCTGGGTGTCTTGGGCAATGAAAATGCAAGAACTCTTCCTCCCTTGGAGATTGTGTATCGTAAAGGAGATATCACACTAACCTTTGAGAAAAAGGAGTTAGATAACGATTTGTTCCTTTGTCCTGCTCCGCTGACTGCTAAAGAGACCCAGATGATGCAGCAATTGGCGCTCCGGGCCTACCGCGTGTTGGGTTTCAAAGACTTTGGCCGAATTGACACGATATTGACCGAGGAAGGGCCGTTCTTGTTGGAGGGGAACACGTTCGCGGGGCTGATGTGCACGCCCAAGGAAAAACCTCACAGCTATATTGGCTTTATGGCTCGCGCGGAAGGAAAGGACGGCAAAGATCTGCTGGATGAGATCATGCAGAGCGCTATCAAGAGACTCAGTTTGAGGACTAGAGAATGACATGCCAGCACCTCGGATAGAGATAGAACTCGACAAACTGGCACATAATGCCCGCAAGCTGACGGCGTTATACGGCTCCAAGGGGATCTGCGTCACCGTCGTCACAGAAGGGGTCTGTGGCTCCCCCAGGATTGCGAGCGCGTTGCTCAACAGTGGTATTCGCTCCTTTGGTGATTCACGCATTGCCAATATCCAAAAGATGCGAGAGGCCGGGTCAGACGCGCAATTCATCCTCATACGCTCCCCCATGCCCAGCGAGGTCGAGCGAGTGGTCGAGTTTGCCGACGTGAGCCTCAATACCGAAATCTCCGTTATCCGACTTCTTGCCAGGCACGCGTCCAAACGCGACAAGATCCATCAAGTCATTCTGATGATCGAACTGGGCGACCTGCGGGAAGGCATACTGCCCTCCGACGTCGAGCCGGTGGTGGCGGAAGTGATGGGTCTGCGAGGCGTCAAACTGATAGGGGTAGGAACGAACCTGGCCTGTTTCGGGGGCGTCAGGCCAACCGAGGCAAATATGCAAGAGTTGTCCGCGATGGCCGGAAACCTTCAACAGCGGTATGGCATCAACTTTGAGATCGTCTCCGGGGGGAACTCGGCAAACTACCAGTGGTTCGTTTCAACGCCGGACGTCGGCCTTGTCAACCACTTGCGCATCGGCGAGGCGATACTGTTGGGTTGCGACACGTTAACCCGAGAGCGGATTCCCGGTCTGTATACGGACGCCTTCACGCTGGTCGCTGAGGTGATCGAACTCAAGACAAAGCTCTCGCAGCCCTACGGCGAAATTGCCCAGGATGCGTTTGGTCGCGTTCCCGTATTCGAGGGCAAAGGAAAAATGGAAAGGGCGATCCTGGCCCTCGGAAGGCAGGACGTTAACGGTTCGGCAATCAAGCCCAGGATAAAGGCGGATGTCCTGGGGGCAAGCAGCGATCATCTGATTCTGGACGTCAGTGGCCTGGGCCTGGAGGTCGGAGCAAAAGTGCGGTTCGACGTCGGGTACAGCGCGCTACTCCGGGCGATGACGTCGCCTTACGTGGAAAAGGTGTATCTGTCCCGACCGCGCCTGCCGGTCTCGGATCTTCAGCCAACGCATCGATTGCAGCTACCACCGGGACTCGGTCTCGCTTAGGGAGACGGCCAAGAGCCTGGTGTGCCCGGCGCTCTATCTCAATCCGATACGTCATCGGTGCCCTCGGCCAGCTCCGCCTTGACCTCGTGCCAGAGCGTGGTCTCTCCCGCCTCGTAGGCTTCCAGCGCCTCGTGGGCGGCTAACGCGTCCTCCAGTTCCTCAAGGCGGTGCAAGTCCTCTATGCTGATCACGGCCGCCTTGGGCTTGCCTCGGCTGGCAACGATGATGCGCTCCCGTCCGTATGCGGCGGGGTTCAGGAACTCTGACAGGGCACTCTTCAGTTCGCTGATGCTGGTGGTGCTCATCCCGCTGCGCTCCTACCGTATGCGTCCTTTAAGGCTATTACACTGTCTTTGGCCTGATAGGTGAAGCATACAATAGGGTAGCCGACGGGCCGGCAGGCAATCGTTCCTGCGTGACGGGAGTGCCTTACTGCCAGTAGAACTTGCCTGTGGTATACTCTGCTGTGCCCGCCGATGTGATGTGCCCCCACCAGCCTGCTGGTGAACAGGGACAGGCGGTGCAGTCCGGTTTCCTGACGGAGGATAGGTCTACGAACCGCGACCTGGTGGGAATTCCCCAGTTCCCAACTGTTGGTTACAGCAGCGGTGCCCGGCTCCGGTGCCATTGAAGGAGAAGTGCATTGACGAATCAGGGACAGCAACTATGTCACTCCGACGATCGTTCGCTGCCGGGTCAAGCTCTCACGCCCGCGGAGCAGATCCAAGTGATTCTCCATGAACACGGAGTGTTGACTGAGGAAATACTTGCAGGGCTGACGAGCCTCCAGAACTGGCTTGCACTTTCCATTGCTGTGTTTGGAGCTCTGGTTGGCGCAATCTATCAAACTCGATCATTCCAGCTGTTTCTCCTTGTTCCGCCTGTCATCCTGATCTTTGTCATCATAGAATCGAACCGAGAGTTCCAGATACTATACCTGGCCATGTATGTTGGCCTGCTTGAACAACGCGTGAACAAACTGGCTGGCGAGTCGCTCCTGTTGTGGGAGCACTCGTGCAGCGGGCCTCGTATGCTGAGTGGCAGGTTCAGCGTAAGCAGTAGTGACGGCAGTCGACGGGCATGGTTTTTCCAGCAGTATTTCCTATACGCACTGGCTGCAGCATTGTTGGTGCTGTTTCTCTTCAGCCTTGCCCAGGCAGGATGGTGGCTAGTGGCGAACTTACCACTGGAGTCGCAGATGTGCCGCCTGCTTCTGGCCATTGCGTTCGGATTAGTACACATCGCGCTTCTGAGCTTGTTATTATTCGACCGGTTTGTAGAGCAGCCAAAAGTGCTGTCGGTGATCGAGGACACCTTAAGGGAACGAATGCTTGGGAATCGAGGTTAGGTGTAAGGGGCAGCGCGGCGGCGGTGCGATTCTGCGAGTATGACTTGGCTATGCCACCCTCTCGTGTGCCGGACGATGTAGTGTGTTCACAACGGCACGTCGGAGGGAAAGGAGAGAGGGTGGTCCCGTTTTCTCGCCGCGTAGAGGGCGCGAGATGAGGGGGAGGTCTTGAGGTGTTCCATCCGGAGCTGTGTAAGCTGTGTGGCGATTGCTTGGTTAACTGTATGTTCAATGACTATACCCGTGAGGAGGCTATCGCGGAACGCCAGACGCTCATGGACGGCAAGTGGGCGCCCATCCTGCGCCATTGTGCGTCCTGCCACGCCTGTAACGAACGTTGCCCAGAGGGAGCTAACCCTTGGGACCTCATTGGCAGGCTGCAGGGAATCTATCGTGAGGTGGACACTGGCGAGTACTGGGCAGAGCGAGGCCGTGCAGTGGACGAGGAGCGTATGGAACTGCTGGCGGCACCTCTTCCGGAACGTGCCGACACTGTAATGCTGACCTGCATCGTGGGGGCAGGCACCCCCGAGGTCTTCGACAGCCTGCTCTATACCGGTGTACCCAGACTGGTCGGTCCGGCCTACTACTGCAACAACGGGCTGGAGTACTTCGGGGACGAAGACGGGCAGCGGGCGAGAGCTCGGGGCTTTGTGGACGTCATCGCCCGCTTCCAGCCCCATGAGGTGGTGTGCTACCACGACCAGTGTTACTTCCTGCTCACCTACCGTATGCCGGAGTATGGCATTGACGTTCCCTTCCGGCCGGTTCACCTCTTCGAGTTTCTGGTGAGGACTGTCCGCCAGCATCGAGGCATGGTACGGCCGCTCAATCTGAAGGTGGCCTACCAACGCCCCTGCTCTTCGCGCAACACACAGGATAAGGAGCATTTCCTGGATGAGTTGCTGGGGCTCCTCGGATGTAAGAGAGTGGCCAGGGAGTACGACCGCGAGAACGCTTTGTGTTGCGGCGCCATGTATGGCGCCAGAGGGCTCTCGGACAAAGCAGTTACGGCGGCCCTCACCAACATCGAGGATTCTTTGGAGCATGGAGCTGAGGTCTTGCTCTGTCTCTGTCCCAGTTGTTTGAACAACTACGCCGAGCTGGCGCCGGAACGTGGTCTCCCCGTCTATCACGTGTCCGAGCTTTGCCGGATCGCGCTGGGGGAGGAAGTGGGCTAGCGGGACGAGGATCCGCTGCCCTACGGGGCGTACATGAAGAAGGGGCCTCTAGTTTGATGGAATCGCTGAGGGCGACCAGACTGAAGGCTGAGGGGGCATTTCGCTGTGGGATGATCCGGCTGCACTGGGGTAGCCAACCCACGCTCCAGCAATCAGATCCGCAGACCGGGACCATGGTCTTGGACCTCTCTATCCAAGCAACGCACGTAGTACCTGGACGCCAATGCTGAGTGTCAACCCGTTGAGCTGGCTCATCGCTCTTTCGCCCATCCTCGCTGTGCTGATTTTGATGATCGGCTTGCGGTGGGGCGGTTCCAGGGCAGGGCCCGTGGGTTGGCTGGTCGCCCTGGTGGTGGGCCTTCTTTTCTTCGGCTCCACGCCCCAAGTACTGTTCTACTCTCAGATCAGGGCGGTGTTGCTGAGTCTCTTCGTCCTGTACATCATCTGGATGGCCCTGGTGCTATACTGTGTGGTGAACGAGGCGGGGGCCATCGCTGTCATCGGCGGGACCATAGCCCGATTGACAGGGGAGCGGACACTACAGCTGCTGATCCTGGGCTGGGCATTCAGCTCGTTTCTACAGGGTGTTGGGGGTTTCGGCGTCCCCATTGCCGTAGTGGCTCCACTGCTCATCGGTATGGGTTTCAGCCCTGTGGTCTCAGTGGCGGCGGTGGCTATCGGCCACTCCTGGTCGGTGACCTATGGTGGCATGGCGTCCTCGTTTCAGGCGCTGATCGCCGCCACCGGCATCGGTGGGTACGACCTGGCGCACTGGTCCAGTGTCTTCCTGGGGCTGGCCTGCTTCGGGTGCGGCCTGGCAGCGGTCCACGCCTACGACGGTGTCAAGGGGCTGCGGCGGGGCGTGGTAGCCATCCTGATCATGGGCACGGCGATGAGCCTGACCCAGTACGCTCTCGCCGTGAACGGCCTGTGGAACGTCGCTGGGTTCGTCGCGGGGATGGCAGGCCTGGTGGCTGGAGGGGCGACGGCCAGATTACCCTTCTACCGGCGCAGTGAAGGGGAAGAAAACGCCCCGGCTGAAGCAGACGGCGCGCAGAAGCGCCCCGGTCCGCTCCTGGCCATCTCAGCCTACCTCATCCTGGTGGTTGTCGTCACCGCCGCGGAGCTGGTGGCCCCTCTCCACGATCTCCTCAACCAGGTGGTGATCAACATCAACTCCCCCGCGGTGAGCACGACCCTGGGCTGGGTGACAGAAGCAGGGCCTGGACGGACGATCAGCGTCTTTGGGCACGCGGGCGCTCTGCTGGCGTACACCTGCATCATCTCGTTCCTCATCTATCGGTGCACTGGCCACTACAAGCCGGGTGTCATGGGTCGAATCCTGCGTGGAACCGTGGCCAGTGGAGTGCCGTCGACCATCGGCATCGCCTCCATGGTGGGCATGGCCCTGATTATGGATCACTGCGGTATGGTGTTTCTCCTGGCCCGGGGGCTCAGCGAGAGCGTGGGTCCTGCCTTCCCGTTCTTCTCACCTCTGATCGGCATGCTGGGCGCCTTCATGACCGGCAGCAACACCAACTCCAACGTCGTCTTTGCGCCTCTTCAGTTGGCCACGGCGCAACTGATCGGGATCAACGCCCTGGTGGTTCTCGGCGCGCAAACGACCGGCGGCGCTCTGGGTAGCATGTTGGCCCCGGCGAAGGTTATCGTGGGGTGCAGCACTGCGGGACTGGCGGGCCGCGAGGGTGAGGTGATGAGGAAGACCTTTCTTTATGGCGTGCTCATAGCGGCCTTCATCGGCCTGTTGGCCTGGGTGGTTCTCAGCCTTGGATAGGGCGGGGTACGCTCATGGAGGGCAGTGTAGTCGAGATGGGAGCAAACCGGCGGTACCGGATTGCCTAGGAGGGTGCACAGATGACTGAGGGGACGATCGAGGAGTTCCAGGAAGAGCGAGAGCGTCTCAACGAAATCGTGATGCAGTACGCCGGGCTGAACATGAAGCGGTTCTACAACCTGGACTCGCAGGTGTACCGCGACGGTGCTCTGCCCGCACGGACCAAGGAATTGCTGGGCCTTGTGGCTTCTCTGGTATTGAGGTGCGATGACTGCATCAAGTACCATCTGATGCGCTGCCGTGAGGAGGACGTAACCAGCGAGGAACTGGAAGAGGCGCTGGCTGTCGGGCTGGTGGTGGGAGGATCCATCACCATCCCCCACCTCAGACGGGCCTTTGAGGCCTGGAGCCAATTGTTGGGCGAGCGCTCCGAGAATCAGAAGGGCAGACAGTGATGGTCGAGTCAGACATCTCTGGAGGCGGTGGGCAGGCCAGCGTCAGCCCTGGTGTCGGTCGGGCAGGAAGGTCGGCGCGGTGACCCGCGCCAGGGAAACCTTGATCGACTACGATCAGATTGCCCTGGAGTATGCTCGCCATCGCAATGAGCGTTTCGAGCTGTTATAATGGTCGTGGACCTGATTCTATTAGCCTGGACTCAGGCGTGAGTTGCGAGGTGGAGCGGAGATTCTCGTCCGGAAAGACAGTCCTGGTCGCCCTGAGCGGTGGGGTGGACAGCTCGGTGGCTGCCATGCTGCTTCACGAGCGAGGCTACCGGGTGATCGGTGGCATGATGAGCTTGTGGGCGGAGGAGGGTGGACCTGCCAACCGCTGCTGCTCCCCGGAGGCGGAGCAGCTAGCCCGTCAGGTCTGTCGCACCCTGGCCGTGCCATTTCACCTGTTCGACTACCAGGCGGAGTTCAAGGAATCGGTGGTGGACCGATTCGTGGCCGAGTATGCCAGGGGGAGGACGCCCAATCCCTGCCTGGCCTGCAATCAGAGCATCAAGTTCGGTCTCTTGCTCAAGAGGGCGGCGGAGCTCGGAGCGGACTACCTGGCCACCGGACACTACGCTCGCGTCCGGCGCGTGGATTCTCAGTACCAGCTTCTCAAGGGGGTGGATCCCAGCAAGGACCAGTCGTACGTGCTGTACATGCTGGGTCAGGAGGAACTCGCTCACCTCTTGCTGCCGCTAGGGGAGTACACCAAGGAGCAGGTCCGCGCCATAGCTCGTGACAGAGGACTTGCGGTCGCCGACCGCGAAGAGAGTCAGGAGATCTGCTTCGCCATGGGCGACTACCGCCGTTTCTTGACGGCTCAGCCAGGGGTGCTCTTTGAGCCAGGCCCCATTCTCGACGAAGACGGCGCTGTGCTTGGCCAGCACTGTGGTCTGCCGGCCTACACGGTTGGCCAGCGAGAGGGGCTGGGCATCTCGGCCCCATATGCCCTCTACGTACTCGAGATCGATGTGGATAGAAACGCTCTGGTGGTGGGGCCTCGAGAGCGGCTGGCGCGGTCCGAACTGAGGGCAGGGGCGGTGAGTTTCGTGTCTGGGAAGCCGCCGGCCCAACCTGTGGAGGTCTGGGCCAAGATCCGGTACCGGGCTGCTGGAGCCAGGGCCACTCTCAGGTGTCTGGGAGGTGGCGAGGCGACGGTGCGCTTCGTCGAGGCGCAGCCGGCCGTCACCCCGGGGCAGGGCGTGGTGTTCTATAGTGGGGACGTGGTCATCGGTGGCGGGATCATTGAGGAGGTAGGATAGCCGTGGGCATGGCGATGTCTCCTTCGCTGGTGTTCTCATTACTCCTGGCCAGCCTTTACGGGGCGGTCTTTCATTTCGTCTGGGGTAAGAGGTGGCGAGACCTGGCGCTGTACTGGGTGGTGGCCGTCGTGGGCTTCGCCATGGGCCAGGCCCTGTTCGAGTTCCTGGGCTTCTCCGTCTACATGATCGGGCTGGTGAGGGTGGTGGAGGGCACCATTGTCTCCTGGGGGTGTCTGTTCGTTGCCAGGTGGCTGAATGTCTGATATAATAGTAATCACACTTGTTGTCGAGTCCCCGCAGGAGGTTTCGGATGTCCGCCGTGGCATTGATACGTGACGTTGCCATTATCGTTCTCGCAGTGGAGTCCCTGGTAATCGGCGGACTGCTCATCGTGCTGCTGTTGCAGATTCGAGGATTGGCCAGGATGCTGGAAGAGGAGGTGTACCCCATCCTGGAGTCCACCAAGGAGACGGCGACCACGGTGCGCGGGACTACTGTGTTTCTTAGCGACACCTTCGTCAAACCGCTCATCAATGCGGTGGGCTATGCGTCGGCTGCCAACAGGGTGATGAGCGTCTTGGCGCGAGGCAGGAGGCGCAGAGCAAAGTAATCGCCAAGCTGGGACACGTTAAGAACTGGCAATAGAACCCCTGTTTCGAGACAAGACGGGAAAGGAGAGAAGCGATGGATGAGGGCAAGGGCATAGCAGGTATAGTAGGCTTGGTGGTCGGTTTTCTCTTGGGCAGCGTCGCCGGACTGATAGTGGGTATCCTGCTGGCACCGCAGTCTGGTGAGGAGACCAGAGATATCATCAAAGAGAAGGGTATCGAGCTGAAGACCAGGGCTGAGGAACTGTCGGAGGAAAGCAGGGTCCGTTTTCAGGAAGCCATCGAAGAGGGCAAGACCGTCGCCAGCAAGAAGAAAGAGGAATTGACCAAGGCCCTGGAAAAAGAGAAGGCGGCGGCAGCCAAGGCCAAGAAATCGTCAGCTTAGCCGGGCATCTGGTTCGCGTCTTAGTCTGCAAGGCAAGAGGTTGCCTCTTGCCTTGCGTGGACTATCGTGGGTCAGCGTTTGGCCCGCAGCTCTTTGAGTGCCACGGGCAGCAGGGGTAGGAGGTCGCTGGCCACCGTCCCGGCGTTTCCCAGGGTCACCGTGGCCATCTCCCCAGCCGCCCCGTGGCAGTAAACCCCCAGAACGGCCGCCTCGTAGAGAGACAACCCCTGCGCCAGGAACCCCACAATGGATCCCGCCAGAACGTCCCCCGTCCCGGCGGTGGCCAGGCCCGGGTTGGCGAAGCGACTTATGGCCGCGCGGCCGTCGGGCGCAGCGATCACCGAATGGGCGCCCTTGAGAACCACGACTTGTTGCCATTGCTCAGCTGCTTTGACGGTTGAGCCCAAGCGGTCTCCCTCCACCTCCTCGATGGAGCAGTCCATCAGGCGAGACATCTCCCCAGGGTGAGGTGTGAAGACTGCTTGAACTGGGAGGGCTTCCCACCAGCGCGGTACGCGCGCCAGCGCGTTCAGTCCATCAGCGTCTATCACCAGGGGAGGGAGCCCTCTGGGCTTCTCTGTCTCGGTTGCCTTGTCACCCTTGGCACGGATGAACCCCAACTGTCCCTTTCGCACCTCTTCTTGCATGGCCAGGAGCTGGTGGACGAACTTCGCTGTGGACTCCTCAGTGCCCAGACCAGGCCCCACGAGAAGCGCATCGTACTCGGAGCTCCTATCCTCAATCAGCCTGGTGGCCTGGGGAACGAGGGCGCCCAGATCGTGGGGGAGCAGAAGGAAGGTCACCTCCGCCAGCTTGCAGGCCAGGATGGGGTGGAGACTCTGGGCCAGGCAGAGCGTTACGAGACCTGTCCCCACCCGGGTCGCTGCGGCGCTGGCAAGATAGGCCGCACCGGTATAGTTGGGCGAGCCGGCGACGACCAGTGCCTTGCCGAAGGTGCCTTTGTGCGCGTTCCTGGGTCGCTCCGGCAAGAATTCTCTTGCCAGGTCGGAATCCACTAACTCCAGAGACAGATGAGACGTCAGGGCAGGTGGAATTCCTATGTCGGATATCACCAGGTCTCCCAGGAAATCGGCAGCGGGGAAGGCGTAGAAGCCTCTCTTTGGCAAGGCCAGGGTGACTGTGAGATCTGCGGCGACCGTCGCTAGGTCCGCAGCGCCCGAATCACAATCCACTCCCGTAGGGACATCGACTGCCACCAAGAGGGGCACCGCGCCAGAGTTTCTCGCGTCCTTCAAGGTGCGCAGCATGTCTTTGAGTGCGCCGCTGATGGGGCGAGTGACTCCGGTGCCCAGGAGGGCGTCCAGGAGAATGTCGGCACTGGAAAGAAGGTCTTTCAGCTGTCGGAGTCCTTTGTCCTCGGCGGCACTCCAGTGGGGGATGTTTCTCTCCTCAGTGAGCCGGAAGTTGTCGTCGCCCTTGACCTCACGCTTCCAGAGGTAGAGTTGCACGTGCGCTCCTGCGTCGTGAAGATGACGTGCTGCCACCAAACCATCACCACCGTTGTTGCCTGGCCCTACCAACACCAGCACTTTCTGGCCTTCGGCGCCCACACGGCTTCGGATCTCCCCCGCCACAGCTCGCCCGGCGTGCTCCATCATGTCTGCGTAGGTCAGACCCTGGGCATCCGCTGCTTTCTCGATCTCCCTCATCTGCTCTGTGGTGGCGATCTTCATAGCAAGCCCTTCTGTATAATGTCGGCCTTGTACTCACAGGATTGTATCACGTGCGCTCTGCGATGCCAAACAGTACCTTTGGACCATTGACACTGGCGAGTTAAGTCCCCTATAATCTGCTTGTGTCCACTAGAGCAGAACGAACATCTGATGTCGGGCAGGGGGATTGCGAACTCGTATGTTGCCTGGTGTGTGCCCGCATGCTATCGCGCCTGCCCGGCAGGTGGCCACGAGCCTGCCAAACGTCCCTGGGCACCACGTGAGGAGGTTTGGTGTCGGCCAATAGTGAGCACCAGACGATAATGACGGTTCGAGAGGTGGCTGGCTATCTCAGGATGCACGAGATGACCATCTACCGCATGGCCCGACATGGGGAGATCCCAGCCTACAAGGTTGGGAATCGTTGGCGCTTCAACAGGCATCGCATTGAGGAGTGGCTGAGCGAGCATGAGGTCGGGCAAGCGATCGAATAGTCCTGGCCTGCGGAGTGCCATCTCTGTCTAGCCTGAAGGGGCAGGTACGAGGCGTGGCGATGAAGCTCAATGTCTCTCTGGGGCAAATGGACGTCGCCCTGGGACGGACGGCGGAGAACCTGGAAAAGGTTCGGGCCATGACTGGGGAGGCCCGGCGCCGAGGTTCGCAGTTGGTGGTCTTTCCTGAGTTGTGGTCTACTGGATACGATCTGGAAAGGGCACCGGAGCACGCCACGCCAGTGGACCAGGGGCTCTTCGCTGAGACGGCAGCTCTGGCCAGGCAGGAGTCCATTCATATCCTCGGCTCCTTGCTCGAACAGTCGGACCGCGGCTACCGCAACACGGCGGTCATCTTCTCTCCAGAGGGTCGGCTGTTAGGGCAGTACTCCAAAGTGCACCTGTTTCGGCCGATGGAGGAGGACGTCTACCTCGTCGCTGGCGTAGACGCTCCGGTGTTCGATCTACCCTGGGGAACGAGTGCCCTGGCCATCTGCTACGATTTGCGCTTCCCCGAGCTGTTCAGGAAGTACGCTCTGGGAGGCGCCAGGGTAGTGTTCCTGGTGGCCGAATGGCCGCGGCCGCGGCTCACCCATTGGCAGACGCTCTTGCAGGCTCGCGCTATCGAGAATCAGCTCTTCGTCGCGGCGTGCAATCGAGTGGGTGAGTCCGCTGGATGGAGCTTCTTCGGGCACTCCGCCGTCTACGATCCCTCAGGCGAACTGGTGGCCGGTGCCGCCGACGAGGAAACCTTGCTGACGACCATCATTGACCTGGACATGGTGGACCAAGTAAGGCGATCGATGACGGTGTTCGAGGATCGTCAAGAAGAGGTCTACCACCAGTAGTGAGCTGCCCGCTGGCGTGGGGATGGAGAAGCGGTGCCCGAATGGTTTGAGGTCGATGATGTATCCAGAGATGTGTTTGCCATCTCTGAGCCCCATCATTGGGAACAGGTGATCTCGTACGTCATCGTGGGGCGTGATGCCTCTCTTCTCCTGGACACCGGGATGGGCATCGGCGATATCAGCGAAGTGGCCGCCCAGCTGACGGACAAGCCGCTGAGCGTGGTGAACTCCCACTATCACTGGGATCATATCGGGGACAACCATCGTTTCCAGAACATCGCCATCCACGCCGTAGAGGCATCCCTCTTGGAGCAGGAGCCTGCCGGGGGGCTACTCTTAGAAGCGATGCGACCGGAGAACTTCTGGGGTGAGGTGCCCGATGGCTTCGATCCGGCACAGTACAGGATTCTCCCCTCCAAGGCAGATCGACTCCTCGGGGAGGGCGACGTCTGGGACCTGGGGGAGCGACGCCTGCAGGTGCTCCATACACCTGGCCACACCCGGGGTAGCATCTGTCTCCTCGATGAGGACGAGGGACTGCTCTTTGCGGCCGACACGGTGTACGCAGGGCCTCTGTACGTACAATTTGAGGAATCCGATTTCCAGGACTACCGTGTGACTATGGAGCGGCTCAGTGCTCTGGCGGGCGGCCTGCGACTGGTCTTACCCGGCCACAACCAGACGCCCCTGGATCCGCACATCCTTGTGGAAATGGCCGAGGGGTTTGAGGAGATAGCCGCCGGACAGGCGAGGTGGCAAGCCGTGCAGTCGCAGTGGGGAAAATTGCGCAGATACGATTTCGCACGATTCGCCATGCTGTTGCCGATGGAGTCATGATCGGCGCTTGGCACGGGAAGGGAGCAGAGATGGTTTGCCGCCATCAGGCGGCTGAGTGGTTGAGCCAAGAAGACCAGAGGAGGCTGCGGTGCCGGAGAAAGGTGAGTACAAGATCGAACTGAAGGTCATCAAACAAGAGGGGACTTGCGGTTTCGGGCACAAGGTGGGAGACGTCATCGTCTTCGACGAACGTAAGATAGATGGGGAGATCTGTTTCCACGCCCTCTACAGCGTCCTACCAAAGGTGATGGCCATGCGGTACGGGGCAGTGTTTCCCTGGCTCAAAGACCAGGATGTGGCCACCCATGCCTGTCCTGATGCATACAATCCTCTGGTCTTCGAGGTGAGGCGAATCAGAGAAGAGGACTAGGTTTCCGGGTAGATTTCTAGCCTCTTTGCCAGTTCGAACAGGGACAGGTCCACCTCTCTCGGTTTGGCGATAACCTCCTCGAGGTCGGTGGCGAGCACTCGGGAGCCGATGAGCCCCGCCATCTTGCCGTGTCGCCCATCTGCCAGTTCCTCGACTGCTTTGACGCCCAGGCGGGTGCCCAATAGCCGGTCGAAGGCGGTCGGGCAGCCGCCGCGCTGGATGTATCCCAAAATGCTCACGCGCACCCCGAAGCCCAGTTGCTCCTCGCGTTCCCTGAGATACTGGTCCATGGTCCGGCAGTCGGGCTCGGCTCCCTCGGCGATAACAGCGATGAAGTGAGCTTTGCCCTTGCTGTGCGCTTCTTTGATCAGAGCCAGGATCTTCTCGCAACTCGCAGGCACTTCGGGAATGATGATCGCTTCGGCGGCACTGGCCATGCCCACCATGAGCGCCAGGTAACCGGAATCGCGGCCCATGGTCTCCACCAGGAAGGCTCTTCGGTGCGAGGTGGCGGTGTCCTTGATCTTGTCAATGGCGCTGATGGCGGTGTTCATGGCTGTGTCCACGCCAAGGGCCATGTCGGTGAAGCCGACATCGTTGTCTATGGTTGCCGGAACACCCATGACCGGGAAACCTGCCTCCTTCAGGCGCAAGGCACCCCTCAGTGACCCGTCTCCCCCGATGATGACCAAGACGTCCACCCCGTGCTTCTCAAGGTTTTTCAGAGCTTGACGCTGCCCCTCTTCCGTCTTGAACTTCTCCGTGCGCGCCGTCTTGAGGATGGTTCCACCTCTGTGGACGATGCCGCCGACGAAGCGTCCATCCAGCTTCTCGAAGTCACCCTCCATCAGGCCGACGTAGCCGCCGCGTATGCCTACAACATCGAAATCGTGGTAGAGGGCACTTCTCACCACTGCCCTGATGCACGCGTTTGTTCCGGGCGCGTCGCCACCGCTAGTTAGCAGTCCGAGTCTTCTCATTGCTACGCCGTCCTTTCTGCCTTCAACATCGTTTGGGTCGGTGGTCAGGCCTCTGCGGTCTATCTGCTCTGGATCGTCTCTACCCTGAGGCTTCCATCTCCCAGCAAGTCTGCAACGGCCTTGGCCAGGGCCGGGCAGTATCTCGTCGTCTCGTTGGGGAAAATGAGCTGCACCAAGCGGTCATGTCGACGCACATAGAGACTGAACAGATCCTCCCCAGGTTGGCTGGTCAGCAGGGAATGGACCTCACTCAGGAGCTTCACATCCTCCTCTTGGTCTCCGCTGCGAGGGATGCTGATGTGTAGCAGATGGTGGACAGCGGGTGTTGTCTCGACTTCCTCTTCTTCCCCGGAACTCTCCGTCCATGAGTGGTAGTCCACCGCCGATTCGCAGATCACCTTGGCTGTTTCATCTCTGACCTGAACAGTACCTCTCACCATAAGTATGTTGTCTGGCCTCCACAGCTCGCGTGTCTTCTCATAGGCCTCTGGGAAGATGACCACCTCCATGCTTCCATGCAGATCCTCGAGTTCTGCGAAGGCCATCAGCTTGTCGTTCTTGGTGGTGATGCGGCGGACTCTCGAGACCATGCCAGCGACAATGACGGTCTGCCCGTGCAAGGCTGGGTCTATCTGCCCGCACACTCCTGTCGTGTATTTGTCCAGTTTGGGAGCAATGTGCGCCAGAGGATGTTCCGAGACGTAGAGCCCCAACAACTCCTTCTCCCAGGCCAGCCGAGTTCGTCGAGGCACGTCTGGACTATCTGCCAGGTCCAGTGTCACCGTCGCTCCCTCTCCGAGGTCGAACATGGCCAGTTGCCCGATTTCCTGCGCATGGTGAGCGTGCTGGCTGACGGCCATCATGGCATCAATGCTATTCAGGAGTTTGCCTCTGGGACCAAAGTCGTCCAGTGCGCCACAGCGTATGAGGCTGTCCAGGGCCCGGCGATTCACCTGGCGCAGGTCTACCCGGCGGCAGAAGTCGCCCATGTCACTGAAAGGTCTGCCCTGGCGTCCCTTGAGGATGGCTTCAATGGGGCCGTGGCCGACGTTCCTCACTGCTCCCAGGCCAAAGCGAATGCCTAACGCCTCTCCGCTCTTGCGCTCGTGGTCGCTGGCTTCCGGAGCCTCGTTCTCAATGGTGAAGTGGTGGTCACCGTGGTTGACATTGGGGGGAAGGACCGGGATCCCCGTGCGACGGCAGTCCGCCACCTCCATCGCCACTCGCTCGCTGTTGTCCCTGTCCACCGTGAGCAAGGCCGCCATGTACTGGACCGGGTAGTGTGCTTTCAGGTAGGCTGTCTGACAGGTGATGACGGCATACGCGGCGGCGTGGGCCTTGTTGAAGCCGTAGCGGGCGAAGTACTCGATCATCTTGAAGATGTCTTCGGCGGTCTGCTGGGCGATACCATTGGCGACCAGTCCGCGGATGAACTTGTCGCGTTGAGCTTCCAGCTCTGCTGCCTTCTTCTTGCCAATGGCATGGCGGAACATGTCTGCTTCGCTGGTGGTGAAGCCCGCCAGTTCGCGTGCCATGCGGATGATCTGCTCCTGATAGACGATGACACCATAGGTCTCTTTCAAAATGGGTTCCAACTCTGGGATGGTGTACTCTATGGCCGTATCGCCATGCCTGCGCTTGATGAACTCGCTGATGTACTCCATGGGGCCAGGGCGGTAGAGGGAGAGAACGGCCATCACGTCGGCGAAGCAGGAGGGCCGCAACTCCCGCAGTACGCGGCGCATCCCCGGGCTTTCCACCTGGAAGATGCCAGTCACGTCTCCTTCAGAGAGCAGATGGTACAGCTCTGGGTCCGTCAGGTCCATGCCGTCCAACCTGACTTCCGCACCGCACGTTTCCTTGATCAGGTCCAGCGCTCGCTGGATGACGGTCAGCGTCGACAGCCCCAGGAAGTCCATCTTGAGCAAGCCTATGCTTTCCAGCTCACCCATGGCGTACTGGGTGATGAGGCCGTCGCCCTTGATCGCCCGCTGCAGTGGAACGTACTGCGTCAGGGGTTCATCCGTGATCACCACACCCGCCGCGTGCGTGGAAGCGTGTCTCACGACACCTTCTAGATTCCTTGCGGCCTCCACCAACTCGCGAATGTAGTCGTGCTCTTCGCTGAGTTGCTTCAGTTCCGGCACGGCGTGGAGGGCTCCGTCGATGGAGAGACCGAATGGGATGAGCTTGGCAGTCCTATCCACCTCGCCGGGAGGTAGATCCAGCGCACGCCCGGCATCGCGGATGGCTGCTCTGGCAGCCATGGTCCCGAAAGTGATGATCTGAGCCACGTGGTTCTGGCCGTACTTCTGCACAGCGTAGGCCATGACTTCTGCCCGTCGATCTTCTGGGAAGTCCATGTCGATGTCGGGCATCGTTCGCCGACCAGGGTTGAGGAATCGTTCAAAGAAAAGTCCGTGCTCGAGGGGATCTAGGTCCGTAATGCTAAGGCAGTAGGAGACGATGCTGCCGGCGGCCGAGCCTCTGCCAGGCCCTACGAGGATGGCTCTATCTTTGGCGAACCGTATCAGGTCCCACACGATGAGGAAGTAGGCAGCGAAACCCATCTCGCCAACCAGGCTGAGTTCGTGTTTGAGGCGGGCTTCGATCTCGGGTGTGAGGTGATCATACCGTCTCTTCAGTCCCTCGTGGCAGAGCTGGGCGAGGTAGGTCTCAGGGGTGTGGCCCTCTGGTACCTCGAAGGGAGGTAGGTGGAGGGTGTCGTAGTCGAAGGCCAGATCGCAGCGCTCAGCGATCTCCATGGTATTTCCCAGTGCCTGCGGGACTTCCGAGAACAGAGCTGCCATCTCGTCCGGACTTCTCAGGTGGTAGCCCCTCCCCTGCATCTTCATGCGGTTCGGATCGTTGACCGTGGTGTTGGTTTGTATGCAAAGGAGAAGGTCGTGTGCCTGATGGTCCTCCTCACGAACGTAGTGAACGTCGTTGGTTGCCACCAGGGGGATATCGAGTTCGCGCGATACGGAGATCAACTCCCGGTTGAGGTCTGCAAGATCGGGGATGTCATGCTCCTGCAATTCCAGGTAGAACCTGCCACGACCAAAGAGGTCTCTGTACCAGGCTGCCGCGCGCCGGGCACCTTCGTGGTCGCCTTGGGTGAGCAAATCACATACCTCTCCCTTGGCACACGCCGAGAGAGCCACGAGGCCCTCGTTGTGCTGGGAGAGGAGCTCCTTGTCTATGCGGGGCTTGTAGTAGAAACCCTCGAGGTGGCTCCTGGTGGTCATCTGAAGCAGGTTCTGGTAGCCTCGTTGGTTCTCGGCGAGAAGGACGAGGTGGTGGGGCTTGCCATCTATATGTGGCCGACGGCTGTGCATGTTCCTGCGGGCTACATACATCTCGCATCCGATGATGGGCCTTATCCCGCCCTGCACCGCCTGCTGATGAAAGCCGAGAGCGCCGTACATCACGCCATGATCGGTGATCGCGAGGGACTTCATGTCCAGTTCTCTGGCTCGTTGCACGAGGTCTTCAATGCGGCTCAAGCCGTCGAGGAGGGAGTACTCACTGTGGACATGAAGATGGACAAACTCAGCCATTGCGTCCTACTCTCAGAAGCCCATACTTCCGGGGAGCCGCTTGGTCCAATTATAGCACAAACGACCAGACAGTGAGGAGTCAGTTGGAGCAGTGGCCCCAGTTTTAAGCTTCTTCGCCCCCTCCAGTGGCCTCCTCTTGTGCGGCCCGTTCCTGCTGTGCTAACATAGAACGCATACCCTTAGCTGCGGTGACGCTGGGCGATGAAGCGTGTGTTGATCTCCCCACTTGTTTTGTTGGTCTTGTGCCTGCTTCCACTGCTGTGCGGTTGCCAGGATGTGGTCGGCCCGTCTCCATCGGCCACTGCGCCCCTCCCCTTGCCGAGTGCCACACCAGTGGCCACCGCTACGCCGGCGACCAGACTGCTGGATACTCCAGAGCGCAGTCCGATGCCGGCGGAGTCGCCGCCTCCCTCGCCTGTCGTGCAGTCCGCTTGGACTGCGACTGCGCTGCCAAGCTCGACTCCCGAGATGGCACACGTAGCATCGACTGACCAGGTCGTGGTTCGAGAGACCAGCATCTCCCTCTCCACTTACCAGTATGAGCCGTATCTGAGGCAGGCATGGGATGAGGACCATGGCGTGCCCTACCTCTGGTTGGACCGCGTGGCCTATGAGGAGCGCCCTTCGGGGTCCACCGTCTTGAGACTTTTCAGGGCCGTTGTGCTCGAGAATCGGTATCTCAGACTGACCATCCTGCCGGAACTTGGAGGGCGGCTGTACGGGTGTTTTTTCAAGCCTGCGGGGCAGAACCTGCTGTATCGCAACCCGGTGCTGAAACCGACTGCCTGGGGCCCGCTGGCTCGTGAGCAGAACTGGTGGCTCGCGGCAGGGGGCATGGAGTGGGCGTTCCCCGTCAACGAGCACGGCTACGAATGGGGTGTCCCGTGGAGTTACCAGGTAGAGAGTTCGGCCGAGGGAGCGACAGTGACCGTCATCGATACCTTGGACCCCCGGCCCCGAGTGCGCGTGGACATCAGCCTGGCCCCGGATACGGCCTATTTCACCGTGCGTCCTCACATCGAGAACCCGACCACCTCGACGGTCAGCTACCAGTACTGGACCAACGCCATGCTCACCCTGGGTGGTTCTTCCATGTCGCCCAACACCGAGTTTGTCTATCCTGCCAAGGAGGTGGTTATCCACAGCGCGGGCTCAGACGCTGGGCTGCCCGCGGAGCGGACCAGTCTGAGTTGGCCGGTGTGGGAGGGCAGGGACCTGTCCTGGTACTACAACTGGAAGGACTGGCTTGGCTTCTTCATTGGCGCGCCCGGCGCTGATTTCGTGGGGGCCTACAACCACGATACCGCTCTGGGCATCGCTCGCGTCTTCTCGCGGGCCGAAGTGCCAGGGGTCAAGCTGTTTGCCTGGGGGCAACGGTCACCCTACGTGGTCGAGTACACCGACGATAGCAGCCAGTACTTCGAGATGTGGGGTGGCCCAAACCGGACCTTTTGGCCGGAGGACGACAATACCCTCGGGCCTGGCGAGAGCAAGTCCTGGACCGAGATCTGGTATCCCTTTCAGGGGATAGACGGGCTGGTCTTCGCCAACAGGGATGTGGCGCTGAATCTCACTGTCTCAGATGGTATGGTCTCGATTGGTCTAGCCCCGACCTCGCTCCAGCAAGGCACCCTCGTCATGCAGGCAAGAGGGAGTGAGATCTATCGGAGAGAGGTAGCGGTTAGCCCACAAAGCCCTTACGTCGATACCGTCTCGCTTCCTGCCGATCTGGTCGCTGACGGTGCTGTCTCCCTCACCTACTTGAGCCCGCTGGGTGAGGTCTTGGCCACCTACGCCACTGACATCTCCCATCAGTAGAGATTTGCAGGACGCAACGGGCCGCGCTAGCGTTGCTTCTTGTCGCTATCGTCTTTGATCACCAAACTCAAGGCCAGGCTCACCAGGCTGACGACCAGGGCACCCCAGAACGCTGGCCAGAAGCCACCTTCTATCCAGAAGCCAAGGTTTAGTCTACCTGCCACCCAGGCTGTGAACCACAGCATCAGCGCGTTGATCACGAAGATGAACAGTCCCAGGGTTAATAGGATCATGGGGCAGGTGAAGAACGCGACCAACGGCCGTATGATGGCGTTGATCACACCGAATATCAGGGCCACAATAAGGATCGTGAGCGGGTTCTCCGCGTGGATTCCCGGCACGATCTGGACGGCCACCCACAGCGCGATACCATTGATCAGCAGGCGCAGCAGGATCCTCTGCATCATAGGGGGACACCTCCGTTCCTTACCTCGTCGATTCGCTCCGATTGTACACATGTGGACTGAGGCAAGTCAACCTACTCTACGTATACTTCTACTCGCTCCCCACCCTCTTCGTCTTCCACATCGACGATCTTGCCCTGAGCGCCTTCCTTGATGGCTTGCACGATCCCCTCCACGTCTATATCTGCTGGGGCTGCGTACTTAGCGCCTATCTTGGCACCCAGATCCAGTAGCTTCATGGGGAGGTTGACGTTCACCTTGCGCTTGCCGGTTTTCATGTCGGTGACCTGGACCCGGAACCAGCGCGGCGAACCGGTGGCCTTCCCGCGCCCTGAAGGCTCCTCCAGAGCATCCAGAAGCTTGGCCCCTTCTTCGGCGGTGATCTGGCCTTCTTGTATCATCTTGAGGATCTGAAGTCTCTCTTCGTCAGTGGTCATCTTATGCCTCCTGTCCGTTCTCCAATCTCAGCGTTAGTAAGTCCAGCGTTGCTTCCTCTATGAATCCGTACTGCTGGAGGATGCGTCGCGCGTGGGGGTAGGCGGGGTGTATCTTGGCCTGCAGGGCGCGCGAGCGACTGGTCTCGAGCACGGAGAGCGCGCTGGCAAGCAGAATCTCCTCCACCTTACTTCGATGCGCGGGATGCACCATCATACTGAGGGAATGGGCAGCGAGGAAGCCTCCCGTGCGCAGGGTAACGACAGCGGCGAACTGGCCTTGCTTGCTCACCGCCAGGCGCATGGTCGTCCGTCCACTGAGAAAGTCCCCTATGCCGGAGGCCAGACGGCGCACCAACGATGGTTGCTGAAACTCCTCGCTCAAGAGAATGATCTCTCTGGCCTCGGGAGACAGGGCTTCCTCAGCGAGATGCAGCAAGTCTCTCCACTGAGCTGGCTTGACGATCTCGATCGCATATCCCTCCGAGGCTACAGGAGAGGGTGTTACCACAGGGTCCAGCTTCAGGCTGCTGACCGCATCGACTTCGGTGAAGCCGAGCTCTTCGTACAGTCTCCGCGCCGCGAAGTTGTCTGCCCTCACCTCCAGGCTGATGCGCCGGGCTCCCTTCTGCTGCGCCATCTGCACCCCGGCTGACACCAGGCCACGTGCGATCCCTCGGCGGCGGTAGTCCGGATGCACCGCCAGGTTGCTGATGAACCAGCCCTTCTTCTCGCTGTATCGACGGTGCACAGTGACGTTGCCCACGATTCTACCTTTTTCCATCCACACGAACCCGCCGTAGGTGTCGGCCAGGGGCATACGCATGGCGCTCAATAACCAGAAGAGTGGTCCAAGGAGCCACGCGAGTGCACGCATCTCTCGCAATGCCTCGCGGCTCGAAGGGTCCAGAGCCTCCCCGAAGGCGAGTTCTATCAGTTCGGTGGCCGGATGAAGATCGAGCAATGGATTGAACGGTCGCAATCCACTTGCGCTGCTACTCTCTGCCAGACCGGCAAGCACGGCTCATACCTCCACTAGCTGGTCCGCCGACGGCCGAGCGCTCGTCTCCAGTGCACCAAGCGCCCCAGTCTCGGGTTCTTTCATTATGGTCAGGGCGGGCAGAACGGCGAGTGCGGTGATGATTCCCGCGCCCACAAACACCGTGCGGATGCCGAAGGCATCGGCCAGGAAAGCGGCGCCACCCATGGAGATTAGGTAGCTCAGGGTCATGGTGGTATCCGCAACGCTGGCCACCCGACCCAGCTTCTCGTCAGGCACGGCCACCTGCATCAGAGTGCTCAGTGCTGTATTGAGAGGGGCCAGACCGAGCCCGACGACGAAGGTGGCCGTGAGAATCAGCGCGAATTGGCTGGCCAATCCGCAGGCGGCGAGGGCAACTCCTAGCAGGGCGACGCTCGAGGCGATGATCCGAGTCAGGCGGAACCGGGCAGCCAGACTGCCCACTAGCGCACTTCCCACCAGCATACCCACACCCTGCGCCGTTTGCACGAAGCCCAACCCCTGGGGGCCCGCGCCGAATTCCCCTTGAAGGTAGGGCACGAACAAGACCTCAATGGCCCCCACCCCCAGCAAGGCCACCAGCAGGGTGACAATGATGCCCAGAACGGTCTTGTTGCGCACCGTGTAAGATATGCCTTCCGCAAGGCGATGCCCAAGCATTCTCAGGCTGATTTGCTCCTCATCCACCGTCTGTCCACTAGTGGTGATGGTGACGATGGCCATCGCTGAGATGAAGTAGGATAGTGAGTCCACGATGAAGGCCACTGCTGTGCCCGCCCAGGCGATGAGGAAACCTGCCAAGGCGGGCCCCATCAGCAGTGCCACCACACGGATGGTCTGCGAAAGGGCGTTGGCGGAGAGAAGCTTGTCCTCACCTTCGACGATCCGGGGGATCATGGCTGTCTTCGCGGGTGCGAAGAAGACACTAACCGAGGAGAGCAGGAAACCTACAACATAGAAGACGTAGACCTGCTCGGCGCTGCGCACGGTCAGAAAGGCGAGCACGAGCAGCCCTCGCAACAGATCTGAGATGATCATCACGTGCTTCCGATTGACACGATCAACGACCACGCCGGCCAGGAAGCTGAAGACGAGCTGTGGCAGAGTCAGGGAGATCATCATCATGCCCATGGCGACAGTGGAACCTGTCAGCCGATTGACAGTGATCAGCAGCGCCAGGAAGGTGAAGCTGTCTCCAATCTGGGAGATGACTTGTCCCAGCCAGAGGGCCAGGAAGTTCCTGTTCCTGAGTACGTCTGCGAAAGACGCTCTCTTCGTGTTGGCGACACTCATCTCTACCTCTCTGTGCCCTTCAGCAGTTCCACGGCATCCTCAGGGGTGAGCTCGCCGGCCTGAACCTGCTCGAGAACGGACTTGCGTCGCTCGGCGCTCACGCCAGCCTCGACGGGAACCTCGTAGCCCAGGGCACGGATGGCGTCATGGAGTCGGTTCCGTACAGTGGGGTACGATATGCTGAGTTCCTCCTCCACGCGGGTGATCTTGCCCTCGCATTTGACAAAGGTCTCCACGAAGTGGAGTTGTTCCGGAGTGAGGCGATAGAACTTGCCCAGGTTGAAGTGACCCTCCAGCGCGCTGTCGCAACTGCGACAGTGCAGCCTGGTGACGGTCAATTCCTCTCCGCATACCGGGCACTTGCCGATGACCTGATACATGTGTTGTCCTCCCTCTGTCAGGGTGTGGGCTATCTTGTGAGTGTCATGGGGCGACAGCCGGAGGCCAGAATATGCTTGGACTCTGCATCACGACGAGCCGCCCCTGCTTTCTCCGACAAGGTCTCAACTCTCGACTCTGCCTGTTCCGCGTGCTTTCTTCGCACCACAACGGTGAACTCAAAACCTCTCCACGTGGGCTCCATTCCTACCTCCCCGGTACTGCCATCGAGAGCCGGCCCGCTCGGACCTCGCTACTGGCACTGCGGGCTTCTTTCGATGCCGATGAGAATCCTTAAGCCGTGACTCACAAATCTGAATCATACCATTGAATATTATAAGGCAAGTTCGACGCCTTGTCAATATCCATATTGATTATTTTGAGTTCCAAAGCATGAATTTTAAGGTTCGGACGGAGATTCTCAGCAAAAAAGGGGGAGAGCATACGCTCTCCCCCCTGGACAAGACCGCAAACCGGGTAGATCCAGGCCTAGCTAGTCTACTCCAGGCTTATGATCCACACGCAGAGCCCCGCGAGCAAGACGGTAACCACCACCAGAGCCAGTACCTGGCCTGGCAGAAGGCCCACGTGGCGGACCGCGATGAGGAGCATGACGACCATGCCGATAGCCAGTGCTATCCAAGCTGCCAGATTGGGGTGCTGGGTTGCTAATTCCTTGAGCCGCGCCATCTGCTTGTAGCCTCCTTGTGTTGAGTAAGCTAGCCCCGCCTCTGTGCTATCCCTGAATGGGGGCCATGATTCCTGTCGCTCGCAGCCTCTTGAGCAGTACTATCTCCTCGTCGTCCTTGTGCTCCTCCAGTACATCTCTCCATGCTCCGGCCAGTTCCTCGTCCCGGGCACGTTCGTAGCCCAGTTCCCTGTAGAACTTGATGGCTCGCCAGGAGGGCTGGCGCCCTGTGAGAAGCAGAGCCACTTCGCAGGACAAGGTTTTGGCTTCCTCCTCCACTCGCTGCAACAGAGGAGTGCCCACGCGCCGGCGTTGCACTGGCGGGTACACGTACAGATCCTTGAGGCAGGCTACAAAGTTGACGGCCTGCCAGCGAACAACGCCCATCACCTTACTGGTGGCCGACACGAAGTAGGCCCATTCGAGCGTTCGCTCGACGAAGGCACCGGGGTCAGAGGCAGCCGTTCCCCCCGAGCCTTTGCGCACGATTTCGGCGATAGACACCAGATCCTGTCGGGATGCCCGGCGCACCTTCACGGCTGATGGCATAGCCGCTCCTGGATCCTTTCCCATTCAGCCTTGACCTGCTCCCAGGTCTGCTCCACTGTGCCACCGTTGTCTATGACCACGTCAGCCCACCGTGCCTGTTCTTCCTCCGGCATCTGGGCCCTCAGTCGTTCCTGAACCTCTTCTGGATCTGCCCCCCGGTCCTCGACCAGCCGGCGCAAACGCTCCTCCTGCGGACAGGTGACCAACCAGAGGGAGCTGAGCACGTAGTGCACCCCGCTTTCGATGAGTTTCACTGCTTCCACCGCCATGATTGGCTCTTCAGCTTTCCGTACCAGCTCCAGGAAGCTCTCGTCCACAGCTGGGTGGACTATCGCTTCGAGGCGCTTCAAGGCCTGGGGGTCATCGAAGACGACAGAGCCCAACTTCTTGCGATCGATACAGCCCCCCTCGTCGAGGACTGCCTCGCCGAAGGTCTCCACAATGGCCTGCCACACCGGGCTTCCTCTGTCCATTACCTGGTGCACCAGATCATCGGCGTCCACGATTCTGGCCCCCAACTGGTCCAGCATCGCGAGCACGGTGCTCTTCCCGCTGCCGATGTTGCCCGTGAGGCCGATGACGTACTTCATCGTGGCGGCATTATATCACAAGCGCGGCCAGTTATCAATTGCCACGGGCCATTGGATACGGTATAATCACGTGCCTTTGGAGGTGTAAACGGTGATGGCGAGTGGTCGGTCGCTGTGGCTCCTCTCGACCGTGGTGTGTTTTTCCAGCTGGCTGGGCCTGGGCTACGTCGTCTGGAATACCGACCCGGCGCTGACGGTGAACCGCTTACTCTTTCTCGCCCTGCTATTCATGGCGTTGTTGACTCTTCTCTCAGCGCTGGCGCACTACCTGCATTTCCGTTTCACGTCTGCGAAGTCGTACCGGAGCGATGTCAAGAGGTCTTTCCGTGAAGGGGCATTGGCCGCCTCGTTCCTCACGCTGTGTGCGTGGCTTCGTATGGGGCTAGCTCTCAACTGGATCAACGCTCTGCTTCTGCTGAGCGCTTTGGCGCTCGTCGAGGTATTCGTCTTGCTGAGAAGTTCGTAGCAAAGGAGAGGCATGGTGATTGAAGGCGTCAAGGTCAGGCAGCTACGCTTCATACCCGATGAACGGGGCTATCTGATGGAGATACTCCGCTCCGATTGGGAGGAGTTTGAGAGATTCGGTCAGGTGTACGTGACGGCCGCCTATCCTGGTGTGGTCAAGGGCTGGCACTACCACAAGCTTCAGACTGACCACTTTGTGTGTATCCATGGGATGGCCAAGGTCGTTCTGTACGATCGGCGCGAGCTTTCACCCACCTACGGTGAGGTGAACGAGTTCTTCATCGGAGAACAAAATCCGTGCCTGATCAAAATACCGTCCGAGGTGGTACACGGATTCAAGGGTGTCGGCGAGGACGTGGCGTTGATCGTCAACGTCCCCACCGAACTGTATGAATACAGCCAGCCAGATGAGTACCGTCTGCCGCACGACACCGACGAGATCCCCTACGACTGGACTCTGAAGCACGGATAGGCCAGGCCCAGCTCGAAGACCAAAAGAGCCCGCAGCGCGGGCTCTTTTCTTGCCTGCGGGTGAGAGATCAGCGGTGACGGAAGGTGATGTTGATGAACGACGCATTACCCTGTGCGCAGTCGGGGATCCGCCAGGTCAGGGGTGCTGACAAGGGGGTCGGGTCGGACTCGCTCGCGATGACCTGCAGTATAGAGTTCTTGGTGCCGTGGTAGATGGGTCCAGGGTAGATGAAGAACTTGAAGACCCCTGGTCCTTCGACGGGCTCGCCCGTGACGAAGTAGTCCACGTATCCATCCAATTGCCATTTGACGGTCACCTGGCCTGTTATGGGTTTGCTTGCTGCGTCCAGGATAATCCCCTGCACGCCCAACTCGCTGCACCCCTTTTCCTGCTCCTGCCTGCTGCCTGGCACGTACTCATACTGGTACCTCGGTGGAGTGGCCGTGGGCGGCTGCGTTGTGGCTGTAGGAACCGCCGGCTGTGGCCGTGTAGTAGCGGTCGGGGCGGCACCCGATTGGGTAGCTGTCGGGTTGGGCGGTGGCGAGACGGAGCCACCGGCTGCGGGGATGATGAGTTGCGTACCGACGTTAATAATGGCGCTGCTTGTGCCGTTGGCGTCCATGATGGCCTGCACACTAACGCCGAATCGACTGGCTATGCCGCTAAGGGTGTCACCGGCCTGGACGACATAGGTCACGTATGGCGGTGTAGGCGTGGCGCTGGGAGGGTTCGTTGCAGTAGGTGTCGCGGGAGGGGTGTCAGTAGCGACTGGAGTATCGGTGGGCGTGGAGGTAGGGGTATTGGTGGCTGTGGCTGTGAAGGTTGCCATCAGGCTCTTTGTGGGTGTGGGAGTGGGAGCCGCTGACCCGATAATAAGGGATCCGAGCGAGCACCCCAGACTTCCCAGGACCACGATAGAGATAGCGATAATGAGTGGAGAAGACTTGCCGTTGATGATCTAGCCCTCCTGGTCTTACTAGTTTCGCTTGAAATCGATGATTACCCATTGGCGACCGGTACCGTCCGGATCGCAGTTATGGGTGTCTGTCTGGAAGCGAACGGCTTCTGAGAGCGCCCTGCCTTGAGCATCCACCACGGCCACCCACCAGTTGCCGGCTCTGGGTCCCTCGGGACCCAGAATGGCGATGTAGTAGCCGGCTCCTTTGTTCGGATCCTGCCCGGTTTGCAGTGTGGCGCACCAGAACTCCCCTTCCACACAGACCTTCAGAAGAACGCCCGGCAGCTGGTCGACGTGGTTCACGTCCCAAACCGTCCCATCCAGGGTAGTGGCGGGGCAGTCGGGCTGATACTCTACAGGGTCGTATAGGGAGTATTGATAGGCGACGGTGGACGTTGCAGTAGGCGGAGGTGTCGTGGGGGTGGCTGGGCGGCGGGTCGCGGTGGCCGTGGCAAGCCTTCTGGTCGGCGTCGGCGGTACCGGGGTCAACGAAGGTGTGGGTGTGGCCAGCAGGATAGACGTCTCCGTCGGAGTCGGTGGTGCTGTTGGTGACGGTTGCGTTTCCAACGTGGGTGTCGCTGTCCTGGTCGCTGTGGCTGGCGGCCTGGGTGTCTTGGTTGGTGTTGGGGTGACGGTGGGGGGGCGCGCCACGGAAGAGAGCAGGGGGCAAGTACAACTGATGGTGATCATCGCTGCCACGACTGCCAGCGCCAGCACCTTCCTAGTGTCGCTGTTCAAGGGCGATGTGCCTTTCCTCGGGGCCTCCTATCTAGGTGGGGCTTTGGCTCACATCCCCGTGGTCGATCACAGCCCCCATATGCTATCTGGTGTACTCGAATACGATGTTCTCAAACTGACCAGCTGCGTCACAGCCGACGAAGTCGATCTTGACCGTGTCCGACTGGGGGGTTGGGTTGTTCTCACTGGCCACGATGTCGATCAGAAAGGTGAACGGCGCGTGATACATGTTCGGGGCCAAGGGAGTGAAACCCCACCCGCCCGGAGACTCTCCCAATCCACTGGTCCTGAAAACGGGGGGCTGGTCGGCGAACCTCAGGCGCACTATTCTGCCGTTCACGGGCTCCCCACCCATGCCTTTGATCATGCCCTTGAAATACACGGATCCGCAGTTGGGGAATACGCTGATGCTGCCCTCCACGTACCTGAAGTCGTACGATGGCCTGGGGGTGGCAGTGGGGCCTCTGGGGGTCGCGGTAGCTGCTCGCCGTGTGGCTGTGGGCGTTGCGGGACGCCTGGTGGGAGTGGGAGGCACCGTAGTGGGTGTTGGAGTATCCGTCACCTCGGGAGTGGGGGTGACCGTCGGTGTGTCTGTGGGAGTGGGTGTCGGGGTCTCCACCGGTGTTGGGGTGTGCGTTGATGTCGGCGTGAAGGTGGGTTTGGGTGTCCTCGTGGGCGTTGGTGTCGCTGTCGGAGACGCCAAGAAAGACGTCAAGGAGCAGCCCAAGAGGCCAGCCATCACCAGGAAGGTGAGCAGTGTTGCCGCGGCTGTTCCTGCGAGCTTTGGTGCAGTCATTCTCAAACCTATTGATCTCCTTTCATCAGGGAAACCTTGTTATTGCTCCCTGGTAAGTGAAAGCGGGAGATAGAAAACCCCCCGCCTTGGGAAAGAATCTGCCCCGCAGGCGCCGCAATGCTCTGGGTGGTGGGCAGACGAGGACGAGTCGTGGCCCGATCACTTATGACGAAAGACGATGCCCCAGTGATTGCTTTTCACTGAGACCCCCTTGATCTCATAGGGCTGCGAAAGGGGGGTTGGATCACCCTGGCTCCTGACCACGGTCAATGTGTACTCACCGAAGACTCGACCATCCGGAGACTCGAACTTGAACTGCCCTGGCTGAAGCATCTTGCTTGCATCGCCCACGGCGCACCACAGCACGCCGAACGTGGGGGAGTTCAGCTTGATTGTCACCGCATAGGGGTCAACAGCGTTCCCCTGGGCATCCTGTACATCGCCGGCGATGGCTGGCTGACACGTTCCGGGGTGGCACTCGATCTTCTGCGGGCTCTGGACCATTTCGTACTCATACACGGGTTGCGGCGTGTTTGTGGGCGCCGGAGGTCTCGGCGTCGGCGTCGGAGCCGGGGGACGTGGCGTGGAGGTGCTGGTAGGCGGCCCGACGGTGGGTGTTGGAGGCTCCGTTGGCGTGGGGGGCACCGGGGGCGTCGTCGGCTCTGGAGTCGATGTCGGCTCAGGCGCGAACGTGGGGCTCGCCTGCACAGAGGGCGTGGCCGTGAAAGTGGGCATGAAGGTCTTGGTGGGCGTGACCGTGACCGCTGGCGCCCCAAAAAGGCCTCCAAGGGAGGGCCCAAGGACCATTGCAGTCGATGCGGCCAGAACGCAGACCAATGCCACCGCCAGAGCCACAACCAAGATAGTCAATAGCCTCCTGCTCATAAGTGAATTCTCCCTTCAGAATATTGCCTATTATAGGATGATTTCGCGCAGAGTGCAAATCCGTTACAGCCACGGGCGTTGCGCACACAAATTGCGCGCTCGGACTGCGGGCGCGCGAAGCGTTCAGTCCTGTCAAACCCGTGGGCGGTTGGTTGTCGTCTCTCGGCCGGGGCGCGGCTCACCCGTTGGCTTGATACATAACGAGAGGATAGTGGCCGAGAGAAGGAGGACGGCCCCTGCAGCGAACGGCGCGTAGGGATGTATGTGCTCCCAGAGATAGCCACCCACGACCGGACCCACGGCCAACCCGGCACCTTGCACTGTGGCTACCGCGCCCAGGAGCAGGCCGCGGCCGCCGGGGGGAATGCGGTCCATGGCCAGCGCGTTCCACGCGGGGACGGCAAGGGCATAGCCCAGGCCTGCGCAGGTTGCCCCCGCAACGACCACCAGCAGATTGGTGGTCGCTGGGGCCGCCGCGTAGCACACGGTCAGTAGAGCCAGGCCTGTCACGATGGGGGGCTTCCGTCCTATGCGGTCGGCCAGGTATCCAGCGGGAAGCAAGGCCAGGGCTGTGATGACGCCGGGAGTAGCAAGCATCAGGCCCATCGTGATCTTGTCCACGCCAAGGATTTCGGATCCGTAGAGGCTGATGATGGGCAGCAAGAGGGCCAGGCTCACGGTCAGCAGCAGGGCTATGGAGCCCAGTTGGAGAAGCTCTCCGGTCAGCGACCGGAAGTGGTCTCGCATCGGCAGGTCAGCCGTGTGTTGTGCGGTCTTCTTAGTCTCTCTCGCCAGGCTCAGCACGATGACCAGGACGACACCGACCAGCCCGATACAGGTCAGAAAGCCGGCACGATACGATGTCAGGCCCAGCAGTATATTGCCGGTGATAGGTCCCAGCGCCAATCCGCCGAGCATCACCGTACTCAGTACGCCCATGATCAAGCCCCGCTCGCTGCGGCGGTAGGTGTCGGCCACGCCGGCATAGACGGCCGGCCAGATACAACCTGCGCCCAATCCGTTCAGGCCGTTCAGCAGCAGGAAGGTGCGTGGGTCTTGTACTCTCAGCATCAGCGTCAAAGGCAGCATGGAGAGCACTATACCCCCACCAGGACTGCCTTTCGGCCCCATCTATCGGCTAGCCATCCCGCCGGGGTGCGCGTTGCTATGTCAACTACGAGATAGACGGAGACCGCCGCCCCCACCACCGTTACAGAAGAGCCCAGCACCTCCGTCAGATAGAGAGGGAAAAGGGCCATGGCCTCTATACCATGGACGATCTCCATGAGGACGATGGCCATAAGGAACACTGCCAGGTTGCGGTTCGCACGCCAGGAGCCAAGCATTCCAGTCATCGTTGTTTGTAAATCGCTCCTCCTTCACCTATAGTCATCGCTATGAGCATCCTCCTCTTTGCTGTGTTTCTGCTCTCTGCGGCCACCCTCGTTTTCGAGATAACCTTGACCAGGGTGTTCTCTGTGGCCCAATGGTATCATTTTGCCTTCATGACCGTCAGCCTGGCCCTGCTTGGTTTCGCGGCCAGTGGCACATTCCTCGCCGTGTTCCCCCGATTGGTCAGACGCGAACTGGCGTCGCTGCTGTCCGTTTTGTGCTTGATATTCTCCGCGAGCGTAGTAGGTGGCTACCTGGTGAGCAATCACGTGCCTTTCGACTCCTACCAGATGGCGCTAGACCGGCGACAGATTGTCTACCTGGCGGTCTACTATCTATCTCTCGCCGTGCCGTTCTTCTTCAGCGGGCTAGCTGTCGCCGCGGTTCTCACCGTCGCGCCCGAACAGGCGGGCAAGGCGTACTTCGCCAATCTCCTGGGGTCCGGGCTGGGCTGTCCCGCAGCCCTCATCATGCTCACTTTGGGCGGCGGGGAGGTGACGGTGGTGATGGCTGCTTTGATGGGTGCCATCGCTGCCCTGGGTCTCTCCTGGCGGCGCTCTTGGATGCGCTTGGCGCTGGCCGCGGCGCTTGGCTTCGTCCTTGCGGTCTGCGTACTGCGTCTGCCCCCTGTGTTCGAGATCAAGATGTCCCCCTACAAGGCACTCACTAACAGCTTGCGGTATCCAGGCGCGCGCATTGCCTACCGAGACTGGAACGCGTTTTCTCGCGTCGATGTTGTGGAGAGCGAAGGCATAAGGTCGGCCCCGGGATTGAGCTACGCATATGACGGGCGCCTTCCTCCCCAGAAGGGCATCTTCACCGATGGCGACAACATGAGCCCGCTGACGGCGGCCACTCCCGGCACCGATCTCGGTTTCCTGGATTTCCTTCTGGTGTCCCTCCCTTACCGGCTGGCTCCTCAACCGCGCGTGCTGGTTCTGGAGCCGGGGGCCGGGCTTGATGTGATGGTGGCCGAGCACGGCGGCGCTTCTGAGATCATCGCCGTGAACAGCAACCCTCTGCTCTCAGGCGTGGTGAGAGATCTATACAGGGAATACGCCGGAGATGTATACTCGCGGGACAGGGTCACGGTCGTGTCCGAAGATGGCCGCAGCTATCTCAGTCGGAGCCGCCAACAGTTTGACATCATCCAGGTATCTCTGGCAGATAGCTTCAAACCTGTTGGCTCCGGGGCCTACAGTCTGTCCGAGAATTACACCTATACCACCGAGGCCTTCGTCGAGTACCTGGAGCACCTCAAGCCGGGCGGCATGTTGGTGGTCCATCGCTGGCTACAGACGCCGCCCAGCGAGACCTTGCGCACCCTGGGCCTGGCTATCACGGCGCTGGAGACCACAGGTGCCGGAGACCCCGCCAGGCACGTAGTCGCCCTGAGGAGTCTGTACACCGGTCTGCTGGTGGTCAAGCGACAGGAGTTCAGCCGGGAGGAACTGGACATAGTTCGGGAGTTCTCCGAAGAGAAGCGCTTTGATCTCGTCTACTACGCCGGGATCAGCCCTGACGAGGTCAACCGTTACAGCATCCTGGAGGAGCCTCTCTACTATGAGGCGTATACTGCCTTGCTGGATGCTGAGGACAGGGCGGGGTCTTACGCCAACTACCCCTTTGATGTCAGGCCACCCTCAGATGATCGTCCCTTCTTCTTTCACTTCTTCCGTTGGGCACAGACCCCGGAGATTCTCCAGACCTTGGGCAAGACTTGGCAGCCCTTCGGAGGGAGTGGATATCTGGTGCTGCTGGCCCTGCTGATCCTTGTGATGTTTGTTTCGCTGACCATGGTGCTTCTGCCCCTGGCCTTGCTGAGGGGGAGAGGGGAGATCAGGCACGGGAGGCGTCTCTTCCTCTATTTCCTGTTCCTGGGTATCGGATATCTCTTCGTGGAGATACCATTGCTGCAGCGTTTCATCCTGTTCCTGAGCCATCCCGTTTACGCGCTGGCCACGGTGTTGTTCAGCCTGCTGACTTTCTCCGGCCTGGGTAGTCTGGCTTCGCCCAGGCTCGCCCTGAGAAAGGTGATGGCAGTCCTGGTCGTCCTCCTGGCCTGCTACCCGCTACTTCTGCCTCCTCTGTTCCGCTGGCTGCTAGGCTTGGATCTTGGCGTCCGTGTTGTTGCCACCGTGGTCATGCTGGCCCCCCTTGGGTTTCTCATGGGCGTTCCGTTCCCAGCCGGCGTCAGGCTCGTAGGCAGGGTTGCGCCTGGCCTGGTGCCTTGGGCCTGGGCCATCAATGGCTGTGCCTCCGTTCTGAGCTCCATCCTGGCGGTGATGATCGCCATCTCCCACGGTTTCTCTCGCGTTCTCTTTGCCGGAGGACTGGCTTACGCACTGGCTCTGCTGGCGATCTACGGCTTGGTTAGTGTTGAAGCCAGACAGGGCTCAACCACCGAGGCCACCGCAGCGTAGAGCCCGGTAGAAGTCCGGTCGCGGTGCTCTGCCTGAACTTGCCTGGCGGCGAGATGTCACGGGCAGCCGCACGAACCTCGGCAGGGCCGCTACTTGAACCTGGCGATGAATGCGTCTATGGGGATGGCAGGCAAGGTTTGGAGCCTGATGCTACCCCTTGAGGATAGCTCCGCCGATACCCGAGCGATGGTCTCGTTGTCGGGAGCCTCGACGATGTTAACGAAGTCGTACTGACCCAAGGTGGCGTATTGGTGCAGGACCTTCACGCCCAGGTCTTCGATCTCCTGGTTCACCTCCTTGATGCGGTACGGGTTCTCGGTGATCGTCTTCGCCCCCTCGTCTGTCAGAGTACTCAGCATGATGAACGTGGACATGTTTTCTCTCCTTTCTCTATCCACTTGCTCACTTGCCCAGTAACCAGGTCACGACAGCCCGGCCAACCGACCCAGGGTACAGACCCTGTCCCTGGCCTGTTGGCAGTGGCCGCACACATATCTCGAGTGCGTTAGAGCTATGACGAAGACAAGTGCCAGGAAGGCACCCAGTGGGGCGAGTGCGAACAGGCCGCTGCCCGCATTGATGGAGACCAGCCCCGCTGCCAGGGGAAGGGCAAGGGTCAAGCCCACCAGCGTCCAGGCCACGGTCTGGGAGAGGGCCTTGCCGAATTCACTCTGGTCACGCTGTCGGAAAACGAGGTACGCCATCTTGCCCAGACCCAAGCCGCAGACCCTTCCGTAGTAGTGGCATCTGGTGCATCCGTAGGCCAGGGACAGAATCAGTCCCAGGCACCCGACTACCGCGAAGGTCAGCACCGCCCACCAACCGAGCTGCGCCACGAGCGCCAGGCCAAGGGCCACCGCTGCCAGCAGTCCCAGCATGTTGAGAAGTACGATGCGGACGGGATAGTCATCGTAGCAGGTCATCACCCAGTTCCTGGAGAGCGTCGTGGGGCGACATGCCCAACAATCGCTCGATCTCTGCGGCAACCCCCTTGACCCAGGTTTCATCTTCGTAGTGATGAGGTTGTCCACCGTATCTGCGGCGAGCATTGGCGTACTTCTGCGCAATGGTCGCCAGGCCGGTGTCGCTCATCAATGCGTCGGCCAGGATCACGATCCTCTCCTCCAGGGAGGGGCCGCCATTCCAGTAGATACTCTGCGCGAACTGCATCTCTTCGGCTTGAGTCAGCATGCCCAACATCACGCCTTGCTGGAGGGTGCGCCCCTTGAGGATATGAGCGAGGCAGATGCGTCCCTCCTCCTCGAAACCTTCAGCCTGGGCCAGCAAGTAGCCCTCGACGCCGTGGCGTACAGTGTGTCCACGACTGCGTCCCAGATCGTGTATCATGCCCAGGGCGGTGACCTTCTCGAGATCGACGGGGTGACCCTGGCTGGAGATGAGCTCTGCCAGACGGCGGGCAGCGGCACCGACGTGGAAGCAGTGGGCGCGCCACGAATCGTCGGCAGAGCAGTGTTTGTCCAAGAGGGTGATCGCCTGTTCTCGATTCATTGCTTCACCCGTCGGTCCGGTGGGAACAACGCTCCCCCGTCTGACTCGGGCAGGCGCTGAGGGTTACCATAGTAGGGCATCGAATCAGGCACCCATCACGGATCGACCGCCAAAAGGATTCTACCATAGGCGCGGGGTGCTCCCAAGGCCTAGCGCTCTCTGGCCAGCGCCACGAGCACGAAAAACGCGACTATCAACATGCCCAGCAGGGCCAGGAGCTTCTGCAATCCGGAGGCCAGAATGAGAGCCAGAGCCCCGAAGGCGGCGCACAGCAGGTAGAAGATGAGCACCACGCGTCGTTGCGATAGACCCAGATCCAGCAAGCGATGGTGCAGGTGGCCACGGTCGCCGAGGAACGGAGAGTGGCCCAGCCGCAGTCGGTTGATGATCTGCCAGGCCACATCCAGGATGGGAATGCCCATCACCAGCAGGGCGGTGGCCATCTTGGCACCCCCGATGATGGCCATACTGCCCAGGGCAAAGCCCAGGAACAGCGCCCCTGAGGTGCCCATGAAGACCCTGGCGGGATGGAAGTTGAAAGGCAGGAAGCCCAGGACGCAACCCGCCAGGGCCAGAGGTAGCAGCGAGACGCTATACTGGCCCAGCCTGTAGCTGTGAACGAACAGCAAGACAGAGGCGATGACCGTCACTCCGCCCGCCAATCCGTCCAGGCCGTCGAGCCAGTTGACCGTGTTCATCATGCCCAGGAGCCAGAATAGCGTGAGGGCCAGGGTGACAGGAAGAGCGAAGCTGATCATGCCCCCAAAGGGGTTCGCGATCTCGGGGATGGTGATGCCACAGTAGATGGCCACAGCTGCCGCCACGAACTGCACGGCGAACTGGGGAACTGGACCCAACTCTCGCTTGTCGTCCCAAACACCGACCGCGAAGACCATGGCTGAGCCGAAAAGCAGCCCCGCCAGTCGATGGAGTTCCAGGGGGTCTTCCCGCTCCATTGGTAGGAGCAGGCTCACGCCCACAGCAAGGAGAAAGGGCAACAAGAGAGCCACGCCGCCCAATCGGGGCACCGGTGTATGGTGTACGTGTTTGGGTTCGCGGGGGACGTCCACGAACCCCAGGCGCAGTGCGAGACGGCTGACCAGGGGAGTCAGGGCCAGTGTGCCCAGAAAGGCCACGGCGAAGGTGAGCAGGAAGCTGGTCATGTCAAACCCGCCTCATCGAGTATCTTCCAGAAGCGCTTGTCACCCAGTTCCTCTCTTGCGGCCTCCGGGTCTGGTGACTCCAGTTCCTCAAAAAGAGCCGCAGCCTCAGCTTGGTGCAGGGTGGGCTGCTACTGTGGCGCGAAGCTCACCTCTGACAGCTCAACGTGGTCGCCCAGGAAGTGGCCCCCCGCGTCAAGCACAGCCAGCCGTTCTGCGGTGCTGGCGTCGTACATGCCCACGATAATGGTGTAGGTGCCGGGTGAAACGTCGGATGATATGGGAATCTCATAAGGATCGATGATGATCTCGCCCTCGACCCAACTGGTGGTGGGCACGGTGCTCTCCCCAGGCACGCTGTCTCGCTGTGTGACTATTTCACCTTGCTCGTCCAGTAGATGGACAAAGATTGTATAGGAGGTATCGGTCGTCCCTAGGGCCTGCCAATAGAGGGTCAGAAACAGTGTCTGCCCCGGGCTTACCTGCGCTGGCCCCAGGTCGTACCCCAGCAGCTTCACCGATTCGCCGAGGCGTACATCCACCTCATGGTCCAGAGAGGGCGCGTCGAAGGACCTCTCGCGCCCCTGGGCCTCTATCTCCCCGAGATCGATCACGCTGCCTGTGGGTAGAAGGCAGCCGAGACGGGAGAGGGCTTTCCCATCTGCCCGAACCTGCACCCTGAGGTGGTATCGTCCGTCCTCGGTGTTGCCCGGGATTAGGAAGGACTGCCAGTCTCGCACGACCTCCCCCGTCTGCCACCGGACAGGCGGATAGCGCTCGCTCAGGGGTGACTGTTGTGCCCCTGTCCTGACTCCTGCGTGGTCCTCCAGCCAGAGGAGCAGTGTGTAGTCGTCAGAGGGCGATTCCATGCCCTGCCACAGGAAGGTGAGGGGGATGGCCTCCCCGGGCTTGAACTCTTGGCCGATCACGGAGTATCCCAGAAGCTTGACCCGTCCTCCCAGACTCTGCTCAACCCTCCGCTGTACGTCCCACGGTCCTGCTTCCTCTAGGCTCAGGGTTGGATTGAGAGATACAGCCCCCAGAGTGGCGGTGCCCAGGGGCGCCAAGGTATCAGGATCATACAAGGTAAGCTGGACCGTGTAGTGCTCCGGGGGCAGCCCGGTCAGGATGGGTAGGTCATGAGTGTCCACGATAACTTCGCCCTCTCGCCAGGCGTAAGTGCGGTAGGCTTCGCGCACGGGGAACGCATCGTGGGCTGCGCCGAGGTGTCCTTCATCGTCCAGGAGACGGAGGGAGATCTTGTAGTCCTCCTGGATCTCGTCCTGCGACTCCCAGTAGAGAGTAACTCGCAGTAATTGTCCATTGTGGGTGTGTCTCAGTTCTGCGTCATATCCCGAGAGCAGGATGGCCTCACCGAAGGGCACCGCCAGGGCATGGCTGGGCTCGCTGAGCAGGGCTACAGGTCGCTCGCTCACGCGGATCAGTGGTCCCAGCGAAGAGAGGTGGTACAGTTCCTCCACTCCCTTCAAGGGACGGGTCAGGTAGACGGGACGCCCACTTTCCACCTCAGCTCTGACCTTTGCCAGGCGGTCGTCCTCCGCGTCGGCAGAGATGGTGACCAGGTCGGGGCGCAGCCCGTCTGTCTCCTGGAAGTAGTTGAGCAGGGTCTTCTCCCCCAGGATGCCCACGATCACGGCGTCGTCCTCCAGGGGCTGGCTCAGCATGTCCACGCCGTAGTCATACACCTCCCAGCGGCGACTGAGATCGACGTGGTCCCGATTGGCCTGCCACAGGCAAAGAGGCAGCAGGGAGCCACCGATCAAGAGGACAGAGTGCAGGCCGTCGCGGAGTGTTGCGGATTCGTGTTTCTTCATGGACCGCAACAGAGCCAGGATCAACTCCCACAGGGCGGTGAAGCCCATGCCGATCCAGAGGGAGCAGACGAGGAACAGGGGGATGAGGAAAACCTGGATGTCGGGAACCAAATAGCCCAGGGCGAAGAGGGCGGTGGTCACGGCGAAGATCAGGAGCAGCAACGCCGCCCTGCGCCTGGTGAAGGAGTAGGCCAGGCCGACCGTGGCGAGGATCATTCCCACCCCAGTGAACTGATCGCGCAGCAAGAGGGCGTAGAAAGCCAGGTCCCTGCTCTGTGCCAGGGGGTTCTCCCTCAGAAAGATGCCATACGACCCTGCCGCGATGTAGGAGAGGAACCCTGTGAGCGTGTTCTCGTAGACCCCATCCAGGGAGGACATGGTCATGCCTCTCAGCGGCAGGTATAGATACAGAGCCAGAGGCGCCACCGTGAGCAGTGCCAGTCTGGCCAGGAGCCGCCGGTTGGTGAACAGGTGACGATCCACCAGGGCGATGTAGAGAACGGCAGCAGGGGCCAGGAGCAGCATGGTGCGGTGGTGGGTCAGGCTCAGGCCGTAGACCAGGGCCAGGAGAGACAGCAACGTGGTCGGGTCTCGCAGAGGCCCGCCTTGCTCAGAGGGCTCCATCTGGCTGCGGCGAGACCAGGCCAGCAGCAGACACAGCACGGCCGCCACGAACGCGGCGTGGAGGGTGTAGACCTCGGCGATGACCGCCTGAGACCAGAAGACCGGTGATAGGGCGAAGGTGGCTGCGCCGAGCAGGGCGGGGACCCGGTGACTAATCAGCAGTCTCAACGTGGCGTACAGGATGGACGCCGTGAGGGAGGCGAAGAAGGCCGACATCAGGTTCACGCGGTAGGCAACGTCGCCCAGGGGCAGGTAGGTGAACAGCTTGCCGAGGAGAGTGTAGAGGGGATAACCAGTGGGGTGGGCGATGCCGGGCAGGTAGCAGACCAGCTGGAACTCCAGGCTGTCGTCGAAGATAGTGGCCACCGACGGGGCCAGGGTGTGCAGGTAAACCAGGGATGATCCGGCGAAGAGGCCGGCGGCGAAGAGCCAGTCCAGCCAGGTGCGCCGGAGAACAGGGTTGCCCACGCGTCTCACTGGGATCTCTCCGACTCGGCCGATTATAGAGGCGCGATAGACAGAAGTCAATATCTCTTCCCTTCAGCAAGGTCCAGAGAGGTCGGCCTGGCGTCCGTGCTATCGATCAACAGGGCGCTCCGTCGGCCGCGAGTCCGCTCGGTTTGCCCGCGGCTGTTTGTGGTCGGGCAGCTCTCGCTTGGGTATAATGGGTCCTGGTTTCGAGAATGGGGACAGGCGAGCATTCGGGTCAGCCAAGCAGGTACAGAATCAAGCGCGTCGGACTGGGCTCGCTGAGCAAGTTTGGCTGTCTTCTGGGGGCCCTGGTCAGCTTCGTGCCCAGCCTCATCCTCGGCTGCGGCGGCGTGCTGATGGTGAGCGGGCTGCGGAGCCTGCTGGAGGGCTGGGAGCGCGCGCAGATCCATGTCCTCGGCCAGTCGATACCCGTAGACGTGATCGCCCTGCTGAACCTGGAGTCGCTCCTGCGAGGCGCTCGAGCGGTGGACAGCCTCTCCTGGGCTCTATTCATCCTCTTTGTGGCGCTGGGCTCAGTCTTGGGGGGGTTGCTCTTCCTGGTGGTGGGCGATCTGGCGGGGTGGATCTACAACCTGGTTGCCCGTCTGAGCGGGGGCCTGGAAGTTGAGCTCACAGAGGCGCCCCAGCCCCGCGGCACACGCGAAGACGGCTAGAAGCCGACAGTTGTTGCGGGCCTAGATCAGGACCTCGCCGTCCACGTCCTGGGGTATGGGCACACCCATCAGTTGGAGGATCGTGGGCATCACGTCCACGATGGCTGCTTCCTCTTTGGTGATCTCCTGCCCGCGGATACACAGCATGGCGTCATCATAGGTGTGAGCGCCGGTGATGACTCCCCTGTCGGTGAGCACGCCCTTCTTGATCGAGCCTTTGAGGTCGTACCCTCTGTAGGGCATGGCCACCAGGTCTGGCGCCTGAGGGAAGCATTCCCCGGTGTAGATCTCTTCTCTCCGGTAGACCGTCTCGATCATCGGTTCGCCGCTGTCGGGGTCTGTCAGGCCGGATAGGGACTCCACCAGTTGGTCCCTCAAGGTCTCGTACTCTTTCCCTGGGTCCACGCCGCCCAGGGGCTCCCGGCCGCGGAGATTGATGAAGATGCGCCCGGGGTCCATGCTGTAGGCCTTGGAATCGGGGTGGATATCCGCCAGTGACTCTGGAGGATCCTTGGTGAAGCTCAGCCAGCCGCAGTCCTCCAGCCAGCGGTTGACGTAGACCTCCTTCTTCATCAGGGTGAAGCCATGATCGGACATCACCACCAGGGTTGTGTCTTCCCCCAGACGATCGTACAGCCTGCCCAGAAGGGCGTCGAGCTTGTGGTAGAGCTTGAGGAAAGCGGGGGCATACTTCGGATCGCCGTTTTCCATCTCCTCCCAGAGGAAGTGGTGTAGGCGGTCGGTCTCCATGATCTGGAGCATGAAGAAGTCCCACTCCTCCCTCTCCATGAAGTAGGTCATCGCCTCCTCGCGCTTGTCGAGGGTGAGATACAGGTCTTCAAGGAACTTGTCTCTATCCTCCCTGGCCTGCCAGGGGTCGACATCCAGGCGATAGCCCATGCTCTTCAGCTGTTCCCCGACATACGGCGGATAGGTCGCCTTCTCCAGTTTGGGTGACAGAAAGCAGCCCACCAGGATGCCATTGACCTCTCGGGGGGGGTAAGTGACGGGGACGTTCATCACCACCACGCGCTTGCCGTGCCTGCTGAGGATCTCCCACAACGTCTCAGAGCGCATGGTCTTGGAGTTGGGGATGAAGGTGTCGTAGGAATGGGGATGGTGATCCAGGAAGCCGTAGATCCCGTGTTTGCCGGGGTTCTTGCCGGTCATAAAAGAGGACCAGGCCACCGAGGAGACGGCCGGGATGGCGGAGGTCATCGGTCTCACGCTGCCTTCCCTGAACAGGCGAGCGAAGTTGGGCAGCTCCCCTTTCTCTATGAGGCTTTTCACCAGGCTGAGGGGAGTGCCATCAGGACCGATGACCACGACTTTCCTGGCCTTGCCTTTTCGCCGGTCGAACAAACCCACCTTTGTGCTTTCTGCTCACTTAGTCAAATAGATGCTTGTTCTCCACGACCCAGCGGAACAGCTTCCCTATGCCCTCTTCGACAGAGGTCTGAGGCTTCCAGCCGAGTTCCCTCTGGGCCTTGCTGGTGTCGCTGACGTACACCAGCTGGTCTCCCGGACGCCAGTCATCGTAGCCCACCTGGACCTCGTGGCCCAGCAGTTCCCGGAGAAGCTGGTGGAACTCTGTCCAGACGGACATGGTATTATCGGGGCCGCCGCCGATGTTGTAGACGTGACCGGCGCTGACGTCAATCTGATCCACAGCCCCCTCGAAGGCCGCCAACAGGTCGTCCACATACAGGATGTCTCGCACCTGCTTGCCATCGCCGTAGATGGTGATCGGTCGCCCCAGGACAGAGGAGATGAGAAAATGGGCCACCCAGCCCTGATCTTCCACCCCAAACTGCCGCGGGCCGTAGATGCAGGACATGCGCAAGACCACGGTCCTGAGGCCGTAAATGCGGGCGTAGTCCCTGACGTACTGGTCGGCCGCGCCCTTGGAGCATCCGTAGGGGGAGTGGAAGTCCAGGGGCTGGGCCTCCGAGGCGCCTTGCGGAAGGGAGGCGTAGGCGTGTCGCGTCTCTTGCTCCACAACCTGGTGCTCTTCCATACCTCCGTACACCTTGTTGGTGGAGGTGAAGAGTACGATGGGCGGCGGATTGTTGGACCTGGCTGCCTCCAGAACGTTGAGGGTGCCCAGGGCGTTGATCTCGAAGTCCTCTCTGGGATCGCTGACCGACCAGGTTACCGCCACCTGGCCGGCCAGGTGATAGACCACATCGCAGCCGACCACGGCCCGTTGCAGGGAGGGGTAGTCCCTGACATCCGCTTGGACCAGGGAGAAGCCTTCCCCGTGGTTCTCCCGCAGCCAGGCCAGGTTCTTCTCGGCGCCCCTCCTGCTGAGATTGTCGTAGATGACCACTTCGTCACCCTGAGAGAGCAGGCGATGGCTCAGATTGCTGCCGATGAAACCAGCCCCGCCGGTCACCAAGACCCTGGACATGTTCTACCTCCTGCGGTTGGAGTGCGCAGACCCGTCTATGATAGTCTAGCGAGGATGGCGTGTCAAATGGTGGGACCAGACGTGGCAGGAAAGGGCTGTCCGGTACCAGACGCAGGTGCTTCCGGACTCCCTCTAGGATCACCTCGCTGGTCGGAGGACGTGCGACCCTTCACGCCCCGGCGCTGCAGAACCACCGGGTCCGGACCGCCCATCGGCTTCGTATAGGGGCGAGTCGCCGACTCGCCCCTACGTTGGGTCTTCAGCGGGTTCCCCCACTTGTAGCTCCGGGCTTCGCTCCGGCGCCGGTATGGGGTGTCGCGTGAACCGCGGTATGATACAATACCTGGCGGTGGACGACGGGGAGGACGGCGGCCACGCCAGGCTCGAAACACCAGCTTGTGGAAAAGGGGAGAGAGATGATCGCACGTCACTACACTGAGGTGAAGGCCGAGGAGGCCACGGAAGCGAGGGGCGTGAGCCTGCGGGTCGTGATCGGCGAGAAGGAGCAGGCGCCCAACTTCGTGATGCGCGTCTTCGACGTGCAGCCGGGGGCAGCCTCGCCCCGGCACTCCCACGACTGGGAGCACGAGGTCTTCATTCTGTCGGGGACGGGGAGAGTGTACGGAGGCGGCAGGGAAGTCGCCTTGAGCCCCGGTTACACGGTCTTTGTCCCGCCCATGGAGGAGCACCAGTTCACCAACGACGGCGAGGAGGTGCTGCGGTTCGTTTGTCTTATCCCCTTGCTGGAGGAGGGATGACCAGGGAATAGGACACGGGCCGGTCATGGTCGACCGGCCCGTGTGTTTGCCACGTCCGATCGCGCTTGTCGCGCGATCGGTGAGTGCTGCCAAAAGAGCGAGCAGTTCGCCCGGAGCTGGCTGCTACGATGGTTCGTAGGCTACCTTCTCATTTACCGGCAGGTACTGAGTAACCAGCACATACACCACGGCAGCGATGGCGAGAACACCAAATGCGGTCATGAACTCTATCAGCGAAGGAAAGTACTGCGCTCCTGCGGGCCGCTCCAAGGCGAAAAGCCCCACGCTTCCACGGTTCAGGGCCAGTCCCGCGATCACACAAACGGCTCCCCATAGCAGGCCGGCACCACTCTCCCTCGTCTTCTTGGCGGCGAAGAGAAGTATCGGCACTACGACTCCTACGATGATCTCCACCCAGAAGAGCAGGCTCATGGCGCCTGATTGAAAGGCCAACAAAGCGTTGCCTCGGACTACGATGTCTCCCAGTCTAAGCACCAGATAGATGATCAAGAGGACCGCTAGCGCCTTGGCTAATGGTCTAAGCAACTTGACGCGCTCGGGGTAGCCGTAGGCGCGCGCCGTGATGACGGTCACGAAGATGATCATGGCCAGCCCGCTAAACACGCTGGAAATCAGGAAGAACAAGGGGAGCAACGGTGACCACCACAGTGCGTGGAGGTTCTCACGCATCATAAGGAAAAGCGAGCCTAGAGAGGTTTGGTGGAGACAGGAGAGCACAATCCCGGTGGCAGCAATCCCTGCTCCTATCGCCCTGATGAATCGTTGGGCACCGCTCATCCTGAACCTCTCCCAGATCAGAGGGCTCAACTCCAGCAGCAGAATCACCGTGTACAAGGTGATGCAAAGAGTGACCTCCAACATGAAAGAGTGGATGTTCCAGTAGGGGGGCCATAGGATTTTGTAGAATTGGTGCCAGCGGGCCAGGTCTAGGAGTAGGATGGCCACGACACTCGCATAGCCGACGAACCCTGCCAGGATTACGGGCCGGGCGATGGCGTGGTACTCGTCCTTGTTCATGATGTTGGCGATCGCGGCCATGGTGAAGGCGCCGGCCGAGAAGGGGATGAGGAAGATGTCGAAGACTATCCAAAATCCCCAGGGATAGGCATCGCTCAGGTTCGTGGTGGCGCCCAGTCCTTGAGCAAGACGCCACAACGCTACCGCGAGGCCCAAGCCTCCCACGATTCCCGCCACTATCCAAAAGAGATTCGGCACGGTCTTTTTTCGCGTCATCGTTGTCACCGTAGTCTCACCTCCTATTGCTCGCCCTTCTCAGCGCCCGGGGAGCGCGCCAGCGCCTGATCCCTACGCTTTGTAAAATAGTACAGACCACCCAGAACAACAGCGGCGACGGCCGCAATGGCTGGTGTGCCCAACACCGCTGCCTGTTCGCTCAACTTTGTGACCGGCTCCGTCCCCACTGTTGGCAGACCCAGTTGCTCAAATGGTACCGGCGAGACGTATAGCAGGGAGGTGCCCCCCACCTCATTCTCGCCATAGATGTGGTTCACGTATTGGCCATTGGCGGCCTGAATGCGGCCCTGGGCCTCGGTCAGCAGCGAGCTGCGCTCTCCGAACGTGAGGGCTCCCGTCGGGCAGACCGAAGTGCAGGCGGGCTCCAGATCGGCCGCCAAGCGATCAGCACACATTTGGCACTTCTGGATCGAAGGCAACACAGCATCCCAATTCAGCTTGGGGACGTGGAAGGGGCAAGCGGCCATACAGTAGCGACAGCCAACACACTTATTGGCGTCGTAGGTGACCGGCCCCTCGGGTGCCTTCGAGAGCGCGCCCACCGGGCAAGCCGACACGCACGCCGGATACTCACAGTGCATGCACCTGTTCAACGGCGCCGTGTAGGGCTTTGCGTTGGGGAACGTGCCCTGCTCGTAGGTGTCCACCTTGGTCCAGAAGACAGCGTCCGGCGTGCCATTCTTGACCTTGCACGCGGCTGTGCACGCGTGACAGCCAACGCATTTGCCTACGTCCGCCAGAATACTGTACTGGGCCATTGACTTGCCTCCTTTATGCCTTGGTTACTCTGCCAATGGAGTGAGCATAGCCAATCATACGGGTGAGATGATCCTCACTGGTATTGGCCAAGAAATTGATGCCGCCCTCGTTCTTCAGATTATCGCGGATGGCCGACGAGCCAGTGTGGTGGGGGCAGAACACGACTCTGGGCTGGATCAACTCCGTGACCTTGGCTTTCATGTGGAGGGCCCCAAACTCGCTGGAGAGCGGAGTCTCGATTTTCACGGTGTCGCCGTCGCTGATGCCCAGACTGGCCGCCGAAGTGGCATTGACCCATACTCGTGGCTCTTCGCCCACGTCTACCAAGACCTCGTTTACCCCCTTGGTCATGGTCAATACAAACTGTGGATACTTCCCCGTGATGAGAATGAAGGGGTATTCCTGGTCCAAGTCCGCCTTCTCGCCCTTGTATCCCAACTCCTGCTCGTAGTAAATGGGTTCCTCCCATTCAGGCAAGCCCGCTCCGTGCCAGGTCTCCCCTCTGAGGTCAATCACCGCCTTGCCCATCTGCCAAGGCACAAAGTTCTTAGCCTCGTCGCTCCAACGCATGCCCGGTGTCCAGAGAAGCGGTACTGCGGGCATCCCCATCTCCTCGGCAGTCACCCAGTTTTCAGGCGATCTGCGGAAGAAGACCGTCTCGCCGCGATAGTTGGGGTCTTGCTCCATTAGGCCCACGGGGCAAGGCCAATGCACGCCACCTGGAAGCTGCTTCAGGATGTCCAGACGCTGGCCAGAGAAAGGATGCCACTTGTCGGGATCCATGGCAGCCATCGTTCCGGCGTTGACCGGCCAGGCCAGCATGTGCAGTTTCCACAGATATTGGTTGATGGCCTCAGGCCCCTGGCTGAAGATGTCGTAGGGCCAGGCCAGGCCGTGGTTATCCAGCTCGAGACCAATCTCTTCGCCCCACGCCTTCAGATCCTCTCTGAAGATGAGCTCCAGGTTCCTGATGACGTACTTGTGATCGTCAGGGCTATGACCCGTCTCCTGGGTGCTCTCCATAGTCACTTCGTTCATGATGGTGTAGAGGTCCTTGCCGGTGGGCATCATCTCTTCTGACCACGGCTTCATCCTCTCCTCATCCCATCGCTCCTTGATCTTGTCCGCCCAAGGCTTCATCAATGTGTCATAGACCCCATCGAGCGAGGCGCCCCCAGCCAACATCGTCTTCGCCTGCTGTTCACAGTCTGGACAGGCCCTGTAGAACGTCTCCTGGCCCAGCACCCGGCTGATCACCTCGTTGGTCATCCACATATCGGGCTTGGATTCGCCCAGGAGAGGTATTGCCGCGTCCTTCCAGGCCATATTGCGGTTGCTCCCGCAGAGCCAGGTGGAGCCCGCAGTCTCCAGGTCTGTAGCCAGCGGCAGGACATAGTTCGCGTACTCGCACACTTCGTTCCATTCCACTGTGCCGTAGACGAGTGTCCCCTTCTCGCCCAAGTATTTCATCAGCCCGCGCTGGTCCCCCGAGGCTCTCAGGATACCGTTAGCCCCCAAGAAGAAGCCGGCCTTGATTTGGTCCTGAATCGTAGGCCAAGCAGCCTCCGGCACCCAGCCCTTGCCCCAGCTAAAGGGATCGTCGGGGTAGCCCTTGTCGGGAAACTTGGTGGGGGCCATGGCAGCAAAAGGGATGTACATCGCGGGCACACCAGCAGGCTTGGGTTGGATGATCCCTCCGCCAGGGGCCCCAAAGGACCCAGTCGCCAGCACCAGCGTCACCATAATCCGGCTGGTGTTGAAGCCATTCGTGCTGGTGCTGATCCTGCTGCTCCACGACACGGAGAACTGCCGTCCCGCGTCGTGCACCTTTTGCGCGATCTCCCTGACCTTATCCGCCGGGACCCAGGATATCTCGGCCACTCGTTCCGGCGTGTACTCCTTTACCACTTCATTGACGAACTTCTGCCATTCGTCCTTGTCTACGTAGTATTCCAGGTATGGATAAACCCAGTCATTTTCAACGAGGAGATTGATTATGCCCAGGGCAACCGCGCCATCGGTCCCCGGTCGGATCGGGATGTACTCATCGGCCCTGGCTGCCAACTTGGTGCTTCGAGGGTCAAGGTAGATCATCTTCATCCCATTGGCCCTGCCCTTCTCGAACCAGTGCATCATCGCTGGCGTCGTCTCAGCATAGTTGGCGCCAAAATTAAGATTGAACTTGGTGTTTGCCAGCTCGGACATAGTGTTAATGGGGTAAGGGAACCCTGTTACAGAGAGGGCAGAACGCCACCAATTGCCAAAGCAGCCAACACACCCGGAGTAGTGGGGAGCAGATATGAACAGCTCCCCCATGCGCATATAGTTGAACCATTCCTGCTCGCCAGAGGAGTTTCTGGGGGTTGCCGTGCGCGCCAGCCTTTGCTGTTGCTCAGGAGTCATCCGGTGCAGAGGTATGCCGTCCCATTCGCTGCGGATGTCCTTCAGCATGGCCGCGATCTCTTCGAGGGCCTGGTCCCAACTGATCCTCTCGAAGCCAGTGCCCACGCGCTTCATGGGGTACAGGACGCGATGTGGACTGTAAGTGGTTGCCACCTCAGCCACACCCTTGGCGCAAAGACGGCCCTGACTCGTCAGGTGCTCTGGCCAGCCGGTAATGTCCACAACACGCCCATTCTTCACATGGGCCTGCCTGCCACAATAGCCCATGCAGCCGATGGTTCCACGGCAATAACCATACTGGATCTCGCCCTCATCATACTGTTGCATCTTGCCGGGGGCGAAGATCCTCTTGGGCGACCCGAAAACGTCAGTCACTGCCAGCCCAGCGGTGGCACCGCTTGCCATCTTGAGGAACTGTCGCCTGCTGACGGCCCTGCGCCCGTCTTTACCTGATTGTGCGCCGAGGTTCGCGGTCTGCTTCATTTCCATTTTGGCTAGCCTCCTATAACTCTACATATCGGCGGAAGAGGGGTCTCCTTGCGGCCGATCTGCCAGTCCCAATTGCCCGGCAAGAATCGCCAAGAGCCCGTCCGTGAGCTGCGCGACGCTTCTGTAGAAACAGGCTGTCTCCAGCGCGTACAATTCGGCACAGAACGTCGGCACCCAGGGGAGCACGTGCTCTTCGAGAAAGCGCCGGGCAAGATGCAAGCAGCGCTGATCACCGGTCTCTTGGAACTCCCGCCCGATGTACGCAAGAAAACCCAGCTCGAACCCTATGTGATCTGGCGGGTAGTTTCGTGGGTTCTGGGGTTGGAGGCCAGCCTCAGACCAGAATGCGCGCACCCTGTCTACTGATTCTCCCATCAGGAGCCGCTGGAACGTCTGACCTCCCACGGCCAGGCTGTCCCGGTAGACTGACTCATAAGGGTGCACGGTGCGTGGACGGGGACCAACGAAGAGTGCGGTGAATTCTTGGCACAGTGCGCTGTGGACTTGTCTTGCGTCCTGGCCAAGACACGTTCGAGCGAATTCCCTCAACGCCTCGATGCCGGCCGCCAAATGCCCATCGCCATTTGGTGGCACGGGCAGCTCAAGGTCACCGGCAACCATCTCGTCGGCCAAGCGCAAGGGGGGCTCTTCCAGAAAGAGGGCAGCAACCATCCACACAAGCGACACCAACGTCTCGTCCATCACTCTTTCCTAAGTGACGTTAGCCACACAGTCTTACTGGCTCCTTGCCAGTAGCTTGAGTCTGGAGCCATCGCGTGTCCGAACTGCTAACAGTCGTCTACAGATCAGAGACCACCTGAAGCCGCTCTCTGACATCCTGGCTGAGAGTACGCAAGAACAACCTGGCTCGGTCGCTGCGCACCGCGGCAGGCTTACTGTCTCAGCTTACCACAACTCAAGGCGCTTGTCTGTCGGGAGAGCTTGGCCGTGACGGTAGGGGAAAGTAGACAACTGGGTGCCCGATAGCCGCGGGCTTTCTTTTGCCGTCCGCCTCGTCTTGGAGAAAGAGGCTGCGGCGCAAGATGGAGTCTTGGGCTACATTGCGGGTCGTTTACTCCAGCGGGGTCAACCCATGCTGGATAGCGAACTTCACGAGGGTAGGGAGATCGCGGATACCCAACTTGCGCATCAGGCGGCTGCGATACGTATCCACGGTTTTGGGGGAGAGGAAAAGGACCTCAGCGATGTCTGCGCTCGACCTGCCTTCGACGACCAACTGTAGGATTTCTCGCTCACGGGGGCTGAGCCGCTCCAGGGGAGCCCTCGCGCGGCCGACTTCGGAGAGGGATACATAGTCGTCAACCAGCGCGTCAGAGATCTTCTGGCTCATGTACCGATTGCCTGCGTGCACACTACGGACGGCGTTGACCACCTCGCTTCCGGCACATTCCTTCAGCACGTAGCCTCGCGCGCCAGCCTGAAAGGCCTGCAAGATGTGCTCGGCCGTGGAGTACATGGATAGCATGACCACCTTCGCAGACGGACACCGATCACGGATCTGTCGCGTTGCCTCGATGCCACCGAGTTGAGGCATGACGACATCTACGATCACGACATCTGGGCGGAGTTGAGCGACCTCCTGTACTGTATGGCGACCGTCTGCCGCATCGCCCACCACCTTGATGTCGCCCTCGGCTTCCAGCAAAAAGCGCAGACCGTCGCGCACCACCGCGTGGTCGTCCGCCAGGAAGACGGAAATGGTCACCGCGGCACCTCTACCAGCACTCGCGTGCCGCATCCAGGGCGCGACTCGATACGGCACCTGCCTCCGACCGCCTCGGCTCGCTGGGTCATGGTGAGCAGCCCCCAGCCTGGTGTTCCGTCTGGGCTGGCGAGGCTGGCCCGGTCAAAGCCGATCCCGTCATCGGCGACGATCAACCTTACTGTGTCGTGGTCCCCCTCTACACTTAGCGTCACCTGCGCGGCCTGGGAGTGCTTCGATACGTTCGCTAACGCTTCCTGGGCGATGCGGAATAGGGCAACCTCGGTTGGAGGCGCCAGGCGTGGACTCGGTTCTTCCCCCTCCACAGTCATAGAAACGCGCCCACGCGCGGCGCATTGCTCTGCATGCCAACGGAGCGCGGCCACCAAGCCGTAGTCGTCCAGCACCGGTGGCCGCAGATCCACCATCAAAGCACGGATGCGCTCGGTGGTCTGTTCCACTAGCGCCAGCGAATCGTCCACGCGGGACTGGACCATGCCTACTGCCGCGCCGGGCCACTGGGAGCGCACGATGTTCAGGTTAATGCCCAATGCCGCAAGGTTCTGGCCGACTTGGTCGTGAAGCTCCTGCGCCAGCCACTTGCGCTCAGCTTCCTCCCCTTCTGCCAATTGCGCGGCCAGCGCGCGTAGCTGCTCGCGCTGCTGGCTGACCATCTCGAACAACCGGGCGTTCTCGATGGCCAGAGCAGCCTGGTCGGCCAGAGCGGAGAAGAGATGTCGGTCATCTTCTCCAAAAGCGTGCGCCTTCTCGCTTTCAGCGCAGAGTACCCCGATGACCCGCTCCCTCACCATGAGAGGCACGCACAGTCGTGAACGGGTCATGGGGCGACCGCCTGGGTAGAGCGGATCGCCGCTCGAGTCAGGTAGGTATATGGCCTCTCCGGTCCGCACTACAGTCACGGCAATACCACGCGCCCCATCCAGTGACAGCGGGGAGATGGCGGACACCTCCTCAGTCGGCTTGCGAGCCCAGCAAACCAGCGTCCTCGCTCCCGCATCTATCAGCCATAGGCTACACACCTGGATCTGCAGCACTTGTTCGGCGGCTTTCACCACTATCTGGGCGATCTCGGCCACGTCCCGTGAGAGCACAAGGTCCTGCCCCAGGGCGTATACCGCAGCCAGTTTCTCCTCCAGCCTCTGCTCGGCCGTCACGTCGATGCAGGCCGCGATGATCTTGGCTACCTGACCTTGTGCGTCGCACACTGGCAAGGCAGAGACCCTGAAGTGGGTCTGCTTTCCTGCCTGGTCACGGTGTATATGGAAGGAGCCGACGGGTTCTCGGCTCTCCCAAGCGTGCTCCAGGGGGCAGGTGAACTCGACACCATCGCAAGGCTCGCTGCGTTGATAGACCACCTCGTGGCACCGCCGGCCGATCACTTCCTCCCGAGTGTGTCCCAGGCGCTGCAGAAACGCACAGTTAACGTCTTCGATACGGTAGTCGCGATCAATGACCATCACCTGGTCCTGCAGGCCATTGACCATGCTCCGAAAGTACTCACTGCTGGCGCTCTCACGGTTGTAAGCCACGGCGTTCTCTATGGCCACGGCCACTTGGTCGGCTAAAGCCTCCATGGTCGAGGCGGCGATTTCATCATAGGCATCGGGCCGCCTGCAACCGAGGCTCAGCACGCCGAGCAACCGGCCCGATCGTTGGATGCGGACGTACAACTCAGACCGCGCCCCTGGAAACAAAGGCACGTGGTTGGGCTGTTGAGAGATGTCGTTGACCAGCAGCGGCCCTTCATGCACAGCCATCCGGTCGAGAACGCGTTTTTCGCGGTCCCTGAGTTCCTCTCTCGAGAGAGTACAATGCCTCTTTACTTCCCCATGGGGCCCGGCGGCCGCTACATGCACCAGCGCATCATCCTCTGGGTCGACCAAGAGAATGAGCACGTCGTGGTAGCACAGACGGCCGCCAATGGCCTCCGCCGTCTCACGTATCTGGTCTACGAGCCTCTTCGGGATGTTGGTCTTGTCAATAGACATGTCCCGTTCCCTCCGCTGCTGTATCCGGGCAGTCATGATAGGCCATACCGTGGAACGCTACGTTTCCCTACTGGTGGCGCGGCGCCCTGCACTACCCGTGCACATGTGGCGGTACGGATAAGGGGCGGCCTGGGCAGTGGTCCTGCTCGCCCACCGTGACTGCCTGTTTCCCAGTGTACGCCGGCATCGCGCATAGTTGCTCTGGGCAAACCTGCCTCGTGCCCAGCCCTGCGCACCTCCCACCTCCCGATCTCCACGCCGATCAGGTCGGGAAACTCGAGCGGGCGTCGCTCCACGGTCTACCCCGGTCCGTGGGCTGTATGTCACCGGTCAGCACAAGAGCCCTCGATCGAACTCGCGCCATAACGTTGATGGGCAGCGAGATCCGTGTCCACCGCCAGAGTGCAATTGCCGCGACCTTGCTTGCGTGGGACGCCGTCGGCGGTTGTCCAAGACCCCGCCCGGATCTAAGCGCAGCGCCATGTATTGAAGACGGCAGCTTGCTGCACCAAAGCTCAGGGGATCGATCAGTTGAATGCGCTGCCTTCGCCACACATAGTGTAGCATTGGTGATTGGTGCCTGACAAGTTGGCGTATTCACTCACGTATAATATCACCGAAGGGGTATAGTTCACTCAAATGATAATGTTACCGAGGGGACTATGCCCAACAGAAGAGAGGATGACCATAAACGAGCGTAGGAAGTATCTGCGACTGATCAAGAAGCGGTATCTCCAAGCAGGTAAGTTGGAACGGGGGCGCTTGCTGGATGAGATGGAGGCCGTAACCAGGTTGCATCGCAAGAGTCTGATCCGCCTGATGTGGGGCAGCCTGGGACGAAAAGTGCGCCATAAGCAGCGGGGACGCACTTATGGCCCTGAAGTTGATCACCCATTGCGGGTGATCTCCGAGAGCTATGACTATATCTGTGCAGAACGCCTCCAGCCCACTCTGGTCGGGATGGCCACTCATCTGGCCCGGCATGGTGAAATCGAGGCCTCACCACGCCTCTTAGATCAATTGAGCCGCATCAGCGTCTCCACGCTGAGACGGATCCTGAACCGCCTGGGACAAGATGAGCCCCGCCTGCCTCGAAAAGGCCCTGCTCAAGCCAATAGCGTAGCCCGAGAGATCCACATGAAACGGATCCCTTGGAACGAAGAACAACCAGGGCATTTTGAAGTAGACGCGGTCCATCACTGTGGTCAGAGTAGTGTCGGTCACTATGTCCATACCATCCAGATGGTCGATGTGGCTACTGGCTGGACCGAGCAGGCGGCAACGCTGGGGCGCAGCTACATGGCCATGGAAGATGGCTTCCGGCGCATCTTAGCTCGTCTCCCCTTCCCGGTGCTGGAAATCCATCCCGATAACGGCAGCGAATTCCTCAACGCTCACCTGGTTCGCTTCTGGAAAGAGATGGTCAAAGATGTCACCCTCTCTCGCAGCAGGCCCTTCCACAAGAATGACAACCGCTTCGTGGAGCAGAAGAACTCAACCCTGGTGAGGGCCTATCTGGGCCCGTCTCGCTTTGACACTGCCGCACAGACCCAAGCCATCAACCAACTCTACGAGAAGATGTGGCTCTACTACAACTTCTTCCAGCCGGTCATGCGCCTCACAGAGAAGACAACGGATCGTTGGCCATTGGCCGAAGGCCAACCTTTACGCATCAAACGACGCTTCGACTCGGCCAGGACCCCCTTCGACCGCCTATGTGAAACTGATGCCATCTCTGAACAACAGAGGGAGCAACTTCGAACTCTTAGTGACCAGGTCAACCCTCGACAGCTCCGTCGAGAGATCTACCAACTCCTCGATCAAATCTTCCTCTTGCCAGGTGCCCTCCCAGGGGAGACGGAGGACGTCTACGAGACCCTATTCACATCTACTCAGAGCCAGGAAGGAGAGGGCATCCCGGTAACATTATCATTCGAAACAATGGCTTCCCTTCGGTAACATTCTCATTTGACTGGACAGGGTTGGGGCTCTGCTCGGGGCACGGCTACGCTCGCGCTGAGGTGGGCGTCTGCTTGACCCTGCACCATCGCCCGGTTTCACGCATCTCCAAGAGCGCAACTACCTACCGATTGGCGACCGTCATTGCAGCCGTCGACGGGCCAGAAGAGAGGCCCGTCGCATCTATGCGCTGCTGCAAACAGGCATCACGCCCGCGGTGGGCTTCGCCCGGACGCTGTTCTGCCGTAGCGGGGCACCAGGTGTTCGGCCCCCGTGGTGTGTACCCCAAGAACTGCCTGCCTGCCCTCTGTCCCTCGAACTTGACGTGACTTGGTTCTTCAGGTATCCTATATCAGGATTCGCGAATATGGTAATGCGGTGAACTAGATATGGATGAGGAAGGCTACAGGTTGCAGGCACGCATGATCAAAGCACTGGCCCATGCCACTCGGCTCCAGATGCTGGCGCTGCTCCGAGATGGGGACCGTTGCGCCTGCGAGTTCGGGCCGCTGCTGGGGCTGCGTCAGGCGAACGTGTCGCAGCATCTCGGCGTGCTGCGTAGAGCCCAGCTGGTAGATACGCGGCGGGATGGTCTGCGCATCATGTACAGCCTGTCCGATGAGCGCATAGCCGCTGTCGTTGGCGCCTTGGCGCAGATAGCACGCGACCGGTTTGTGGAGGCAGCGGCGGCGCTGGAGGAGGTGGCGTAGAGGGACGGCACCTAGGATGGGGACGAAGGTGGTGCTGTCGGACGGCCCGAGGCCTGCTCGTGCGTGATGGATCCCTTCACTGGCGTGCCCGCCGAGTTGAGGCTTCGGGCGCAGAAGAAGGGCTCGGTCAGACATGTCAAGTGTGCTTCCTGCGGCAAGGAGGAGTGCACCAATCGGCAGAGCCGGCTGTGGCTGGACTGCCAGAAGCTGCCTGTGCAGTGTAGCGACACCGTTGAGCATGGGGCCAGACGGAGACCACTGCGTTCGTGTACCAGAGGGCGTGAATCGACCTTGGAAGGATGCCATGTCTTTGTACTTGACCCGCTTGTGCGGGCACTGCGCGAGTCTGGTGCGCTATTTGTCTGCCCACGTTTTGATGCGCCTGGTTCCTGCCTTCTCCTACTCGCTCATGGCTCAGGCCCGAGTGCTCCTGGAGGCCTGAACTGGAAGGAGAGAAGACCACATGAAGATGAAGTCCGGTTTCACCGTTGTCCTTATCCTGTTCGTCCTTGCCAGCTTGGCATACTTGGCGCTGAGCAACTCTCTTCGGAAGACCGAGATTCAGGCTGGTCAGGAACCGGTTGCGACCCAGGTATCAGTAGCGCCACTCCTGGAGCCCCCCCTTCAGGATGGTACGCCCGAGGCTGAACACGTTGTGGTGGCGTACTATTTCCACGGCACTAGCCGCTGCTCCACGTGCCTCCGGATCGAGCAATACGCGCGCGAAGCCCTGGAGGCAGGATTCCCTGAGGAGATAGAATCGGGGACACTCGAGTGGTACGCCGTCAATGTGGAGGAGCCTCACCACGAGCACTTCGTTGAAGACTACGAGCTGACCACGCGATCTCTGGTATTGGTGGAGATGGAAGGTGCAGAACAGACTCGGTGGAAGAACCTGCAGCGAGTCTGGGAACTCGTCGCTGACAGAGAGGCTTTCATGGCGTACGTGCAACAGGAGACAAGGTCCTACCTGGGAGGGAGCTAATGCCCGCATTGCTAGTCGCTGCGGCGTCTGCGCTGTGGCTTGGGATTCTAACCTCGATCAGCCCCTGCCCGCTGGCGACGAACATCGCTGCCATCTCCTTCGTTGGCAAACGTGTGGCCAATCCGCGTCACGTCTTTCTGGCGGGCCTCGCGTACACCCTTGGCCGGTCGCTGACATATCTGGGCCTGGGGATCTTGCTGGTAGGAAGCTTGTTGTCAGTGCCGTACGTGTCCCATGTCCTGCAGAAGTATGCGAACAAGCTCCTCGGGCCCATCCTCATTGTTGTGGGCATGTTTCTCTTGGAGATGCTGCAGTTCCACCTGCCAGGTTTGGGCCTCAGCAGCAAGATGGGGGATTGGGTCGAGAACGGGGGGATCTGGGGTGCTGGGCTACTCGGAATGGGCTTTGCGCTTTCCTTTTGCCCCGTTTCGGCAGTGCTCTTCTTTGGTAGCCTGATCCCTCTGGCCATCAGATGTGGATCCCCGGTGCTACTGCCCTCGCTGTACGGTGTAGGGACCAGTCTGCCAGTCTTTGTCTTTGCCTTGCTGATCGCGCTGGGAGCGCGCTCGATCGGCAAGGCCTACGGCTGGCTGACGCGGCTGGAGCATTGGGCGCGCGTGCTCACCGGGATCGTATTCGTCGTGGTGGGAATCTACTACTGCCTGGCATACATCTTCGGCGTGTTTTCTTAGTCATGAAGAGTTCAGCGGGCGGTGGCCTCCCGCTCGCAGCGCGGGTTGACCGTCGGGTTCTCCAGGGCGCGCGCTTTGTGAGAAACTATCAATAAGACGGAGGTCAAAACAATGGAGATCAAGATTCTGGGCATTGGCTGCGCCAACTGCAAACGTGTGGAGGGCGTAGCGCGCCAGGTCGTGGCGGAGATGGGCGTGGAGGCCACCATCAGCGAAGTGACCGACATGAACGACATCGTGTCCTACGACATCCTGACCACGCCAGGGTTGGTGATCAACGAGAAGGTCGTTTCGTCGGGCCGGATCCCTAGCAAGGCCGAGGTGACGAGTTGGGTGGCCAACGCGCTGGCAGAACAGAAGTGAGAGGCGGGAAGCCCAAACACTTGTCTCTGTGGGCAGCGGAGTTGCCCCTTCGGAGGGCGGGCGGCGGATCCTTGGCTGACACCAGAGGTGTCGGTAACACTCGGGGGGGTATGTGCAAGCAGTCATACGCGGGGTAACGTACACGTTTCGCGAGGACGTCTACTACTCAGCAGATGGCCTGTGGGTTGCTGTGGAAGGGGAGTTGGCCCGGGTCGGCATTGGTGATTGCCTGTACCACGCCATCTCACCCAACTTGAATCTCATCGCACTACGGCCGCCTGGCACTGAGGTGAGGCAGGGCGAGGAGATGGGGAGCTTCGACATGGTCAAGGCTGATGTGGCCATCCCGTCTCCCGTCAGCGGCGTCATCGAGGAAATCAACGAGGAGTTGGAGAGCCATCTGTGGTTGGTGGACACCGACCGGTACAACAAGGGCTGGCTGGCCGTCTTTCAACTGACCCACTTCACAACTGACCGGGAGAACTTACTGGATGTGCATGCCTACCGCGCCATGTTAGAGGTTGAGGGTGAAGGCGAGCCGTCTACCGCGTGAGTTTGGGATTGGCCAAAGCCCGGGGCGGCACGGCCGTCTCCGGCAAAAGGGCGCCACGTCGAGGCGGCAGCCAAAAGGGGCCAGCAATCTGACCAGGAGGGGATGCTGTGATCGGTCAACGTAGGGGATATGGCTTGACAACACTCCTTCTTTCCGCTATACTATATTAGGGTTCTCGAATATACTGATAAGGCAAACCAGACATGGACGAGGAGGGATACAGGTTACAGGCCCGTGTGGTGAAGGCTCTGGCTCACCCCACACGGCTAAGGATACTGGCCCTGCTGCGGGACGGTGAGCGTTGTGCCTGTGACTTTGGCCCGCTCCTGGGGCTGGGACAGGCGAATGTGTCTCAGCATCTGGGCATCCTGCGCAAGGCCCAGGTGGTGGATACGCGACGGGATGGTGTGCGTATCATGTATGGTCTGTCTGATCAGCGCCTGACCGGGGTTCTGGACACCCTGGGGCAGGTAGCACGAGACCAGTTCGCCGACGCGGCAGCGGCTCTTACGGAAGTCACGCGAGACTAGAGCGCCCGAGCGAGGGGCGACCGTGGAGTATCATCAGGGCAGGACACCGATTTGAGTCCTGCATTCCGTTGAGTCGTCCGAAGCTGGATGCAAGTGAGAAGGAGAGCTAAGTTGTGAAAGAGCCGGAGGTTTGTGGCTGCGTTGCCGATCCCTTTGCTGCGGTGCCGCCGGAGTTGCAGCCCCAACCGAAGAAGAGAGGCTCCCTCCGCAAGGTAGACTGCCCAGCTTGCGGCAAGGAGTACTGGACCAATCGCGAGACGGACCTTTGCATAGACTGTGAGAGGAGCAGAGCCCACAAACCTGTATCGCAGGACTAGAGTGACACGAGGGGAAGGGGTGGAAGTGCGTTACTTGGCCTGGATGAGGAAGCTGTGGTGCCGCGGTTGAACAGACTCAAGGATCCAGGCGGCTGGGGATTGAGACTACACCTAATTGGGAGGACCGAACAGAATGGGTGGAGAGGAGCATCTGCAGGCGACAGTTGACAAGTTTGTCTTCACTGTCAAGAAGGGTTACCTCTATGACGAGCAGGGCATGTGGCTGGCGGTCGAGAACGGCGTGGCGCGGGTCGGCGTCACCGACTACCTCCAGCAGAAGAGCGGCGACGTGGCCTTCGTCAATCTTCCGGAACGCGAGACCGAAGTGAAACGAGGGCAGGAATTGGGCAGCATCGAAACCATCAAAGCTGACGTGCGCATCAATTCCCCTGTGTCAGGTACCATTCGGGAGAGAAACGAGGAACTGGACGTGAAGCCTGAGTTGGTCAACGAAGATCCCTACGGAGAAGGCTGGCTCGTTCTGATCGAGACGACAGGTTTTGAAAGCGAACATGGGGAGCTTCTAACGGCAGAGGAATACCTGCCAGCTATGAAAGCTCAGGCCGAAGAGGAGACGAAGAATCGATGAGTGACAATGATGATGACAAGGTGCTGATCATACCATGTAGCGGAATTGGCAGGGCTTTCGGCTCGGTGGGCCGAGAGGCCACATACATGGTGGTCGAGGAGATGCGGCCGGGCGAGGCGGACACTCTTTGTCTCTCGCTGCTGACCATGGGCGACGAGGAGGCGAAACAACGTGTTCGCAATCACCAGGTCATCACTGTTGATGGATGTCCCAAGGCCTGCGCAGAGGTGAACGTGACGAGCGCGGGTGGTCGAAGTGCAGCCAACTTCAAGGTGGTGGATACCTATCGCGAGCACCGGGAGCTGAAGGTCCCGTCGGTACTGAACCTAGGAGAGCCGGGACGAAAGCTCTCCCGTTTCTTGGCCGAGAAGGTGGCTGCGGCAGTTGATGCCATCAAGATGAAGGGGGGCTAGATGGTGGATTTGCCAAAGAAGAAGGTGGGAATCATCGCCTGCTCTGGCGAAGAGATCCCAGAGGGAACTATTTCCCGTGTGGCAGCGCGAATGGTACTGGAGGAACTGAGCCCTGAGGATACGGTGACGCTCTGCCTGCCCCTCTTCCTGGCAGGTGATGAAAACGAAAGAGCCTTCGCCAGGTTCTACCCCACCATCGCCGTTGATGGCTGCGAGAAGCTGTGCGCCAAGAGGGCGACCGAAAAGTATAGCGGTCCCGTTTCTGGGAGCATCGTGGTGGACGAGTTGCTTGAGGAGCGGGGTCTGTCCCCAGGGAAGAGCAGACGGGAACTGGATGAAGAGGGCCAGCGGTCGGCGGAGGCTATCGCGGAGGAGATCGCAGACCAGGTGGGGCGCTTGCTGGGAAGGAAGAGGGCTCTTGAGGTGGTGCCAGTGGCGGCGACCACTGCGCCGGCCACTGCGGGGGCGACATGTTGCGGCCCAGGCATTCCCGTAACCCAGGTCAGGATCGGGGGGGCGCCTGTGGGCCTGGTAGCCTTGAAGCCCATCTTCGAACAGTTGTACGAGCAGGGTCGCCAGGACGGCCCTGAGCTCGAAGAGGAAATCCTGAAAACAGTCAAGCTCTACAACCATGTCCCTGGCGCGGCAGAGGAGTTGTACAAGGCGACGCTCTTAGAAGAATACAGGAAATTCTGCCAGGGCAAGGGCAAGTAAATGGCCACCTACACCTATGAGACTACAGTCACCTGGAAGGGGGAGCACTTGGGCCATCTCAAGTGCGGCAATGGCCCGGAGATGGACTTCTCCGCTCCTCCCGACGCGCATGGGCAAACAGGCGTCTTGACGCCCGAGGATGCCTTCGTGGCGGCGGCCAATACCTGCGTGATGATGATGTTTCTGTGGGCGGCGGAGAGATTCAAGATAGATCTGCTGTCCTATGAGTGCAGGGCCGAGGGTGAGAAGAAGATAGAACTGGACCGCACGGAGATCTTCACCAGGGTCACCTTATGGCCCAAGATCAAGGTTCGAAACGCCGATGAGAATCGTGTGAGACGGGCTCTTCAGTCGGCGACCAAGTATAGCCTGGTCGCCAACTCCATCAAGGGCGAGGTGATCTTGGAACCAGAGATCACGATCGTGTGATGTACACATCTGGACCTGTGGCAAGACCGACGAAGGAGGAACGATGCTGAATGTTAAGATACTGGGGCCAGGCTGTGTCAACTGCTATCGCGTGGAGCAGGTAGCTATTGATGCCCTGGAGATGCTGGATGCGGAAGCAACGCTCCAGCACGTGACCGACCACGATGAGATGCGCCAATACGCGATCATGTACACGCCCGGTCTGGTGATCAATGAGCAATTGGTGTGCGCGGGCCGCATACCTTCGATCAGAGAGGTCATCTCCTGGGCCGAGGAGGCTCTGGCACAGGAGCAGGAAGAGAAGAAGTCGGGCTAGGCCGAGGCCGCGCTCGCACGAGTGAGCCCGGCCAGTCTAGTCGCACACTGTATGTGGGGAGGTCATTGTAGATGGCAGACTTATCAACAGGTAAGGCGACAGCGGGAGCAGGGGTAGTTGGCCGCCTGTCCATGTTCGATCGTTTTCTACCCATCTGGATCTTTGCGGCCATGGCCCTGGGAGTCGTGGCGGGCTTTTTCTGGCCGGGGATTGCGGATGTCTTCGACACCTTACGCATCGGCACCGTCTCGCTACCCATCGCTATCGGCCTGCTCTGGATGATGTACCCGGTCCTTGCCAAGGTGAAGTACGAGGAGTTGGGGAAAGTGGCCCAGGCCTGGGAACAGTTTGGCGTGTCCCTGGTGTTGAACTGGGTCATCGGGCCGATCATCATGTTCATACTGGCCTGGGTACTTCTGCCGGACCTGCCCCACTACCGCACAGGACTGATCATCGTGGGGCTGGCCCGCTGCATCGCCATGGTTCTCATCTGGAACATGCTGGCGGAGGGAGATAACGAATACTGCGCCGTGTTGGTGGCCCTCAATAGCATCTTTCAGATCGTGATGTACAGCCCGCTAGCCTACTTCTACCTGGTCGTGGTCCCCCGTTGGCTTGGTGCTGAGGGCACGGTGGTTAACATCGGGATGGGCGACATCGCGAAAAGCGTGCTCATCTTTCTGGGCATCCCCCTGGCCGCAGGGATTATCACCCGCTTTGCCATGGTCCGGCGCCGGGGCAAGGAATGGTACGACAACGTGCTCATGCCCAAGCTGGGGCCCACGGCGCTCGTCGGACTGCTCTTCACTATCGTGGTCATGTTCTCCATGCAGGGTGAGAAGATCCTGGCTGCTCCGCTGGATGTGCTGAGGGTGGCCGTCCCGTTGCTTGTCTACTTCCTGCTGATGTTCGCCGTGTCCTTCGGCGTCTCGATCTGGCGCAGGTTCCCTTACGAACTGGCTGCTACACAGTCGTTCACGGCCGCCAGCAACAACTTTGAGCTGGCTATCGCCGTGGCGGTGGGCACCTTCGGCATCGCCTCTCAGGAGGCGTTGGCCACGGTCATTGGCCCGCTGATCGAGGTGCCGGTGCTGATCGGGTTGGTGTATGTGGCCCTGTGGATACGCCGCGCCTTCTTCAGGGCAGGGGTGGCGGCGGGGCAGGCGTAGTGGACCATCGGCGTCCTCTTCCCTCCTAGTCCGCCAAAGCCTCCACTACTGCCCAGAACTTTCCTCCTTCGCGCTCCAGGCGCACGCGCCCGCCAGCGGCCTCGAACATCCCTTGCACCGCCCGAGGGGAATGAAAGTGGCTGCGCATCAGGGCCAGCTTCTCGGCCAGCGCTATCAGCCGCACCGGGGTTCGCTCCACGTCCGCCTCTTCTATCACCAGCCGGCCGCCGGGCGCCAGCACCCGCAACAGTTCTGCGGCTGCTTTTCGTTGGTCTCTCAGGTGATGAAAAGTGTCCACCATCAGGATGCGGGCAAAGGCTCCATCGGCAAAGGGAAGCCGCTCCGCCTCCCCACGCACTGCTGGCAGCCCCTTGTGGCGCGCCTGGCGCAGCATCCCGACCGACTCATCCAGGACCACGATCTCGTCTGCGAAACCCCGCAGGGCCTGCGCCACCTGTCCCGTGCCCCCGCCCAGGTCCAGGACTCGCCCAGCCGCGGGCAGTTGCAGGAGTTCCCGCAGTCGCTCGGCGTTCAGGAAGGGGAAGAGGCGATCGTAGTAAGGGGACACCAGGCTGAAGTGGTCGAGGAAGGGGGGCATTAACCATGGCCTCTCTGCCCGGCCAGCAGGGCCTCCAGCAACCGCTCGCCCAGCCACAGGTCGTAGAGCCACATATTCTGCCCCCGGCCAGGGATGCGCTCAACCCTTATGCCCTCCGGCCCGGCTTGTAGCTCCATGTCGACCCAGCGTTTGGCCTGGCGCAACTCCTTCAGGCTCTCTTTGATGGCCTGGGGGGCGCGTTCCCCGGCGACCAGCTTGCCTTCCCTGCTCTCCACAGTGAAGGGTGGGACCTCTGCCTCCACCATGGTGTAGTTTCGTTTGCCATCAACCACCACCTGCACGGACCTGTCGTGCCGGGTGCCCGCCAACACTGTTCCGCTGCCCGCGACCAGCCCCCAGGGCCCCTCTACGGCCGTCCTGGCTATCCTCTTGAAGTCCAGCGTTGGTCTCTCCACCACCGCTAACCCCAGCGGCCTCAGGTAGGCGTATTCTCCCGCCGTGACCCTCGCCCCCAGTAGGAAATACGTTCTCACCATGATGAAGATGATCAGCCCCACGACTCCAGCCGCAAAGTACCGCTGCCTCTGAGGAGTGAGGAGACCCAGAGCCACCAGCCAGGGGTTACTGAGGCAGTACAGGACGAACACGTTCGTCCAGCCAAACCACTCGAGGACGGGACGCCGGGCGGCTTTCTCCAGCTTCTTCAGTTCTTCGATGTCTCCCCCATGGACGGTCATCGCCTCCGACAGTGTGGACCAGCTCCTGAGGGCCTTGATGTCCGGCGTGTCGTCCTCGGCTTCCTTGACCCAACGCTCTGGCTCGGTGTAGCCCAGGAACAGAAATTGCACCCACCAGTAGGCCAGAATGCCAATGAACCATAGCGTGACGGTCCCAAAGATCAGGGGCAACCACGCTTCTTCTTCTCCCGGTGGAGCCAGAGATCCCACGGTCACGGTCACGGCGACAACCACCACGATGCCGCCGATGATGTAGGCCCTATAGAAGATCGAGTCCCAACCTGCTCCGGTACCTGGCATCCCCATAGCCCCCTATGTCTGTGCTGCCGGTCTTTGCCTCCGGACAACAACTCGTGATTACCGCCTGTCTTGGTGTCACTCTAGCCCGCTTCTTCGCTCTTGTCAATAGCTCTTCGCAACCGCGTTCCGAAGGGCTGAAGCCCTCATTACGAGCCCGTGCGTCGCGGTGCGAGAGGGAAGCATGCGCCGGACTTACATGTCGTGTCCCGCATCGTGTTGTACCATCTGGCACCACCCTGAATTCAAGTCAAGTGTGGTAGCCCAATCCTTATGTTGGTTGCGGATAGTGTTGCGTAATGGTAGAATGGGCTCTGGTAGAGCCAGGAGTCGGTTCTGCTGTCATGGGGCCGGCGTATGGGCTGGCTCGGGAGGTCCGTGGGCTGCCGTGACAGCTAGCGTCGGGGCTGGGGCCTACCTGAAAGGAGGTGCATTATGGAAACGTCAAAGCTGGTGAGAATCGTCGTGCTGGTTCTCCTGCTCATCCCTGCCGGGGCGTTTTTCGGAATGGCCTGCCAGAACATCAATCAACAGTACGAGCTGCTTCTCGCCCTGGACAAGGAGGTCGTGCGTAGTTTCGCGCAGTTGCTGCTGGCCGTAGCCACGGTGGCTGTGATCGGTGGACTGGTGGCTGCGCTGGTGCGGCCCGTATGGATCTGCATCGTTGGCTTCGCCCTCTCCGCCCTTGCCGTCTTCCTGGCCTGGGAGCTGAGCCTGGCCAGCGGCGTCTCGGCTTTGATCTACTTCCTGGTTGGCGCAGGGTATAGCAGAGGGGTTGCTGGGGCCCTGGACAACCGCCTGAGCTTCTCCGTAGAGCCGATATCAGGGAGCCAATCGACGCTGCTGGCGGGGCTGGCCATCGCTGCCTCCGTGAGCCTGTACTTCGGCTACGCCGCCAAGGTGGGGGAACAGGGGTTCGAGTTCCCCCCGGCCATGAGAGACGCGATCACAGAGTTCAGCATGGTGCCGATGAGGGCGCAGATCGAGGCCCGTACCGATCTCACCTCAGCGGAAAAGGAGGCTGCGGCAGCGCAGATGAGGGAGGGCTTTGACCAGTGGATGAGGTCCATGGAAGAGATGATAGAGCCCTACGAGAGGTTCGTGCCCATCGCGGTGGCTTTTTTGCTCTTTCAGTTCCTGGCGGTCATCAATACCCTTTTCTCCTGGGTGCCTATCCTCATCCTGGCCGTGCTCTTCCCCATCCTGACCGCCCTCGGCGTGGCGAAGAAGACGACAGAAACCAGGGAGGTCGTGAGACTGGGCCTGGGCTAGCTCGAGTAGCCGCCCATGCTGAGCACAGTCGAAGGATAGGGCGAAGTAGCGTATCGAAGCCGCGCCTTGAGCAGAGTCGAAAGGAGGCGCCGGACTTAAGTCCCGCGCTACGAGGGGGGAAGAACCGGCTCAAGCCGGTTCAACGAAGTGCCCGCGGCGGGCGCGGTGGGGCGCCCAGGTCCACATCCGAGACTATTCCCTCACCGCAGGGCCAGACAGTTGTCGGTGGGGATCCCGGCTTCTTCGAACAGAGCACGGATGTCCGCCATGTCATCCTCATCTGGGGGATAGCCCACCCCGAAGTAGGCCAGGCTCGCGAGAGGCACGAGGAGGTCTATTCAGAAGCAATAACAACTCATGTGGATGCACTGACGAATCTACACCACTTGACAAGACACAGGCTTCTGCCCTCGCCCACCTGAGGACTAGCGCCCATCTCGGCCATACACGCCTCAACCCCCATGGACTGCTCGGAATGCGACCAACGGGGCGAACCAGGGAATCCTAAGTACGCGAGCGGATGCGGCTTGCGCGCGTCTACACTAAGTGCTATAATCCCAGTCGCTGATGACGATCCGTTTCGAAGGTGAAGTGGTACATCAGCAGACTGCTAGTGAATCGGTTGCAGTAGTTGGAAAGGAGGTGACCGTACGGGACGAAGTCATCATTCGACCATCCCCATTGTAGGAATCGCTATAGAAGCTCAGGAGGGAGGAGAGTCGTGAAAGGCATAAGCTGGATCATTGTCACACTTCTGGTAGTAGGCCTGCTGCTGGCCGGGTGCGCGGCGCCAGCGGCGCCTGAACAGGAGGAAGTGGCGCCCGCGGTCACAGGGGCGCGCTTTCAGACCATCCTAGACCGGGGTAAGGTCATCTGTGGATGCAACGCCGAGCTCCCTGGATTTGGCTACCTCAACCCCGAGGGGGAGTTCGAGGGGTTCGACATTGACTTCTGCAAGGCCATCGCTGCTGCCGTCTTCGGCGACGCCAATGCAGTCGAGTACCGACCTGTCACCGCTGCGGAGCGCCTGCCGGCGCTTCAGACCGGCGAGGTAGACGTCCTCATCCGCAATACCACGTGGACGCTTACGCGCGACGCGGTGAACGAGGTCGACTGGGCAACGGTGACCTTCTACGATGGCCAGGGCATGATGGTGCCAGTGGCCACCGGGTGGACGTCGCTGGAAGACATGGAGGGAGCTACTGTGTGCTCCACCACCGGTACGACCACCGAGATGAACCTCGCCGATGCTTTCCGCTCTCGTGGGCTCGACTTCACGCCGCTTCTCTTTGAGAAGACCCAGGATACGGCGACCGCCTACGAAGAGGGACGTTGCGACGGACAGACCTCCGACAAGTCACAGTTGGCCGCTCTGCGCTCGGCGATGGAGAATCCCGAGGATCACATCATCCTCGAC
>Ga0307380_10000088_pt1 | contig 150799 bp, 140 predicted proteins | sample UN3MG_FD_202239 | JGI IMG/M metagenome (GOLD analysis project Ga0307380, IMG submission 202239) | Soil microbial communities from Risofladan, Vaasa, Finland - UN-3 | ecosystem: Environmental > Terrestrial > Soil > Coastal area > Acid sulfate soil | place: Finland: Risofladan, Vaasa... | reverse complement strand
ATGCGCTAAGGTCACACCAGCTTGAGCCGGGGGCCGAAAACCATAGCTTTGCAGCAGGCACAGTTATGAAGGCAGACAATCGGATAAGATTGCGTATCCTTGCAGTCGATGACGAACAGACAGTGCTGGATCTCTACCGGGATGCCCTTTTTCCTATGGCTGATCAGGGTGGGCCAGGATATGAGTTTGAGGTGATGCTCTGCAAACAAGGGAATGAAGCAGTTGAGGCGGTCAGGAAGGCAAAAGAGGAAGAACATCCTTTCGCCCTTATCTTTCTGGATTTAAGATTGCCGCCAGGGCCTGACGGCATTTGGGCTGGAGAGCAGATCAGGAAGCTTGATCTCTATGCAAATATCGTTATTGTCACGGGGTTCTTCGACGTTGATCCTCGAGATATCGCTGCGCGCATCCCGCCGGAAGAAAAGCTCCTATATGTTCAAAAACCACTTTACATACGAGAGATCCGACAATTTGCTGCGTCGCTGGGGGCCAAATGGCACGCGGAGCAGCTGCTCCTAAAGGCCAAATCGGAACTGGAGGATACAAACGAGCAGTTGCTTGAAATCAACAATGCCCTGTCAGTCCTGGCCAGAAATCTTGAAAGAATGCGCACGGAATCCGAAAGGCGGATACTCCAGCGAACAAGGACAATTATCATGCCGATTATCGAAAGGCTTCAACAGGATAAGAACCTGGAACGGTATAGAACTGATTTTGATTTGCTGCTGCGCTATGTTCAAGATATAACCTCGGATCTGGCCAGTGACATAAAAATAGCCGAATCTCTTTCCGTAACCGAGCTGCGTATCGCATCCATGATAAAGAACGGGATGTCAGGCGAAGACATAGCCAGGCACCTCTACATTTCACCTGCCACCGTTAAAACCCACCGGAGAAATATTCGTAAAAAGCTGAACATACGGAACTCGGCTATCAACCTGAGGGCGTATCTGGAAACCCAATTAGGCAAGGGTTCCCCTCAGCAAGACCGCTTGTAGACTCCTAGCCCGGATAAACTAAAATTCCCTGGCCCAGAACTGGATTACAAATGACTAAATTCTTTCACGGCGCCTTGGTAGTTTTACCGTCTGAACTTTCAGGTTCAAAAGCAGTCGCACAGGGAGGGCCGAAGCACCCCAGTTAAACAGAGAAAGGCATTTAATGGGGCAGGCGAAATTCGAGACGCGAAACAAATCCAAAATAATAGTGCTCGAATGTTCAACACACTGAATTTAGGTCACATGTGATATCCCTGATTGTACGTTTACTTTTGGTCATTTGAACTTGATAATTCCCTGCAGCTTGCTGCAGGGTTACAACATAGTTCCTCCCCCTTGATGGGGGAGGTTAGGTGGGGGTGATAAAATGTTTGGTCACCCTCCCCTTTATTCCCTCCCATTAAGGGAGGGGACTTTGACATTGGATACCCTGCAGCTTGCTGCAGGGTGGTTCATTTTTGAAAATTGTAAATTTATCTCGGGCCGCGAGGTCGGCCGAACACAGTGTGGTCGTTATGGCATTTCGCAACTGTAGTGAACATCCTTCTGCCCTGCAATCCAGGTCTGGGCCAGGGATTTCGACCTGCCCGCCACCTGTGTGCTCGTGTCGTGCAATAGCACCTGTTTCGCACTGGCCTGTCCGATATCCCTTACAGTTATTGTATAGCTCAGGCCAGGCAGGCGGGTATTCGGATTTCGGATTTAACATTCCGATTTTCATAGGATTTTCTACATATCAAAATACTCTCTGCAAGAAACCACGGATCGTAGTTCTTAAGGGACTATGTGGAGCAGGGGGTATCTCACCTACCCATTCCATACCCCCTAAAATCACCCTTGCCCATTTCGGAAATAGAAAATAAGGTATAAAAGTCGCACATTCTTTATTGATCACCAACCTCCTACCCTAAAACGGGGAACCATGAACCCCGAACGCAGAAAAACGGTGCGATTCCTTCCGCGAGATGAAACATATGTTGCCTTACGACCGGACTTCACTAAATTGGGTAGGCTAACCAATATCAGCAAGGGAGGTCTCGCCTTTCAGTATATTGCCCCTAAAGGAGAAAGCCGAGGTTCGACTCATCTAGATCTATTTACGGGCAATAACGGTTTTTATCTATCCAGGCTCCCATGCAGGGTCATCTATGATAACAGATTGCTCGAAGACAACACATCGTCTACCTCTCTGGAGCGCAGGCGTTGCGGTCTGGAGTTCGGGGAGGCAACAGAGGTGCAGGCCGCACAATTGGAATTGTACCTCGCAAACCATGTAGCAGGGGAGGTGTAATCTCTTAGAAGTTATATATATTACGTAAGGCCAAACCCATCGTAAGGTGGGGACGGAAAGCCACGGGTCTTTAACGACTCCTGTTAGTGCTTTCGCAAATTCCATCTCGCTTTCTAAGAAAAGACAGCCGGGGTGCTCGCCCTGTCGAATAACGAGCGCTGATAACAAAACACATAAATGAGGATTAAGAAAGGCTCAGAAAATAATACCCATTGATAATTCCCCGTCCAAACTCACTCGCTCTGTAGATGCAACCTCTCAGCTGAAACGTATATCGACTTAACGAATAACTATTCGATGGGGCCGAGGGTGACATCGTCAAAGTCACGAAATGTGCAGTCCGGCTTTCGTAGCTTTTGTGACACATAAAAGGCTGACTTATTGTCTGTTATTTCTAATCGACAGTAATCGGCAAAACAGCAACTGTTAACCAAAAAGGAGGCGAACTATGAGACGACTTCTTTATTTGACCATGGTTTCAGTTTTATTTTCTGCGTTTGTTGTTGGAGGCCAAGCATTTGGGGCACCGGCCTTATATGATGACTTTGCAGGAACCTACATCGACAGCCAGAAGTGGAGTAACCGTGAACTTGTTCGAGAAGTTGCTGGGGGAAAGCTCGTATCCAAAATAGGGAATGACACTTCCACTGATCAGGCTCGAAATAATACCCCTTTTCAAAATCCATCATCAATTAATATTATACAGTGCGACATTACCGTGGTTGCGACCAATTTGGATGGTGGAACTGATCCCAGATCCTTTGCGAGAGTTGATGGACGCTTCTACAACACGCTGAACTCTGGAACAGAAAAAGGGGATGTTTGGGCAGCTGTTTTTATCGGCGATCGTGGCAGCGGGCTGGAGGCATGGTGGGAGATTATTGAATCCTTGGATGATGAGGGGAACAGTTGGGCAGATAGAGGACACGATACTTTGGCTACTGGACCACTCAGTTATGGGATAGCCTACACCGCGAAAATAGAATATGATAAAACTAACAACCAGTTTACCTTTACCGTGGCTGGGGTGAGCAGCGGCCCCGTTCTTGTACCTGCCCGACAAGGAGCGGAATTCAGCGCATACAAGGCACTAGAAACAGGGGTATATTCTGCTGGCGGTTCCGGCACAGGATATGCGTCCGCCATGTTTGACAATGTCTACATCAATAATAACCCAATTGGTTACGATGACTTCTCTACCGGCGCCCTTGATCAAACAAAATGGCGGGCTTTGGAATTTGTCAGGGAGATATCTGCTGGTAAACTCCGCTTGAACGCCCAGGCAGACGAGGCTTATGGAGGGGCGTACGTTAACTCAATATATCAGACGACCGCCTATCTTGAGGCAAAAGTCCTCGTTGAAACCGGAAGTGAGGTATCTGGAGCCACTGGGAGGGCCAGACTACGTGGCTTTTATTACAACGACAGCAGAGGACCTGGGAGTGGACAAGACTATAACGGACGTGTGGGTGATGTCTTTGGATATACTGGTATAAAGCTTGATGATGGTCCCACTCTTTCAGCTATAGCTATTATATTGAGGTGCGATGATGCGAATTGTTCTACAAATACCGTAGTAGATTCCCACGACTTTGCTACGTCTATTAGTTTTGATCAGGAGTATACCTTCTCGAATGAATTTACCGGTTCATCGCTCATCTTCACCTGCGACGGTGAAACCTATACATACGACATAACCACCCCGATCTACCCTCCTTCCACAGGACAAGAGCGACGACTTGAATCCTGGGTATTTGCAGGTCCAGGGCAATCGGGCTACGTAAAGGCTAATTTCGATGATGTGTACGTGGGGGCACCTGGCTCCATCTCCGGACAGGTAACCGGCCCAAACGGGCCAATCCAAGGCCTATGGATGCAGGCCTATGCCGGGCCCTGCTGGAATACCTGGCTAGGGGGAGGAAACACTGACGAAGATGGAAATTATACCATTGAAAATCTGCCCTCAGTGAATGTGTATGTGCGGGCGTGTGCCGGTTGTGTCCACCTGAACTATGTCGATGAATGGTATGACGCGAATAACGGTACCACCGACTGCAACGCGGCTGCGCCGGTACTGGTAGTGTCGGACCAGAACACACCTGGGATAGATTTTGATCTTGAGAGAGGTCCCAAGAGGATGCAGTCGTTCAACGCTACTCTCTATAACGGGGGCCTAGGTGTCGACTTCGATATCTACCCTGGTTTTAATAGTCAGCTCGTAAGTGCCACTGTTGACCTGGCAAGGGGAACACAGTATGAATTCGACGTGGTCAACGACAGATTTGTATGGGATAGCGAGTGCCGGTATCTTGACATGTGGAGCCATGATTTCGGCCCTGTTCAGTCAGCTGATTATGGCGACTACACTTTGACTCTGGTTTTTTCGGATGGTGCGCAGGAAACAGAGATTTTTACTTTACAGGAAGCTACCGTGGTCCCTGTAAAAGAGGGTTCAATCAGCGTCACGGTCAACGACGACGGAAGTGTTCACGTGAGCTGGGATAGGCAGACCACAGATACCTACAATTACCAGGTGAGAGTCAGAGATGATGCCGGCAAGGAGATTTATCGGGCCGGATCACAGCTCAACATAAACCAGATGTACATCCCAGCTCCCGATTTGGGGTGCTTGGAGCTAGGCAAGACCTACCGGTGGCTTGTGCGTGTTTATGACCTCAATAATTATAGGGCTGAAACCCGAGAGACCACAAAGCAGTATTCCCCTTCTGCTTTCACAAATCGCACCTCCCAGGTCTATGCCTGGGCATGGAACGGCAAACTGTCGCTTGGTTTCGCCGTGCGGCCGGGCTCCAGGAATAACATCGATCATGTCACCGTAACCGGGCCAAATGGGTTCTCTTATGCATTCGATTTATCAGCAGACTGGTTTGATATTTCCACAGAAACAAGGCTTGGTATGAAAGGCTGGTCAAGGGAATTCGATCTCGGGCCCAACAGTTACGGCATCTACAATTTCGAAATTGTCTTCAAAGATGGCCCCACTGAAAATCGTCAGACGACCCTCAACGCCGTCCCAGTGACTCCAGTGGATTCCACCACCATGGCGGCGGTGATTTATGCGGATGGCGCCATCACCTTCTCCTGGGATCTGCCCGACGCGGTGACTGCGCGGAAATACCAGATGAGAATCAGAAGCGAAGATGGATCGAAAGAATACTATATTTCTCCCACTCAAGAAGATATGGCCACGGTCACTGCCAGTTTCAATGATCTGAGGGCTATGGAGCGCGGCAAGACGTATCAGTGGTTTGTCAGGGCTACAGACGACTATTGGGGCACGATGAACACAATGGAGGGGAGCGGCAGTCTGACCTTCCTCTATGATCCTTTCCCTACCTACAACCCTGGCGCTGCCGTCTTTGGCCCCGATTCGGCAAATATTACCAATACATATATTCCCATGGAGCTGGGAGGCAGGTTGACCTACACTGGTACCGGGGCTCTGGTCGGATACGGTCATTACCTGGCAGCTGTAGCCGTTGAAACTGTGGATTCAGTGTCCTGCATGAAAGTGCTGGTAAGAGGCGAAGGCAACCATCCTGACCCGGACCAAGATCCTAACTTTCTTTATGCGTGGGTGGCCCAAGACAATGATGGCAACGTCTGGATACTAAAGGATGAAGAGCATGAAGGTGCAGCCGTGGAGACGTACGTCTTTGGCAGGAGCGGTGCAGTTTTGTTTATGCCCGCCAATCCCGTTGTCGGTCAAATAATTAGGCAATTTGGCGAGCCATACACGCAGGTACAAAACATGGGGGTGACTGTACCCCAGTTGACCACCGGTCTGGGCCCCTTCACCGATTGCCTGAAACTCGTGGAGGTATACGGACAGTGGGTTGACAATATCGAGTACGTGGCTCCCACTATCGGCACCGTAAAGGAGGAATGGGATATTCAATGGGATCCAAAGGGTTGGGAACTCGTCACTCTTCCGACTGGATTCCCATCGGTAACCACCGGTTTGGCCATCGACATAACGTCGTCTTCCGCCATTCTGAACGGTACGGTGAACCCTAACGGCCTGACTGCAACGTATTATTTCGAGTACGGGACCAGCACTGGCTACGGCTCAACCACAGAAGAAGCAGATGCCGGCTCAGGATGGGATGAGGTGCCGGTAAATGCCCAAATCACCTTGTCCGATCCCCTTGCCACCTATCATTACCGACTCGTCGCAACCAACAGCGTCGGTACCTCATATGGGGAAGATAAGGCCTTTACCGATGACACCGATGCTGATCTGATGCCTGATGATTGGGAGCGTAACTATTTTGGTGACCTCTCTCATGCCGGAACAGCCGACACCGATGATGATGATCTGACAGATCTCCAAGAGTACCAGAACGGCACCATCCCCACAAATCGGGATACCGACTCCGACGAAATGCACGATGGCTGGGAGGTCACCTATGGCCTTGATCCGCTGGTTGATGATGCAGATGGCGACCTAGACGGTGACGGCGTTAAAAACATAGATGAGTACTATGCCGGGAGCCATCCCAATAACTGGGAGCCTGATCAACCCGTTCTCTCCTCGCCGGTGGATGGGGCAACCGGCGTGTCGTTGACACCAACCTTAGAGACAGCAGCGTTCTATGATGAGGACGGCGACTCCCATGCCACAACCGACTGGCAGGTCAGCACTGACAACGTCAACTTCTCAGACAACCTGGTGTTTGATGTGAGCTGTGACACACATCTAACATCGCTGACGGTGCCGGAGTTCATCCTAACCGTGAGTGATGTGATTCCTGCATACTACTGGCGGGCGAGGTTCCACGACGACCGGGATGCTGCATCAGAGTGGTCAGAGGTTTCCTCCTTTACCAACATCGATGCAGCCGCCTCCGATGACACCGATCAAAACGGCGTGCCAGATGAGCAGGAGATCACTGATCCCAATGTGGATTTAGATGAAGACGGAAATCCTGATATGACCCAGGGCGATATGAAGTGCGCGAACACCGTTGTTGGCGATGGGCAAGTAGCAGTTAAGCAGGGTACTAACGTGAGTTCCGTTGATTCAATTAGATCGATCGATCCAGCCACCATTGCCGACACTCAGAATAAACCAGATGAGATGCCACTTGGTCTGATCAGCTTTAGGCTGACCGTGGATAATCCCGGTGACACTGCCCAAGTGACCGTGTACCTCTCCGAGCCCGCACCGAGTGATGCGAAGTGGTACAAGTATGACACGGTAAACGGCTGGCAGGATTACTCAGCCCATGCCATCTTTAGTGCGGATAGAAGGTCAGTCACGTTAGAGTTGCAGGACGGAGGTTACGGTGATGCCGACGGATTAGCGAACGGGACCATCATTGATCCTTCTGGTGCTGGGGCGGTCACCGCACCCGCTCCACCCGCTCCTGCACCTGCTGGTGGCGGTGGTGGCGGCGGAGGCTGTTTTATCGACACAGCAGGGTCCGAGTTCCGTAGGTAGTACATACTAGCCGGAAACTCAGGCATTGCTAGCCTAACGCGCGTTATTGAAAGGATTACCCTTTAAGCGCAGAGGGATCAAGCGCAAGCCCTAAAGAACCTAAGTCCCTCGATTCATAAATTCGATAACGAATTTATTTACTCGGGACTAAGTGCTGAGTGAGCAATTGTAGAGATTATATAATGAAAACACATTATGGTATCTGCGAATCGCAGCACTAAGCTTGCTCTTGCATAGAAAACGGGCGGGGAGAAATTCCCGCTCGTTTTGAGCACGTTTTTAGAAAACACTGAGAGCAAACCCATCGTGAGGTGGGGACGGAAAGCCACCGGGCAAACTCAGGAGGAGGGCGAACGACCGGGGTTACAGAGATAAGCGTTCTATTTGCTTATTGGTTGGTGACTGAATTACCGCTGATTTCTATCTATAAGGAAAGTGTAGAAAGGTGGTAGACAAACTTAAGGTCCTCTCTTACCGTACTGAGAAGCCGCTCGTCACCAGTGACAAAATCTATCCCCTGCTCCTGAGCCAATACTATGTAAGAGAAATCGTAAATTGCATATTTGTATTTGATGGCATAGTCAAAGACCTTGGGTAGGTAGGGATTGATACCATGGCTCTCAAAACCCATGGAGATCAATTCACTTATGAAGGTTTTGCCTTGCCTTTTATTGATTCTTCTCCTCAGGATTGCCGTTCTGATCCCATTGGCTACCTCATAGTGCCATAGGTCTGGGACAACGGGGATGATTCTGCCCGCGTAGATTTGGTTTAAGATTTCCCTTGCCTGAGCCACATACTCTTCGTCATCCAACCACCACTTGAGAGAGACGGACGAATCGATCACCAACCTTCTCATAGATTATCTTCTTCCTTCAGCAATCAAATCAACGACTCTATCTGGTGTAATTTTGACAGGCTTCCTCTTTAACACACGTTCGATGGCAGATAAAGAATCACTCTTGCCATCTTTCAAGAATGTGACCAATACAGGAACCTTTTTTTTTATTGTAATGTGCTCTTCCAATTCTATTTTTCCTCTATAGTAGTAGCCTTTGATGGTCTGCAGCATGAGGTCCTCCAGCTTCTTTAATCACACGCATACTCGCGATATATTCTAAAATACCAAAATAACCTATTGAAATCAATAAATCTCTGGAGAGGGTCAGTGCTCTACCTTATGAGCCTTCGCTCCTATAACTTCGTGATCAATCACTGCCTTTATCTCCAAGATTTGCGGATAAGCCATTTTTCATCAGGTTTTTGTGGCAAGAAGAATCTGCGATCATGGCATACTAGATCATTTTGAAACGAGCAGGGAGGGCCGGTTCATTATTAATTTGTGGGGGTCAGACACAACACACTCTAGAAGAGGGGTTTCATTTGGGAGGAAAGATAACCTGGAGGCGTGAAGATCTTTATGAGCGCTAGCGCATGACCAGCCCCTAAGTCCTTCGATTCATACATTCAATAACTAATTTATTCACTCAGGACTTAGTGCTGAGTGAGCATTCCCTCCGGTTCAGTTTGCAAAAATACGTGACTGTATTTGCGAATCGAAGCACTAAGTTTCAATGAGCCTGCGACAAAAGAAAGGTCTCAGGGTCCACCACCTCAATACCCTCTGCTTCTTGAACATCCTCCGTGTTGCGGGTGATCAAATACTTGGCACCGATTTGCTTGGCGCAGACAACCTGTAAGGCATCTGCAAAGTCCTTGAAACCAAGGTTCAGGGCTTTTCTAATATCGGCTTGAGAAACGGAGGTGATATCAAAAACCATCATGATTTTCTTAACAAAATCATAGGGCTTTTCTGCTCCAAGCTGTTTCTTGAGAATAGAGAAGATATCAGTTATCGTTGTGGCAGACAAGGATCCTTTCAGATCCCTGGTCTCCACTAACTCCCAAATCCTTGCTGAGTTCTCATGGTAAGGTCTTCTTTGTGCAAGCACATCCAGAACGAGATTGGTATCAATAAATGCCTTCATGCTTTTTCTTCAAGCGCTCTTCCTTAACTTGCTTCATATCAGCCGGGGCCCTTTTAATCACCCCTGAAACCTCTTTCAGTATCGGTGCCTCTTTAAGGGGAATAAATTTACCTAAGGGCTTTCCCCTATAAGACACTACGACCTCCTCACCGCGCTTTATAGCGCTGATCACCTCGCCGGTTCTGTTTTTTAAATCCTTTGCCGTGACTGTCTTCATCTATCTATCTCCCAAAAAGCTAGATCAAGATAGCTATTATATGAAAACGATAATAGCTACTTTATTTTTTTGGCAAGTAATTACTCTCCATCATGAGCATGACATTTCTTTCCTGATGATTATACAATAATGTTCGGGTTTGCTTTGAGACAGGCGAATGCCGTTGATTTGATAGGATGGCGACTGTAACAAGAAGCAATAAGCCGAAGCGCATAAATTAAGCAAACATCAGCGTTTGTTTGCTCCCTTTGCAGAGATTACCAAGGCCTATTACCCTCATGGACTCCTTTTGGTCCTTGCCCAATCTGCATCTTGAAGGGCTATACCTAATTTGGTCGAGTGTTTTCTGAGTAGTTTTTCAAACATGGGCAACATGGGCAAAACAAACATGGGCAAAACCCTTGACTTTTAACACCCATTTTATTTATAAATCCTTTATGCAACGGACCGATGAAATCAAGACATCCCTAAAGCGTGAATATGATCTTTACTCTAATGCTATGGCCTTTTATAAAAACGCCTTGAGGGAGTTGGAGCAAAAACATCAACTTAGCACACAGGCATTCCTAAAGAGGTTTGAATCTGGCCTATTGGGAGATGACGCCGATTATTTTGATTGGTATGCCTTTGCAAGGCTTCTTGCCAGGTGGCGAAAGGCACAGTCCGCAATTCGTTCAGCAATCCAGTGATACGAAAACTTGTCTCAGAGATCGAAAAAACTATCGACTCATCCTCTATCGTCTTATCCTCAAGTATTCAAAAATTCTTTGGTCCTGGGGAAGAAACTGTCTACCTGAAAGGCCATGTCACAATTATAGATTCTTCAATTCTGGAAATCGCTCTGTTTGCCATTGAATCTGCTGGAACACTGTCTCTAGATAAATACAGGCTGCATTACATGAACAGTGCCGGGCAAATGCTGTTTCGCTATGATAATTCCCCGCATCATCCCGAAATAGATTCCCATCCCCATCACAAACACACACCAGATAAAATAGGCCCGTCAAACATACCTTCCATTAATGATGTCTTAAAAGAGATAAGCGCTGTTATCGTTGGGCGGGAAATATGATCTTACTTATTCGGCATCCAGAATCTAGCCTCCAACACCTTTCGCTTGGAATGTTTTGGTAAAACAAAATAGCTTTTTCTGCCCCGCGAATTAGAACTCGAACCCGATCAAAAAAGCTGCGGTCTTGTTATCCACAGCGATCATGGGAAAAAACCTGGCGTCTTCGTTCACAATCCGGTAGGCGTTCAGGAGGGATTTGACTGCGACGATAGAAAGCAATGCCCCCTTGCTGAGGCCTGTTTCCTCCCTGATAAGGTTCGGGTCGTATAGGTCATTTTCCGGATGCACATAATTCCCCAGCAAGGTGTAGATGAAGAAATCGGCACAGCTAAAGAACAGCAGTGCCTTGTTAAAGGTGGTGGGTTGATACCGATATGAATCCAGTGCATAGTCAAAGGTAAACCCTGCCATTCTCTCACCGCCCACTGCATAGGGCAATTTCGATTGCTCGGGTATGTCTTTGTAGGTGGAAAGTCCGGGATAGAATCTGCCGTTTCTGCGGGTAAAGAAATTCATTTCAGGCGACTCAGCCCCAACCTCCTCCGCCACCACCTGGTGCCCCAACTCATGGAGGCCAAGATGCGTGATATACGCCCCGCTTATGGCGCCTATGTCCCTCAGGCCAAAGCCGAAGGCCGTCTGGGCGTTACCCATCCAAAACAGGCATACCAGCAAGCCCACCACGATGGTTATGTAACGACTCTTCCGCATGATCCCCTCAAGCGATCCCATAATTCGCCTTTCCCTATTCCTTTCGGCAAAGGCAGGTGATTACTTGAGGGAATCCTCTATCTCACCGCAGTGGCACCCCGGTGAAATAGAGCAGATTCATTTCACAGGGCAAGCGGAGGGCACTGAGGATGAATAGTCTTCTCGATGCCGGCAGGTACCGGCATCGAAAAGACATAACTCTTGCTCGATGTTCTCTGTGTCTCGAACGAGTCCAGCTCATAGCTGGACGAGTGGGTGGTTAGGGGAATCTTTGGCGAGTTTTACTGGAGTTCTCCGATAGCGCTTTCCACTTGTTCCACTATCGTGCCGCTTTTCATGAGGCCCACCACCGTTTCAATATCCTTTGAGAGAACCCGGTCCTTGTCCAGGTGTGGGACCGCGTCACGGATGATCTTGTAGGCCACCATGGTCCCCTGACCGGGCTTCATATTGGTAAAAAGATCCATGGCCTGGGCGGCACACAAGAGCTCGATTGCGATGACGTGTTCGGTGTTGTACACGATTTCTCTGCATTTCCGGGCAGAAATGGATCCCATAGACACGTGATCTTCCTTGTTGGCTGAGGTGGGGATGGAGTCCACGGAAGCGGGGTGCGACAGAACCTTGTTTTCTGAAACCAGCGATGCAGCCGTGTACTGGGCGATCATGAAGCCGGAATTCAGTCCGCCATCGCTTACCAAGAAGGCCGGAAGCCCGCTCAATTGGGGATTCACCAGCCGTTCGATACGCCTCTCCGAGATGTTCGCCAGCTCCGCGATTGCTATACCCAAGAAATCCATGGCAAGCGCGACAGGCTGGCCGTGAAAGTTCCCTCCCAGCAGGAACTCTTCTGATTCCGGAAAAATGAGTGGATTATTTGTAGAAGAGTTCATCTCCGTTTTCACCACGTTCCTGGCATACATGATGGCATCCTTGCTGGCACCGTGCACCTGAGGTGAACACCGCAGCGTATAGGCATCCTGGATGCGGGAGCAGTCCTTATGGGAACTTATGATCTCGCTGCCTCTGGTGATCCGGTCCATGTTATCCGCTGCCGCGGCCTGCCCCGGGTGCGGGCGGACCTGGTGTATTCTGGAGTCGAATTCCGTCCTGCTCCCCATGAGCACCTCAAGGCTCATGGCAGCGGCTATATCGGTCATTTTAGAAAGCCTGATTGCATCAAACACCGAAAGCCCACCGATGGCGGTCATGAGCTGGGTGCCGTTCACCAGTGCAAGTCCCTCACCCGCTTCCAACTGGAGGGGCTCCATACCACACTTCTTTAAGGCCTCAAGCCCTGATATCCTTTTCCCTTTATAAAAAGCCTCCCCCTGGCCTATAAGCACAAGGCAGAGGTGCGCCAGGGGCGCCAAGTCACCGCTGGCCCCGACCGATCCTTTTGCAGGGACTACCGGAACAACCCCCCTGTTGAGTAACTCTATCAGGTGTTGAACAGTCTCCAGCCTGATTCCGGAATGCCCCCGGGCCAGATCCTTGATGCGAAGAGCCATGGTGGCCCGAACCGTCTCTTCATCCAGGATCTTGCCCACACCGGCAGCATGGCTCATGAGGATGTTTTCCTGGAGCTGCCGGGTGTCCTCCCTGGAGATGGCAACATCGCTGAGCGCCCCGAACCCCGTGGTGACGCCGTAGATAGTCTTCCCCTCCTGAACCCATTTCTCAATCAGCCTGCGGGCCCTAACGATTCGCTCTTCAGAATCCTTTGCCAATCGAACCCTTGCCCCCTCTCGCGCAATGGCCACCAGGTCATCAAGGGTCATGCCGTCCATACCAAGTACGATCGCTTTCATATCCCATAAGCCTCCTTGCCTAATGTGAGTTGTGAGTGCAGTGGTCCGCTAATAGTCACTGGTTAGCAACGCCACCAACACCAATCTCATAGACTGTGAGCAAAATAGTCTCCGTTCCGCGAGATAGTATTGTCAACCTATTGTCAACCTTCAGAAAATTTTATTGTCAACCACATGATGGATGATTGGTTCCAGGGAAGGACTAAGGTTTTCGGTTTTAATGAGTATATCGGGGTGCGCGTTTCTAAAAACTCTAAATGCTTCGTCAGCAAATCCCTGACCAATTGACTTGACGCCTTTAAAATCTAGCGTTATTTGCTTAAATTTATCAAGCCCGGCGAGTAACCTCTTGGCCTCCGATCGTGAGATACAATCTTGCTTAAAGAGTTTTACTTGTGCCCTGGTCTTCTCAAATTTATAGTCAAATTCTTCAGGAGCATACTCTGCAAACACTTCATCAAGCCTTCTCTTCGAATGCCTGCTAATGCTGAAATCTACTTGAGTCCCTTTGATGAATTTTCTTTCCTCAACAAAAACATCCTTTCTCCGGTTGTCAAAGATGAGATTTATTTTATGAGACCTGAAAGAAACAGCGTCAGACAATTTCGAAGTAAAGAACACCCCTTCTCCAGAATGTCTTTCCTGCATCGTAGTTGTTTTTCCTTTAATCAGTTCTCCGATTGCTGCATTTTCATTGGGCAGATCGAACTTAGAAAAGACTGAATAGAAAATCCCAATTCCAAAATCCCGGATAACAAAATTGAATCGGTATTGGTCAACGCTGGTATTCACAGAGCATTGCTCGGCTTCCGAGTGTTCTATGGCATTATTTAGAATTTCGGTAAATGCATAATAGGCCGTGTCCCAGGCAGTTTTCGCGAGCTGGCTCTTAAGATTGAGAAGTGTCGCTAGCTCTTGAAACACTTTATCTTCCTCAAGGCCTGCCAAAAGGTATGTCTTTGTAAATCTTCTTGCAGGCTCGATCTCGCTTTTCGCAGTAGAAGGCCGGTAAACTGCTCCCTTGGTAGTGCCTTGTTTTGTTACTCTGCCATTCTGTATTAATTCCTTCAGGTGCTTATTTACGGCCTGTCGGGATATCCCAAAAACCTCAGATAGCTCTTTACCGTTACTAGATTGTTTTGTTTCAATGTGTCGGAGGATTTTCTCTTTTGTATTCATGGCTTAATTCTATCAATTGTCAACCTATTGTCAACCAAAATTTCCTTTTATTGTCAACTCAGCAGAACGCAAGCGTGGAATTTTCGATGGGCGTAAGCCAAAAGCAGCCCTCAGAAAGGACAATTCTCGGAGTTGGCCCTTGGGCACCCTAGCCGCAGCGGTCTTTCGACGGGAAGAAAGCTAGCATAGTCAATTCAAGAATAGAAGCATGACACGCTCGATTACAGACGGTGACAATCTGGTGACATGGGCGCTAAAAGCCACAATACCAAAAGTATTTAAAGGGGGCAGGGGACATCAAATCCCCTCGCCTGAGCCTCAATAAAGGGCGAGCTTTTTCGTGCTGTAACTGGAGTTCAGTGCCTGACATTTGATCAGACAGTTTTGTGATGAGCGGCTCAAGATTGCTGTTCAATGCTGCCGTGTGCTCTTCAATTGAGTGCTTTGACTTGATGATAAATTGACTGAAATATGCAATAGATTAGGACTATCCGGAGTTGATGCAGTTAGTAATGTTGGACCCAGCCTGTATATGTTACGTATGGTAATCGTAGGCCAGGAGATTTCTGGGAGGCTTTACACTCATAGCAGAAAGGAAACATTTGGGCAATAGGTCAAAACCACAACAGAAAAACGGAGAAGCCCGATCAATAAGGCTCTTGCATAATGGTGAAAATTGGCCTGATTTGGTCTGGTGGTTATTGAAGGAATGGCGGCCAGAAAACGCCTTTTCGCCCCATGGTGGCTATCCCTTCAAAAAATTGTAGTGGTTTTGTGCTTGTCTTATTAATTTTTTCCTAAAATAACCTCACATTTTCCAACATAAGAATCAAAAAAATGTCCAGTTTTTCTGGTAGTTGATTGATTTTACTAACATTTTCAAAATTGCTATTTTTAGACTATAACTCGGTAAAGCTTTCCAATAACTTCCTTCTACTCGGGTGCCTCAGTTTTCCTAATGCTTTAGCTTCTATTTGCCTTATCCTCTCTCTGGTAACATTAAATTCTCTGCCTACCTCCTCAAGGGTATGGTCTGCCTTTTCACCAACCCCAAATCGCTTTCTCAATACCTTTTCCTCTCTGGGTGTCAGGGCAGTCATCACCCTTCTCGTCTGCTCCCTGAGGTCAGACTTGGTTGCCGCCTCAACTGGCGACATTGCCTTCTTGTCTTCTATGAAATCCCCTAAATGGCTATCCTTCTCTTCGCCAATAGGTGTTTCCAGGGAAAGGGGCTCCTTGGCTATCTTTAAAATCCTCCGAACCTTTTCCAAGGGAAATCCCATTTTCTCCGCAATCTCCTCTGGGCTTGGCTCCCTGCCATGTTCTTGAACCAGGCTTCGAGATATCTTGTTAAGCTTATTAGTTGCCTCTAGCATGTGAACCGGTATCCGGATTGTTCTTGCCTGGTCAGCAATAGCCCGTGTTATAGCCTGCCTGATCCACCATGTAGCATAGGTACCGAATTTATACCCCCTCTGGTATTCAAACTTATCTACTGCCTTCATCAAACCGATATTGCCCTCCTGTATACGATCGAGAAATTGAAGGCCTCTATGGGTATATCTTTTTGCAATGCTCACAACCAGTCTAAGGTTAGCCTTTATAAGCTCATTCTTGGCAGACTCCGCCTCTCTTAAACCCCGGTCTATTTCCCTATTGATTTTTTTCAATTCCTTGAAAGAGATGGTTGTCCTATTCTCTACCTCATCCATACCGCTCTTTATTTCCTGTATCCGTTCCGTGATGGATGAAAGCTCTTCTTTCGATAAATTCAAGGCCTTAACCTTCTCTCCACCCTCTTTAGAAGCAGACAATTCCTCCAGGCATTTTCCTAAATAGGTCAAGGATTTCCCGCCGGCATTGAGCATACAATTGGCCAACTCACTTTCCAATTCTTCCAAGCGCTTAAGGGTCTCCTTATATTTTGCGACCATCTTCTGGATATGCCCTTTTTCTAGCTTGAATGATCTCATCATCTCGAATATGGTTTGTTGCGTTTTGCCGATTGCATCATGAATTTTTTTTCTCTGAGCCTTATCGCTACAACCTTTCAATTCCTTCCAGGAAGAGCAGATTTCCTGATCGAGGGCCTTGATTCTCTTAATAAGGTTGAGCAAAAAGTCCCTCCTTTGGCCAATATGATGCAAATCATGTTCATCCTCTATATCAGGAACTATGTCCCTTACCTTTAATCTTCCTGCCTCCAAATCCCAACCTAACGCTGTTATATATTCTACGCCTATCCGACATCTAATGAGGGCATTTAGCACCTGATTCTCTCCGCTCTCAATCCTCTTCGCAAGCTCAACCTCTCCCTCTCTGCTCAGCAATGAAGCAAGGCCCATCTCCCTTAAATACATCTTAACGGGATCATATGTCTTGGTAGTGAATTCCTCCTCAATACCACCCGAGTCGCCCTTTTCCTCTTTGTCCTGCAACGCTGCCTTCTCAGACTTTTTACTTTTTTCAACCTGGCGACCTACAGGCTCACTTACTACCTCGATATTCAAATCTTCAAACATCTGCAAAAAATCATCAATCTCTTCAGATGATATTACATCATCTGAGAGATCTTCGTTTAGCTCTTGGTAGGTAATGTGGCCCTTATCCTTGCCGATATTCATTAACCGACGCAAGTTAATCTCATCACTGTTTGTTGCCATCTATGGAATCCTTCATGAGAAATAGGGTTCAGATACTAGGTCATAGCACCCTCATTAAGGGCTATTTCTATGGTTTCATTTCTTCACTAATAACATTCTGACTCGGTACTATTAGCTACTGATTGGGCAGCTTCCGCTGCACCCATTGCTTCCTTGGCCTAATATTGAGCCTCCACTAATGATGGTCTCGTAAAAAGTCGTCACTCCGGTGAAAACCGGAGTCCAGAACCTCTGTAACTAACTGAAAAGACTGGATTCCGGCTTTCGCCGGAATGACGGAAAATGGTCATTTCCGACTTTTTACGAAGTCATCACTAATGTGTTACAATAATATGCTTTTCTTGCATAACCGTATGCCTCACTTGCGCAATCGGCAGCACTATCCATATCTCCATAACTGAACGTTAAAGTATGCCACAGAAAATTAAAGCATGCAAGCAAAAGGATAGGGTAGAGCTCCTTTAGGAGTAAATGGGATGAAAAATTGAAAGCCTCCAAAAGGATATGAGAATCCCCTTGGAGGCTCGATAAAGGCCTCCAGATCCTCTCTGGTGAGCGTCCCCAGGTGGGTATGCCCTGACCTTTCAGAAATGTGAGGAAGGAGAGAAGGAAAGAGACGGTGCCTTTGAGGGTGCCGGCTTGGAGGTTGAGCCGATACTTATGGGGGAGATATCGTTCAGCGTGGTGTGTTCCCGGAAGGTTGTTATTGGAAAGCCTTTTTACCCCCTCTTCAATTATGCGAACCCTGCGGTAGTTGATGTGAGGAGCCTGAAGTGAGCGTGGATCGGGTACCCTATAAGGGATAAGATCATTGGTATATGGTGTAGGGCGGAATTCAATTGCGATCTGGTCCATCATCTGCCTCCTTTCTTAGATTCAATAGAAAAAACAGGCAGATAATGGACCGTGCCCTATGGAGAGTCAATTATCATTTTGTTACGTATAGCAGTTAGATATACGTAGCCAGCCTATCCATGTTACGTACAGTAATCGCAAGCCATGAGACTTGTGGGAGACTTGCTACTTATAGCAGTAAAATCCTCAGAACCAATTAGGGGAACTACAAGATGTTGGGGTTTCCGAATTGAAGACCGGCGCTAACTGACTTGGCCACTCTAAGGGATTTCGCAAGGACTTCCCGCCAAGGCTATAATGCATTTAATTCTGATACAAATATCACAAGATATTAATTAATCTTGGATTAGCTTCAAATAACCCGGGGTAGTTTCGCCTCTCTCCTATTCTCTACCTACCTATACCACTTTGTAAACTCCTCAGGCTTTTGCTTGATTGCCCGGTAGGTGTTCAGTTTGGCCTCGTTATCCGGATAGCCCAAGGATATGCAGATTAGCAGCTTTTTGCTCTCCTTTAGCCCCAGGAACTTCTTGATTTCCCGAGCGTAGTTGGTGACGGAGGCCTGCAGGCAACTTTCCACACCAAAGGAGTGCGCCGCCAGAATCAGATTCTGGGCAAAAAGCCCCATGTCGAAGATCGACCACTCGTTAAGCGAGCCGTCCATGAAAAGCAAGATTGCGCAGGGTCCCCCGTAGAACTCAAAGTTCATCAGGCTCAGCTTCTCCCTTTCCGTCTCTTCATCCCGCTTCACGCCGAGGGCGGCCAACCTCAGTTTCCCATGATCTCTTGAACGTGCTTCATGCTCCGGCGGCCAACCCGTGGGCCTGGGGAGGTCGGGACGGGTTTCTGCTTTTTTGCTGGCCAAATCGTAGATTATTTTACTTAAATCTTCTTTCTTTTCTCCGCAGACAACGGCCACCTCCCAGGGCTGGGTGTTGCTGAAGGATGGGCTGTTGGCTGCCACCTTCAAGATTTTATTCAGTGTCTCTTCTGGGATTGGGGTATCCTTAAAAGCCCTGATGCTGCGTCTGGTCTCGATCCCTTCGATTAAATCCATAGTTTTACCTCCTGAAAATTAATTAGCCTCTCTGGCTATCAGAATGCTAGTTATGCCCAATGTTTCTTGATATGTTTCTTGCCAGAAGTGAACTTCCGTTAATTTTAGGGTTACATATCGTGGTTGAAAGGTCAATACTGGATTGCACCGAGCGAGCAAAATTATCTCTGCAGAAGATAAATAATTCAAGATGAAATACGCAGTTGTTCATCTATGACTATTCTGTCTATTTCGGTTTCAAATAGTCAGGATCCCGAGTTTGAATATTTGCCGTTAAAACTGCAGCCCTTCAGAAGTTTTCATATGTGAATCTAAGGTCTTCATTATCTCACCCGGCCCCTCTCAGTCAGGTCGAGACAGTTCATTCCAGCCTATTTCCTTTCGCCTCCGTAAATCTATTGCATACAACATGACATCGAGTATGCGCCGCTGCGGCAGGATTATGCAGTATTTCCAATGACAATCAACGGAGATATGAGCGCTTGAGGTCGCCTCCTCGGGGCAGCCATCCGCGCCTTTCTCCTCTGCTTGAAGGAATCCGATTGACACGTCAATTGCTGGCTTTTAGAATCAATTCCGGAAATGCGTTCCCCCTGTTCTCGTGGGTACCATGGCACGCGATGAGCAGGGAAGATTGTACTATTCTGGCTTCAGATGGGGAATTCCCGCGAACACCTTGAAGGGGTAAGAAACGCACAGAGGTGATAGGCATGAGCAAGGAAACCTTCCGGTTTGAGATAGGCAAGATCGAATGTACTGCTGTCAGTGACGGCACGTTCACGTACGCACCTCCAATCTTCCCTCCTCCTGCTATCCTTCTATTCGCCAATGCGCCAACTGAACCTCTTGAGCAGGCACTGGTGGAACACAACCTGCAGCCAGAACAATGGGTCGAGTGGACAAGTCCGTACATCTGTCTGGTGGTTAACACGGGTGACCATTTGGTGCTGGTGGATACGGGTGCAGGTGATCTTGCACCAACAACAGGCAAACTCCTTCAGAACCTTAAGGCCGGGGGGATCGCGCCGGTGGACATTGACACGGTCATTCTCACCCACGGGCACCGAAAGAATGTTCTTGACTTTACAAATCCAGCCCGGTATTAATTGTGCTGAACTCATTTTCTGTATCATTCCCTAGCCTAAGGCACTATGCATTACCTCTTCAAAGAACCCATAAAGATCTTCAAATAAGTATTTACTAACGGACCAAGCAATGGATAAGGTTATTGATCTGAGAAGCGACACGGTAACCAAGCCTACCCTCGAGATGCGTGATGCCATGAAAAATGCCGTTGTCGGAGACGACATTTTGAGGGATGATATAACGGTGATTAGACTTGAAGAGCTTGCTGCAGAGGTGCTTGGAAAGGAAGATGCTATTTTTACCGTTTCAGGCACCATGAGCAATGAGATTGCTGTTATGATATATACGAGGCCAGGAGATGAGATTATCGTTTTTTCTGATTCCCATATTTATAACCTTGAAACAGGAGCTCTCGCAGCTATTTCCGGTGTGCAGGTTAGACCGATCGAGAGCGATAGTGGAATCTATGACACGAAACTATTAAAAGAAGCTATTATGCCTGAAGGTGTCCAGAGGCCGAGGACATCCCTCATCTGTCTTGAAAATAGTTTTCATCTTAACCGCGGCCTTGCTGTTAAACGGAGTGATTATGAGGAAACAGTGAAAGTTGCCCAAGAAAAGAATATACCGTTATTCATGGATGGTGCGCGCATTTTCAACTCAGCTGTTGCACTGAATGTGGATGTGAAGGATCTCCTTGATTGTTGCGACTCTGTTTCCTTCTGTCTCAGCAAGGGTCTTGCAGCCCCCATAGGCTCTATCCTTGCTGGGAAGAAAGATTTCATATATGAAGCACGGAGGGTTAAACAGAGGCTGGGAGGTGGATGGAGGCAGGCTGGAGTTATAGCAGCGCCATCAATTATAGCACTGACGAAAATGGTAAAAAGGCTGCCTGAAGATCATGAAAATGCCGAAAGAATACGAATCGGTCTTGAAGAAATGGGTATCACCGTAGACAGGGGTGGTGTTATGACAAATATAGTAAATGCAGATCTTTCTCCCTTGGGGCTTGATGCACCATCCATTGCAGGAAGGCTAAGTCAGTTGGATATCAAAGTTAAGGTGTGTTCAGAAAGCACCCTACGTCTTGTTACCCATAATGATATCAGTCAGCAGGATGTTGCTTTTGTCCTTGAGAACATGGGGGAGATTGTTTCCCGCAATCATAAAAAAACAGGGCTATCTCCTTGAGTCAACTAAGTACAAGATTTAGTATCCCAGGGCACGGAGGAGTATCCAAAGACCCTGGAAGAACTTGAATGTCAGTTTGCAACGGAGGCGGCATGCGTTCAGTACTTGTATGCCGTGCGGTAGGCTCAAGGGTTTGCATGCCCGCCATGCGGGGCGGGGAAGGTGTGGTTCACCGGCAGAGGACCTTGCAAATGTGCAGCCTGTGCGTATCAGGTTTCGGTAAAGGCCGGAACGATCTTTGAAAGTTGCCGACTGCCCGTGACGATGTACGTTCGGGCAATCTGGTGAGTGACCAGCCAAAAGAATGGCGCCAATGCGAAGGGGTTGCAGCGGATTTTGGGGTTGGGTAGTTTCGAGACGGCGTGGACGTGGCTGCAGAAGGTGCTGTGTGCGATGGTGCGGCCCACAAGAGATCGACTCACGGGCATCGGTTAAGTTGATGAAACATACCTTGGCGGTGAGAAACCTGCTAAACGCGGTTGTGGGGCTGAAGGGAAGGCATTGGTTATGATAGCGGCGCAGGTAAAGGCTAGGGCAGTGGACGTATTCGGTTGCAAAGGCTAGCGGATGCTTCGAGCGGCAGGTTGGAGCCAGTCGTTCAACAGGCAGTGGTAGCGGGCAGTATTGTGCGCACTGATCGATGAAACGGATGCAATCGATTGAAAGCCCTTCGCTATGCTCATGAAGTGGTGCGGAATAAGGCGGATGTCGGAGAGAATCTTCTGCCGCGCTGCAACAGAGTAGCCGGACTGCTGAAGCGATGGTTGGTGGGTACTCATCAGGGAGCACTCAGCCATGATCATCTCGAGCATTACCTCCTGAATATACGTTCAGGTTCAACCGGCGCACATCCCGCTACCGGGGCAGGCTGTTTTACCGGCTTATTCAACAGGCGGTGGCTATTGACCTATTGCGATACTCAGATCTTGGCAAGCACAGGAGGGGACCAAAGCTCAAAACGCAACATATAGGGGATAGTTGAGTCAAGGCGAGATCCCTATAAAAATACAAAAAAGGAGGTATTAGATCATGAAACCAGTGAAACCAACTCAACTCATTATCAAGCTCGTTGTGGGCATAGTTCTGGGAATTATTATCGGGACCTATGCCGGTGAATGGGTAGGGACAAAATGGCTCATGTATGTTGCTGTATTTGGAAAAGATATCTTGAAGGACCTCATTCAGTTTTTCCTTCCATTGATTATGGTTACCTTTCTCGCCGTGGGGATAGCTGATCTTGGAAAGAGAGCGGGTAAAATGCTGAACTTTACGGTGGGCCTTTCCTACACCTATACCGTTGTTGCATGTGTTTTAGGGGCTATTGTAATTGTTATTTTTTTCAAAGCTTTTCCCTCGATTACCGAAGTGGCAATGGGTAAGATAGTGCCACGGAAGCTCCCACCCAATATAGTAAATATCAAGATTCCCTATCCCTTTTCAGCATCACTCATAACCTCGATCGTCCTTGGATTCGTTCTGGGTATAGGCATGACGTGGGTAAAGTCGGATAATCTGTTAAAAATTACGCAGGAGGGTAGAGAAATATCCTCCGAGATGATTAGAAGAGTTATTATCCCCATAATTCCTTTTTATGTCGGATGTGTGTTTGCAACGATTTCCTATAAAGGGGACATCTGGCCGAAAATGGTTGTATTTGGGTATATGCTGGTTATTATCGTGTTGTTACAGTGGGCATGGCTTTTCATTCAGTACTCCATTGCAGGTGGCTATGCAAAGCGCAACCCTTACCCAGTATTTAAGACCATGTTCCCAGCATATCTCACAGCCTGGGGAACCACCTCAAGTGCTGTTACCATGCCTATTTCTCTGGCAAGAGGAAAAACAATACCTGATATGAGGGAGGATATAGCGGATTTTGTTTTTCCGATGTGTTCCCAGACTCATCTGTCAGGATCTGCAATGACCATCACCATCAGCGCAATTACGGTATCATTGCTGACATACGCTAAAATGCCAGGTCTGGCTTCATTAATCCTTTTCATATTAATTCTTAGTGTTATAGAGGTTGGCGCTGTTGGAGTTCCTGGTGGGTCTATCATGGCAGCATGGCCGGTTCTAACAGGTGTGCTCGGATTCGGTGAAGAGGCAATGGCACTAATGTTCGCCCTTTTTCTGATACAGGATTCTTTTGGGACTGCTGCGAATATAACAGGAGATGCTTCCATAGCGATGATCGTCAATAAGAAATTTGGCGAAGCAGCTGCCGCCAGTTAATCTCGGTGGCGCTCCGTTAGGCAGTTCATAGAACAAAAAGGGTGAGGAGGATGGACCTCTTCACCCTTTCTTCGTGTAAACGCACCTTGTACAGTCTACGAGGAATTATCAGGTCTTGACATTTGACACTATTTCTGTAACAAGATCCCGTAAAGCGTTATCGTCTGTCATCTCCGTCTCCAGCCTTGCAGAGGACTTGCTCACCGCACTGTAGTGCATACCTCCGAACAAGGTACCAATCTCCTGATTGCCAAGCCCTGAATAGCGTTTAATGTCATAGATTGCCACTTTCTTTGCGGTGTTTCTGCCGCCCCCTTTGCCTTTACCGAAAACTGCTTTGAGCAGAAATCGGTAAAAAAATCGTGTCGTGCAGTCGGAAGCTTAGAGGAGCAAGAGCCAAGAGCAGAGTCGACCCCATCTTTATTGGCGGCATACCTAAGCTCAAGAGAGGGCACTAGAATGGTTGACGCTGCTGACTGGGAATCTTCAAAAGAGCAGCCAGTATGATTGCGCAGATTGCAAGAACGATCCCATTGGCGTAGAAAGGGGCCTTTGAGCCAATTGCCTCATAGAGCCATCCCCCAACCAGAGGCCCCAAGGTAGCTCCCAGCCCTGCTGCCATAGCATACATGCCGTAAGCGCGACCACGTTGATCACCCCCGGTCAGATCAGCCACGAGTGCTTCCTCGGCTGGGTCTCCAGCGGCATAACAGAGCGCCTGAAATGCCCATACCGCTGCCAACCCCAGCAGGCTTCCGATGTGAGGTATACAAAAGGAACTGGAAGCCGCAGCGATCAGACCCAGCACCATCAATGGTTTCCGGCCAAATCGGTCAGCCAGTGCCCCTAACCGGCTGGGGAGAACCGCCCAGATAAGCGCAGCGGGTAAGTACGCTGTACCCAGGCTCGCCACGTCCGTGGTCAGCTTTTCCTGCAAGAATATCATCAAGACTGGCGTGATCATCGCCCATGATGCACCGGTGACTGCTGTCACGAGCAGCAATAGTATCCAGGGGCGAGACCGCGGGAGTGGCGGACGCTCGGCATGTGTGCTGAAGGCTGGATTAGTTTCGGGTACATGCAGCAGTGCGAGGAGTGCCCCGATCAGACATGTAGTAGCGTAACCGAGAAACAACGGACGCCAGCCGTTGTTGATGCCCACTGCGGAGAGCACGCCAAAACCGATAAAGGTACCAATGATCGCGCCTCGGTATGAGGCTTGGGGCATACTGCCAAAGGAGCGACCTCGGTCATTTGTCTCGGCCGCATCGGCAGTGATAGCCTGCACCGAGAGCCATAGAAGGGCATAGGCTGTTCCCTCACAGGCCCGCGCCAGAGTAATGTGCCACAACTGGACGGAAAAGGCTATAATGAACATGGTAACGGCATAGCCTGAAAGTCCGAGAATCAGAAATGGACGTCGCCCGAAACGGTCGAGGGCCGTTCCCACAATTGGCCGAATGAGAACGGTCATGAGGGAAAAGACCGAAAAAAAGAGACCTATCTGAACCGCATCTGCTCCGATTCGCTTACCATAGATGGGGAGGGCGAACAAAAGAATCCCGAAGGGAAGGGACACGAGCAATAGGGAACGTCGTAAAGAAGAGAGTGTTTCCACCGGGGTGTTTCAAACAGATATTAGATGATTGGAGCATGGAATTAAAACTGATACAACGACAAAAGGCTTGTCAAGTCAAGGAAAATCGGCCTTTAGCTTAACCTCAGGATCAGCAGATTTGCAGTGCTAGTGGGCACCCTGCCTTTGATTCCTGCGATCTTCTGCGTTTGGAAATCAAGGCTCCGAATGTCAACGCGCCAAACAGGGAATTGAAGATGCCATCTGCGAGCAGCTACCTCTACTGAATTTGTCGATTTGCGCTGGAAGTCTAGGTCGATACCATCTCATGGCTTGAGGCTTTGGTATCTTTATCATACATCCGGTTTTTCTATATTGAATGTCGTGGCAAGTTGTGTTGCCAGTTTGCTTATGTTGTGAGTATTTGGTTCCATATGATTCCAGAAAGAGAGGAAAGATCCTTATAATTCTTCTAATTCTCTTTGATTTTTTTCCTTTGTGTAATATTGTTTTGATAAGTGAGGCGTACGCCTTTAAACAGGTACCTCGCTTTTGATATGGCAAGCTTCTCTATTCCGGATCCTTCGTATAAGGGCACCTACGTGCCTTATGCGACATCAGAATGCCCAAAAGAAATAGACAGATCTCCACCCTGACCCTGTAGCCTCTTAAGCGCTATTTCATCCCTGGATGAACCAAGCAAGGTATGACTGAATGCTAGAATTATGTTGCGAGTTTTCCTTACAATTTTGTAGGAATCCTTATAACCCATTGGCATTACAATGAATTCTCGTTTCCCACGCTCAGAATGAAAACCTCCGTGTTTTTGATGGGTTAGGGACACTCGCAACATAAGGCAAGGTACACGAAGCTTCTTATTGGGGAATTAAGATGCCTTGAGGGCGTGGCAGCACGGCAACGAAGTTGTGAGCATATTAAGGCCCCTTTCGTACCAACTCGTTAGAATTGTATTGAAAAATTCCCTTTTTCCCTATATTCTTTTCTCGGTGAAAACGCTGAACTTCTATCCTATTCCTTCTACTCTTGTTCAGTACGAATTGAGTTACGCTTCTCACGGACCTCATTGCGGACCTGATCAAGCAGCACCGTCGCAAGAACTCACTCAGGGCAGCGCTCAAATTCAACGCCAAATTCTCATTCGCCGAAAAAATTCTTCGTCGGATAATCAAGGGTCGTTTGGAGATTTCACAACCTTCTCTTAGCCGAAGTTCAATATATAGAAGTTTGTAGTTAAGTCAGGTAGCCTAAGGAGGGAGAATAGAAATCTGTGCTTCCAGACTTACCAAGCCTCAAACAAGATATCGAGCAAGCCCTTTATCGCTATTTTCAAACCCAATTGAATTTGCGGCTTGGATTTTTCGGTGAAGTGCCGAAATACATAATTCATGAATGTGACCGCACGCGGACTCTGCGAGCAGATGGTACAATTGACGAATCAAAGCTTAAACAAGCCTCGGCGGAGTTGTCGTTGAAATCAGGCGAAATTCCCGAACTCACAATCAAAGAGCGAAAAGCTAAGCTCAACGACATGGCTGACCAGATGGCTGGCCAAATAAGTAAGCAACTGTTCGGCACCTTAAACGAAGTGCTCGAAAAGGCAGGGCAAGTTACGGACCAGAAAGGGAAGCCTCTAGATGCTGAGGCTGTATTTACCGTTCTAGAGACCATAGAACTCGATTTCGATGAGACCGGGAAGCACAAAAATCTTTCGATTGTTGTCCCACCAGCACTGGCTCCAAAAGCGAAAAAGGTCTTCGAACAAATAGAGTCGGACCCTATACTCCAAAAGCGGCATGAGGAAATCATGATTAGGAAGAGGATGGAGTGGCGTGCTAGAGAAGCTTCTAGAAAATTGGTTGGATAGCGCAAGCGAACGTAGCTATCAGCCTGTATTCGTACAATTGCTATCCGCCCAAGGATATAGAGTTGTGCATAGCACACGGCATACTGCCCTTGAATACGGCAAAGATGTGCTCGCGATTGACGCAAAGGGCAATGGGTGCGCTTTCCAACTAAAGAGCCATCGTCGTGGAAAACTGGGTTTAACCCAGTTTCGTGACGACATTCAGCCGCAACTCGTTCAGCTAATGACCCAGCCAGTTGTCTTCCCGGGCTTTCCGGTTAGGCCGCACAGGGCCTACTTGGTAAGCAATGGCTACTATGATGAAGAAGTCCAGCGAGCAATTGATGACCTGAATCGGATGCCTTACCCGTCTAAGGTCTCACTTCTTTCTCGGGGCGACTTGCTTGCGTGGTGCAAGAAGTTCGGCGCCTCTCTTTGGCCAAGCGAGCTTGATGACTCTCGACTATTACTTGAACTTTTTTTGTCCGACCCGAGAGATGTCCTACCCGCAAAAAAACTCTCTCAGCTTATCGGCAAGATTCTGGCTTTAGAATCGAGTGAGGCAAAGCTCTCAAGTAAACCTGCATATTACCGTTCAGCAACAAGTGGGGCACTATTAACGGGTATCGCCACTGCGGGTTTTGCGGAGGCAGAGAATCATTTTGCCGTGGCTTCAGCATGGACACTTTTAGCGGTCAGTCTTATAGCAGCGGGAGAGAAGCGCCAATACAAGATAGATGGTGCATCATTGAAGACGCTGCAATTAGCTGAGACAGCCATTGCCGATGCTCTCTCGCAATTATGGAACGAGGTCACGGAACGAAAGCACCTCATCGAAGGAAATGCCCTTTCGGACCATGAAGTGTATGGGTGGCGATGCACGACACTTTTAGGTTTGCTCAGCTGCCTTGCCCTATTAGATGAAACATCTTTGTGCTTGACGGAGGAAGCTCGACTGGAACTGAAACAGTGGTTAATTCAGCCTCACAAGAATATCGATTTGTGGGGAGAAGGTGCAATAGCGAGCTTAGTACCTTGGCTCGTGTGGCTACGAAAACATGACGCGACCATTCGGCCTGACTTTGAAATAGCGCGCCTTGCCAAAGCTGTAATAGCTCGGAGCCAACATAAGAGCACGTCCCCACTAGCAAATCCGTACTATAGTTATGAGGAGATCGTCCGGTTCTACTTGCGTTTGGCCAAGGATGGAGAAATCAGCTCCGTCGGCGAAGAGGCGGCTGCAGGAAGCAGTTTCACGGCGGAACCTTTGATCCATCTACTTGTACGCACTAATCTTAAGCAGACGTGCAGGGCTCTGTGGCCTGATTTCACAAGAATCTCACATCGGGTTTGTCTGCCTGACAAGAAATGGGAGTATTGCACTCTCAATATTACATCTGGCGCCGACCAAACCAAAATTTACCCATCGACATACAATTGGGCTGACCTAAAGGCCGAAGCGATTCAGCCTAGAAATGCGACGATTCCTTTGGAGCTATCCGCAAGGCCGTGGCTTCTGGCACTCTGGTGGCAGGTTGCCCCTTACCGTTATACGAGTGATTCCAGCCATGCTTTTGTAGAAAAAGCATTCCCCCGATGGGGTACGTGACAGGCTGCCAATGCAGAATCGGTGGATACGCAACTACAGATTGAGGCTGGAGAACATGGCAAGGAGCAGGAAATTAAGGTATCAGATATACAAAAAGGACAAAAGATGAGGGAAAAATGTCCATTTGACTAACAAACCAATCCAGCCGATCGCTTGCAGCGCCAGCTGATTTCGGTTTCAAATAGCCAGGGCCACAAGTTTGAATATCTGCTATTTATCTCCCGTCCGTGACGCTTAGGAAATACTTCGATATGTTCTTGGTATCTCGTGGGAGATGGGAGGTTACGGGAAGAAGTGCACGAACGTGCCCGCCCGCATTGAAAACCCCCACGGCGGGTTACCGCGGGGGTCTGAAGACATTATGAAGGCCAAGGGGACTTTCATATAGATCCTAGATTAAAGGGAGAGCATTGGGCTGTCAAGCCAAAAATCTTGAGTAAGTGGGTCGGAGTAGAGCTGGGCCGTGAAGGATGGGCTCAAATACATAATTCAATTACTTTTGAAGTTTATGATGGTTCTGATTGGCGATATGTTCCTCTCTGCTTAACGCATACCCAATAACCGGTTGCGTTAGCCCAAGTTGCCTCGCCCACTCCATTAATCCATACCCAAGCGCTGTAACCGCACGGTAGCACAATAATCCCAATGCACGAGCCTTCACCTTTTCTTTGCTCTTAGAATAGATATCTTCTGTTCCTATACTAAATAGTTTACATACCCGATCTTCAACCGTCTTTCGATCGTGAATCGGGGGCAACCCTTTTTCAAGGACATTTTAACAGTAATGCTATATCTAAGGTCAGAAACGAGCATGGCGAGGTCATTGCGCATTGAATATCAGGGAGCTTAATACCCATATAACCTCCTATGCCATGACTGGCCCTGAGGTGACTCAGTCCAGCAGAAGATTCAAGCAGCTCATTGGCACCGACAAGGGACTCAAAGACATCTTGATTGCGATTATCAAAAAGCCCGATCTTGTTGAAAGTTGCGACCTGACCCCTTTTTCCCCGCACGTCATTCCAAGGAATGGCACGAGGATTGCTGCTCTTAAAGCTATGCCGATCTAATGAGTTTTAGGTTTGACAAATCGTGATTATTAATAGTAAGCAGCACAAACAGTATATCCAAAGCACGTAGAAAAAATTTATGGATATGAATAGGGTCGATACCCTCCTCAGATATATACTTTTAGTCGCTGGCCAGGAAGACCCAGGCAATAGAGAACTTGGCCCCATTCATTTAGTTAAATACGTCTATTTAGCTGACTTAGCCCACTCCCAATGGCATAAAGGTCCAACCTATACCAATGTTCCTTGGATATTCCATCGTTTTGGTCCCTGGTCTACTGAAGTATATAAAAGAATTGAACCTGTTGTGCGGGAACTCGATGCCTCAGAAAGAAGGATAAGTAGTCCCAAGTATGAAGATGACTTCTTTCGCTGGGAATTAGTAGATGATGAATTATTCGAGGAATTGGATAGGCAACTCCCTTTTGAGATTGCCCTTACCCTTAAAAAAGCTGTTCATGAATTTGGGGATGATACATCAGCATTACTTCATTATGTCTATGCGACAGATCCGATGCTTAGAGCTGCACCCGGAGAACAGCTTTCTTTTGAGCCCTATCCAGAAGATGAAGAGGATACTAGGGAGATCCGAGCCTCCACAAAAGATCAGAGATTAAGCAAAACAGCGAGAAGCCGTCTCAAGGAAAAAATGGAAGCGATGCTGTCAAAGAAATTAGCCAAAAAAAAGAAGCCTTCTGTTTATACCGCGCCTAGATATGATCAAGTGTTCTTTGAGGGGCAAAAATGGCTAGATGAAATAGCTGGTGAGCCGATAGAATCCCAAGAGGGCCAGCTATCATTTTCTAAAGAAATATGGAAATCGCCGTCTAGGACTGAATCTGATGTATCCTGATGATTCCATCCAAGCATACGTTAAGAAATGGTGGCTCATTGATGAATCTAAGGATATTAAAAGAGGTCGATTAATAAAGGCCTTTGTTCCTCATGTCGATCAAATTCCCATGACTCTCAACCCGATTGGAAGAACCGACCCAACTGATCACTCCAAAGCTAATTATACTTTAGAAGCCCTGAGAATTGATAAGCCATCCCGGACATATGTACTTCCGGTTGCTGCACTCCCAGACTTTGAAGGAGAAGTGAGAACAGTCTATCGTGCAAAAAGGCGCCCGGTCTTAATAATAAGCATTGGCGGTCCAGATATTCCTAAAGAATTGAGACATGGAAAACCAAGATGGCAGACTGCCCCAACTATATTAGTGGCACCCTATTATGGCGCTGATAAAGGGGGAAAACGGTCTGGCTTTAGAGAGGAATTTATTGATAGGATAAAAAGATGCGAATACCCTCATTACATTTGGGATATACTCCCCTTGCCTGGTGATGTTGGCGAGTCTATTCTAAGGCTTGACCATATTCAGCCAATAGGGCGGCATTATGAAACCTATGAATGGACACAACACTGCTTAAGCGAGGAAGCAATGCTAATTCTCAATGAATGGCTTCATTGGTTTCTAGAAGATGATCTGCCTGCCGATAGCACTCTTTTTGATTTCAGGGAGGAATTGATAAAACGCGATCTTTAGTTCACTGCAAATCATAACAATTCTTGTGACCACCACACCCAAAGAACTCCAATCGAAACCTAGCAAAACCAAAAGTTCAAAAAGCCCCGAAATCTGCAATAGAAAAGGGGAAGCCTTTACTATTAAGGCCTTCCCCGTCTCCTGAAATCGGCTATGAAAGTGACTCGGAATCCTCCGGGTCTCGCGTCTATGTAGGTTGGGTGCCAACCTCCGGCACCAGAACAGGCCAGCGGCAACAAAAGGAAAGCTATCCTTGTTAAGAGGCATAAAATATCCTCAGGGGAGTTGTCCATTCGAGTTCGAGTCTGAATCTTGCGCGGAGTTGCATGTACGAAAAGCGTATAACAACATCTTGGCTACATCTATGATGTCAGATCGTGGCAAGATCACAGATTTAGTTTTTTGATAACAAGTATTGTTTCAATTGTAGTAAGTTGTTTTGGAACCAATGTTCCCCTCTTATTGACGGGGCTGATGTTGATGCTGCGGGTGTGATTAAAGGCCATGATGAGATAGGGAGGGTTGTGACTGGGAAGGTAGATTTTTAGCAAAAAAATGGCGGGCCAAGATAATGACCCGCCTTGCCATTTATTTAAAAGGAATGGCTACTTTTTCCGGACAGCTATTCGTCTTGTTCCGGAAATGTTTTTTACAGACCCGCTGAGGCCTTTATTCCTCATGGCCTTTGCCGCATCTTTCATTAGCGGTTGTGGAACTTGGAGGACTCGGTTGGGCCTGCCGCTAGCCTTCAGCCTGCTGGCAGCTTTATCCAGATTTTGGCGATTGCGCTCAACTTCTGTTGCCGTCTTGCTTGTAGCAGAATCAAGCCTTCTACCACCTTTAATTGGGACTTCAATTTTGCCTGGTGCATTGGCCTTGGCTCGCTTGTGGCTTATAGTTTCCGACATATTGGTTTTCACCTCCTCCCCACCGGCAGGATTTGAAAAAGCAGCCGACGGGAAGAGTAGTAATGTTCTTACAATTTTTTTCTTGACATGATACTCCCCATCAAGATATGTGAGAACCTACACAATCAAACAAGAGCCCATCGGGCTTTTTCAACCGGAGCCCTGACCGCCTCAAACGGTCAGGGCTTTTATATTGGCGAATTATACCACCATATATTGGTGGAGTCAAATCATTATTTCCCACAAATTGTGTTAGAGGGCGTAAATTTACAAAATTGTGGCTTTTCAATAAGCTCCATAAATCTCCTATCATATCCAATGCTTTATAGAGGCGCATATCCCGGCAAGTGATCAAAGGTTTTGACAAGTCCGATTTTCGTGAGGTACTCTCAATATATCGCAAATCGACGCTAAACAGAGATAAGGCAAGAGGTTTAAGTTTGAGTGCTTAGGATAGGCGTTTTCCAGTTTTTTAGCGTAATACTTCAATAGGTGGGAAATTTTCCATCTAATATTAATGATGACGAATCATTAAATTGTTAACTTCTTGCAAGGAGGGAACAATTATGACCAATCAAAAGGCAAAGGAGCTAGAGGAAATAGCCAGCAACACAAACCTCAAAGATTCAGTTCGAATTGAAGCATGTAAGCAGCTCGGAAATCTGGGCTCAGATGGAGCCGAATCTTTAGGCCGTATTGCGAAAAATACGAACCTTAAAGACGAAGTCCGCATGGCAGCCCTCAAAGGCCTCGGTAAAAAGGACTAATGCGAAGTCAATTTATAATAATGCAAAGTTCCTTATTTGTGGTCGCTTCTGTCACATAACCCGCTGCTCCAGAGGACGGCAAACACCTCGCCGCCTTTGAGCAGCCCGTTAGCATCCCAGGAAATGAGGAAAAAATGGTAACTTCAATAAGCGCTGATAGAATTGATGAATTGGTAACCAGCTCTATCAAACAGTTATGTTATAAAGATCGACATCTGCTGAAACATGACCTTAACGAGTGCTCAATTAACCATAGACTGGCGTGCCATCTTCAGAATCATTTTCCAGATTGGGATGTCGATTGCGAGTATAACAAAAATGCTGATAAAATTAAGGAGCTTGATCTTCCAAAAGACAAAGTTGATTGGAATGATACCGAGGCAAAGTCTGTTTTTCCAGATGTTATTGTCCACAAACGAGGCGGGGAAGGACCAAATTTGCTCGTTATCGAAGTCAAGAAGAGTACTAATAAATTAGATCGAAAATATGATTATAACAAGCTTAAAGCGTATGGAGATACTTTAAAATATTCATGTGCTCTTTTCTTAGAAATTGGCACAAAAGGAAGATGGGGTACTTGGGATTTAGACTGGATAAAAAGAAATGATTTTGAAGTATGATGCTAACAAGGCTAATTCAGCCGACGCAATAAAACCGCGCGGCTGAGCTCATCCGTCAGGCTGAAGAATACAATATGAAAACTGTGCATGTGCATCCATGGGGTGGAGTCTTAAAGGTCAAATATTCAAGTTCTGCCATTATCTTTCTTCAAGAACTTGAGATATTAGAATATTTAATTTTTTATTTACTTGTTTCAGACAGAGTATTCTATGCCCGTTATGAAAATTTCCGTGAGGAAAGCTTAGATTACATAAAATCCTTGGGACCAAAATTTAAAGAGACCTTTGATCAAATCGTTGTTAGCAAGGCAGACAGATTGCTTTTTAGAAGCAAGACTTATGAAAACTTGCTTAGCCAAATGGCTTACAGCAGATCAGTCGATAATTTCATTTTATATCTAAAGAATATCCTGGCTGAAATAATTGAAGTTAAACCTCAATTGCTTAAATCAGGCGAGAAAGAAAGACTAGATTACATTCTCAACTTCGACGATATAGTTGAATTAAGAAGGGCTCTTGCAGATAAAAAAATTGAAAGCCTATTTTATAGTGGGTTCAAAGATATTTTTGAATTTTATGAATCAAGAATAGGCATAAAACTTAGTGACAAAACTGACGATATAGAGAAATTTATTCTAATGACCAAAATTAGAAATCTAATTGTTCACAATGGAGGAAAGATTAATTCTGAGTTTAAAAAAGCCTTTCCCAAATACCCATTTGAGGTTGGTGAGTCGCTAAAACTTAGCTTCAAAGAAATTCTGGAGGATAATTATTTTATTCTTAGATCTGTTGATTCAATCGATAGTAAAATTACAGGTAAGTTTGGGCTGAGTTTAGTTCCTGTAAAAAATAGCAATTGACCCTTAATAAATATAGCCTAGCCATGCCCTTCAACTCCGACTGGCTTTTCGCTGCGCTCAAGCCACGGTCGGGGGGAGTTGGCCTGGCAGTCTAGCGGGTGAAGTCGGACAGGTATTTCGCTGCGCTCTATACCTAGCACTTACCCGGAGCGTCATGTATTCATATATCTCCAACGTATTCAACGTTATTTTGAATGGAGATAGTCTCAATATATCGCAAATCAACGCTAAACTGAGATGAGACAAGAGGTTTAAGTTTGAGTGCTCAGGATCGGCCTTTTCCAGTTTTTTTGCATAATACTTCAATAGGTGGAAACCTTTCAATCCAATATTAATGTTAGACGGCGTTTTTGAGGCAGGTGGTCATGGAACTGTTGATTGCTCTTGTTGGCATCTTCCTCGCCATCGTTTTCTGGCTAGCCTCCCCGAAATCACTTCGACGGAGGCTCGGGGAGTACTTCAGCGGGCTGTTCAGGAGGCATCCAGCAGTAACGGCCGAGGCCTATATCGACGTGTTCGATGGGCGCGTGGAGATTCTCACCGACGAACTGCTGTCGCACCCTGCAGATGCTGCCCGCAAGAAAGAGTTTTACGAAATTGCGCCCCTCGACTGGGATATAATCGCCGCTCACGCGGATGTCGAGCGCGACCAGCAGGCTGATGTGATTGAGGAGCTCACCAAGCCCGTGGATTCTCTTCGCTTTGTTTGCATCCACGGAGAGTCAGGTTCCGGAAAATCGACCTTGGCGTGGCGTGTTGCGGCACAACTCCACAAGGTGCATCGCATGCTTGTCATCCGCGTGAAAGACAAGGAGGAACCGGAGGTATGGTATCGGATGACCGAGTTCTGCAGAAGGTTGCGTCGCCCTGTCTGCGTGCTCGCGGACGACCTTTTCCGGCACCCTGAAGTCTGCCAAGCGCTCCGAGAATTGAATCCTTGGTTGCCACTCGCCATCTTGGCGACGTCTCAAACAAACGAGTACCCTCCTGGACGACTCAAGGGCCAGATAGTCTCCATACATTTGGGACCACCCAGTTTTGAGGAGAAGAAGCGTGTGCTCCATCGTTTGGATCAAGATCTCGAGGACCTGACTCCAGATCAGTTGACCCGATTGAGAGCGGCTAATGAGTTCCTCGTCTTAATGGCGGAGTTAACTTTTGGGAAGGGATTCCAGGATGTCGTCCAAGACTCCTTGGACAATCTCTTGAGACGGTACGAGCAAATGTACCATGCATACGAATACCTCTGTTTTGCGTATAGCTACGGCGTTGCGACACCAGCATCTCTGCTTGAGCGTCTAGACGCAGAGGGGAGGTTCCACGATCTGCCCAACCGGGAAGGTGCGCAGGGGCTAGTTTTCTGCGACGAAAAGCGCCAAGAGCTGTTGCGCCCTGGCCATCAAAGACGTGCCGAGACGGCCCAGAGGCTTTTCGAAAGGCATCGGTCTTCCGCGACTGTACTCCGCGAACTAATGAGCGTAGTTGAGGTTTCCAGTCCGTTAGAGAGGGGATTCTTCGCGCGTCTTCTTCGAACCTTGGCATCCAGGAAGTCTGAAGCCCTCGATAAAGCGTTACCTCACATCGAAGGAATGGTTGCGCAGTGCGTGCAGCATGCTGAAAGAATCAGCGAGCTGACCATCTGGCAAGCCTTCTATTTCGCACTTGAGCGTTCTGATGAGGCTGATCGGTGTGTAGATTATGCACTGGCGCTGGAGCCGATCAGTTCAGACGACTGCAATCTGCTGCTTCGCTTATACCGCAAGCGTGGTCGTGAACGTGAGGCGCTTCCTATCCTGGATCGCTGGACCCAGAGTCATCCTGAATTGGGTGGCAGTCGACCTGCCTACCTCGGACTAGTTGAACGGTATAGCAGTGAAAGAGACCAAGCAAGAGTGATCCACGACACCAGCGCCTGGCTGGCCTCGCACCCCGATGACAACTATGTGCGAAGGGCCTACCTCGGTTTGGTGGAGCGGAAGGGCACGCCCGGGCAGACCGAGCGCGTCCTGAAAGAGACCAGCGCCTGGCTGGCCTCGCACCCCGATGACAGCTCTGTGCGAACGGCCTACCTCGGTTTGGTGGAGCGGAAGGGCACGCCCGGGCAGACCGAGCGCGTCCTGAAAGAGACCAGCGCCTGGCTGGCCTCGCACCCCGATGACAACTATGTGCGAACGGCCTACCTCGGTTTGGTGGAGCGGAAGGGCACGCCCGGGCAGACCGAGCGCGTCCTGAAAGAGACCAGCGCCTGGCTGGCCTCGCACCCCGATGACAGCTCTGTGCGAACGGCCTACCTCGGACTAGTTGAACGGTATAGCAGTGAAAGAGACCAAGCAAGGGTGATCCACGACACCAGCGCCTGGCTGGCCTCGCACCCCGATGACAACTATGTGCGAAGGGCCTACCTCGGTTTGGTGGAGCGGAAGGGCACGCCCGGGCAGACCGAGCGCGTCCTGAAAGAGACCAGCGCCTGGCTGGCCTCGCACCCCGATGACAGCTCTGTGCGAACGGCCTACCTCGGTTTGGTGGAGCGGAAGGGCACGCCCGGGCAGACCGAGCGCGTCCTGAAAGAGACCAGCGCCTGGCTGGCCTCGCACCCCGATGACAACTATGTGCGAACGGCCTACCTCGGTTTGGTGGAGCGGAAGGGCACGCCCGGGCAGACCGAGCGCGTCCTGAAAGAGACCAGCGCCTGGCTGGCCTCGCACCCCGATGACAGCTCTGTGCGAACGGCCTACCTCGGACTAGTTGAACGGTATAGCAGTGAAAGAGACCAAGCAAGGGTGATCCACGACACCAGCGCCTGGCTGGCCTCGCACCCCGATGACAACTATGTGCGAACGGCCTACCTCGGTTTGGTGGAGCGGAAGGGCACGCCCGGGCAGACCGAGCGCGTCCTGAAAGAGACCCCAACTTGGCTACACGCTCATCCGAATGCCACTGACGTCTGGACCCGCTTTATTTCCTATCTTATTGCCTCCGAGAGGTTCGATGATGCACGAGCACTAGCGGAGGAAATCATAAGCATTCACTCCAGGAACTCCAATGTCGTTACTCACTACCTGCACCTAATGCAAAACCACCTCGAGGAGGAAAGAACTAGGGAGTTATATGGTTCCCTCATCAAGCTATTTCCCCGCGACATTGTAATCAGAAGTGTGTGGGCTCGGTGGCTGACGACCGTTAACTCTGGGGAAGAGGCTGAGAAGGTGTTCAAGGCACTCATAGCGGAGCATCCGAAGTCCTTCGATCCACATTACGGCTACGGTAGACTGCTTCTGGATATGGAACGGTACGGTGAAGCAGCGGACCAGTTTAGACAAGTGCTCAAGATCCATCCTGGCCACGCAATGGCGCACGATGGACTTGCTGCGGCATTGCAGGGACTGGGGCGGCGTGCCGAAGGATTACATGATGATTCCGAAGCAGCAAGACTCTTTACTGCGGCTGAGCGCGAGTTCAAGAGCGCGATCTATTGGGCAGGCGTCGCACAGGACAGGCAAGCAATATTCTTCACACATCTTGGCTGGTTCTACGTCGATAGGAAGCGTTGGAGTGATGCCCTTGCCGCATTCGATCAAGCAGCGAAGGAAGACCCGGAGTACTTCGGAAACTATTGGGGGAAGGGACGGGCGTTTGTGGGCCTTGGGCAATGGCGCGATGCCTTGCACGCACTTCAGACGACACTGGAGAAGGCACCAAATACTCTCGGACCTCCTGCGTCTGATGACATTTCCCAATTGATTGAGCGATGCGAATTGGCACTTACGACCGATCCCTAGGAGAGTTGGATCGACGCCGTCTAACGAAGTTATGCAGCTGACCGCACTTCGCACCGCAGCTGATGCCGGAGCTGTTATGTATTCATATATCTCCAACATACCCAGAATGAAAACAGAATTTGATAGTATGAGGTCGTGGCAAGAAACCTCAGGTTTCAAATCGCATGATTTCTATGGTGTATTATTCTCTTATCACAAGTTTGGCTGAAGTTAAGATATTACTCTCTTATCGCAGGGTTGGGCGCGGTTATGATCTTTAAGAGATAACCAAAAGTTAAAATGACTAAGATAGAGGACAATGACAGAGACTATGTAAATCTTGCCTTCCATCTACATTTCTTGATCCATTTTGGAGTTCGGCTACCCTACTTCCCAAAAGGGACCTATCCTTTCTCAATTTGCTTTCTTATCAGCGTCCCACTTTATGACAGTGCCAGAAGTCTTTGACCGATTTGCCGAGGTCTTCTATGAGGCCCTCCGGTTTTAAGCCCCATCTTTCGATATTGGCTATATGACTGACTCCCTTCTTTGGCGGTTCATCGAGCTGGCGGCTTCCTGAGGGGCACCTCCTTGTTTTGATTGTTACTGTTTGCTTCTTAAGCATACCTGGAGATCGTCTCCCTTGGCTATGCTCTGGAGGTGCCTTTTATGTGATTATCAGGCTTTGATTCGCCTCGAATGACCTTCTACCCGTCCACTATCCATGCAGGATGTCCCCTCTTCACGGCCCTCAAATCTTGCTAAAAGCAAGATGCTCACAAACTCTTTTGCCCCTGAAGCGCAGCGGTCCTCAAATGAAGTGCTCACGAAATTGCTTGCTTCACAGGTATTACTAGCTAATTTCCCTCCATATTTTCACTGAACAGAATTTGGCATTGACTTTCCCCAATTTTCTCAATACATTATCCAGGGCTGAAATAATGCTTTCTGATTCCTGTAAACTGAATCGCCTTGCACCTCAAATCCTGCCGCGGGCAGGATCATCCTCAAGTGAAACGATCTTCAAATCGCGCCTGATGCGGAACGACCCTTCTAGTGTCTCCAAGCTGATGCTCCTCTTGTGTGATGCCTCACATTCTCGTTGAGGCTTAACGCCTTGCGCCTTTACCTAATTGCGATCAGCTAGTAGCTAAATTTACCTTTAGGCCTTATGCTAGGGTTATTGAATGCTGGGAGGTGACTTATTCGCATAAGAAACCCCGTCGAGCAGTGGGAAGGTTAACTGAGCAAGAGTCAAACGGAGACTTGACCCGTTCACATTTTAATGTAAGATACATTTCATTGGATAAAATTTAACTGCCATGATGGCAAAAAATATATAGGATGCAAACAGCGTAGTGACTCCAAACATTATTTATTCTGTCATATATAAAATATATCTCAGAAATTTTATATACAGTTTCATGAGAGTTGTGAAATTAGATTAAGTTTATAAATTCGGGAGGGTGATTATAATGTCAACTCTACAAAAACTACTCAATCTTGGCCTCATGGAAATTGGCGCTGATGACTCCCGCTTCAGTAAGATGGAAGCTGCTAGTGCGGCATTGGTCGACAAGTTAAAGACCGAACCGGCTCTCATCATCCCTGCAACCCTGATAGCCATAGACAGTGATGTTGGAGAAAAAGAGCCATTTTTCGACATAGTCGAGAGTTTGGTGATAGAACAATGGAAGACGATGCGTAACACTCACGTCAATCGACCACGAGAACTCCTTCGGTCTATTATTATTGATGCTCTCGCTCTCGTATCTAAAGACATTCCTGAAATAGCATCTGCCATCTGGCAAACTGCCCTAAGTCCTCTCAATCATGGTCAGGCTAAGTTTGGGAAAGAGGCCGATCTTGTAAAAAAACTTTTACAAGATTTCGGGGAATATGCAGAGCTTGAAGCAACTGCCCGTTTTGGTAGTGCAAAGCCAGTTCTAGATGAAAAGAAGGGCAAAAAGAACAAAAAAAAAGAAGCGTTTAAGCTTCAATCTTATTCCAGCCTCAAAGAAACCGAATTAGTTGAGGATGTCAAACGCACTGCAGGACCACAAGATGCTCAGGGTCAAGCTCCGCCCGATCCAAACCCGCACTGGCCAAAATCCGACGCTAACTGGGTGACGGAATTCGCCCCTAGAATGAGCGCAGCACTAGCAAAGGCTGTCAATCTAGGAACTAGTCGCCTGTCCGATGCTATTTCTAAAAGCTTGCAGGAGTACATGAACATATTTGAAACGCGACTAACTGAGAGCCTTGATTCAATCGAAACGGTTCGAACAAAGGTTCTTGAATCGCAACAGTCTAGTCAAATGCGATTAAACGTTCTTTGGTGGTTCGAGGCCATGTATTCTCCAACGCTTAAGCTCGGATACCGAAAACTATCTACGACTAACGCTGCCATGGCCATGGCGTACGATTTAACCAGTATAGTCCCTCCCCTAGCCCCAGTAAGCGTAACTTACATCCTTAGTGAAGCAGTTGCCGCTCTTTTTCAGCCTCAGAAAATACCTAAGCCACAGTCTATAAAGAAATTTCTGGACGATTTTATCAAGGATGGCTCTACCCTGCGAGGCATAGTCCCTAAAGTTTCGAACAACAAAATGCGCCAACCGCTATCCGAATTGACAATAGAAGCCATTAATGGGATTGAAATTAGCGACGAAAACGTGTTAACTCGGACTGGAATTAATCCAAGTTTGGAACTTACTTTCCCTGAATTCGCAATGTGGACTTTCCGTGATTTCAATGCTCGAAGGCTTATAGAGGGAATCAAATGACAGGGCATTGTAAGCATGATGGGTGCTATCCAGACACGACTTGTGCTCTGGGGCATATTGACCGTACAAATTGTGAGAACTGGATTACAGATCAAAAAGATACCACAAAATTAGAGGTCCAGTCCGATTCCAGTGACATCCCTTGGAATATCTATGCTTTAGGCACCAACGATCTTTCGATTTTAGCAGGTAGAGGTAGGCCGATTGTTGTAGGACTGATTGGGGCTCCTGGCTCTGGAAAGACTACGCTCCTTGCATTCCTTTACATGTGGCTTCTTGAACACGGAGTGGTGTCGGGCTGGATGTTCTGTGGTTCTTGGACACTTGGGATGGGAGTCGATTGTAAAGTACTGCAGGTGGTCTGCAGAACCTCCTCCATCGTTTCCCCCTCACACAACAAGCAGTGGAAGAGTACCGGGCCTGCTCCATTTATCGTTACGAAATAAACAGGGTTTCTTCCGGGATATTCTATTTACAGATGCACCAGGAGAATGGTTTACACATTGGGCTAAAGCACCAAGCCACGAAAGTGCTGCTGGCGCACGCTGGGTATTTAAGCATTCAGATGTATTGCTACTGCTCGCTGATCAAGATGCTCTGTCGAACAATGAAACGCTTCCCCAAGCACGGAGAGCCACACGTGACCTCACGGAACGTGTGGGGGCCATCGCATCGAACCTCCCCCTCGGTTTTACTTGGACTAAAACCGATATTGGGTTATCACCGGAAACCAAAAAAACCATTGAGAGTTGTCGAATGCAGTTCACACCACATAGTAAGGTATGGAGTACAACAATTAAAAAACCAGAGACTATTGCTAACACACTTTTCCTCGCAATTGATCTCGGTGAAAAGCAGAAAGTAGCTGAGAGATTTTATGAGCCAGTCTCAAATCATGAACCTTTTTTAGCGTTTAGGGGACATCATGTCTGCAGTTGATGTGCTTGTTCTTGGCGGTCCCGATACTGGGAAGTCACATTATGCGGGGCAGCTTTTAGGACGCTTGAGATACAATCGTCAAGGTGTATTAAAACTCCGGCCAGGAGGAGCTGACGACCTAAACAAATTTGAAGAAGTGCTTAGGTGCCTTGAGGAAGGTCGTACTGCTGGCCATACACCAACTGAAACTTGGATGGGAATGAAATGCCAACTCGAAACGCGTAATGGTGCCGAGGTACAACTAGAGTGGCCCGATTATGCTGGGGAGCGCCTTGATTCCATTGTGGAAAGACGCATTCTGCCACGAGAGTGGCGAAAGTCAATATCTGCAGCTCATGCATGGATGCTTTTTATCCGTCCGTCGATTTTAAAATTGCACGAAGATCTCCTTAGTCGACCGACAGAGCTTAATCCTGATCAAAGGACGCTGGGTGAACATCTCGTTAAAAGAGCAGGGTGGGACGATAGAGCCCGATATGTGGAGATGTTGCAGATGCTACTTTTTGCTTCGGGCCAGTCGACTTTCAAGCAAATTTCAAAACCTAGACTTGCTGTCGTCCTCTCATGTTGGGATGAGCTCAATGAGGATAGAACCCCTGAAAAGGTTTTCCAGAGTCGAATGCCACTCCTGCATGCCTTTATCCGAAGCATATGGTCGGGTGAATCTTGGTCTGCATGGGCTCTTTCATCTTTGGGTCGAGCTTTGGACCCGAATTCTCGTGACGATGAGTTTGCTAGACGAGGCCCTGAGAACTTCGGTTATGTGATTCCTCCGGGATCAACCGATCAAGATCCAGACCTCACATCACCAGTGGCGTGGTTGCTTGAGGTATAAACCAATGGCCTCTTTCGAGCATGCTATTTTTGGAAACCGTGACGGTAGCCACCAACTTCTTAAAACAAGCCTGGTTGGAGAAGAATCCATACTTGAAGAGCTTCGATTTTTAGTTGATCGTCCAGTTGGACATGTGGGTACTGAGGTCATCTGGTCTCCCTACTGGGGATGCGGACTTTTACGTAATTGGTGGGTTCTATGGCGCGGCGAAGAGGATAAAGATGCACCGCGTAAAAATATGGTAAAAAGTTATGTTTCATTGATCCCCCAAGAGACAGTCGGTTCCATCGAAAATCTCAAAGAACTTTTTGAATTTTTTCCTTTCGATATTTCAGAAATACGTGAACCACCTACAGGCGCTGTCATCCATCTTTTGGCTTGCGGTATTAGACCTGTAGTTGTGCCGGATATCTCATTGGCCCCTAAATTACTTCTGACACTCTGGCCTCGTCTTTGGCCAGCTGCGCGAAAAAATCTCTCACTTCGGACTGTTTTTAATAGTGAAGCCTTGGAGGTCGGGTCTTTTCCTGACATTGTTATCATCCCAAAGGAGCTAATCCCTCGTTGGCGATCACACGAATTGTTAGATAGCAAATACAAGCAGCCCGATAACGATATTGTCTCTTATTTCTCAAGTGGTCTTGCGCCTGAATTAGAACAGCTTCTTCATAACAACTGGAATCGACTTCCTGGAGACTTCACTGTTCTTAAACGCCTTGAACGTATTGCTTCTGTCTTTAAAATCCTCAGGAAAAGTCAAGGAAGATTTGCTGATGTTCTTCTTGTCGTCAGAACGCTGGAGGCTTTCAAGGGGGGCCTCGATTTACAGCCGGAAGACCTTGAATTATTGGTCGACAAGATATCCGAAATGCGTGACCCTACGATTACAGATATCCGAAGTGCCTCTCTAGCCAAGCTCACTATCGCAGCCAAAGCTCAACCAAATGTTGAGTTAACCACAGCTTTTTGGATTCAGAAGAATCTCCAAAACAAATCAGATGAAGACGCACTCTGGATTCTCGAACATCAGGCCGGTAATGGCCATGTTGCTTGGTGGCTCAGAGCAGTTCGGAAGGGATTGTCTAATGCATTTAATGACATGACCCCAGATTGGGCAAAGGCAATCTGGCGTTGGTGGTCATCCAATATAGACGCAGTGAATTGGACCCAAAGTCTGATAAGTTCTGATCCTGGCACAGAGGATTCAATTCTTAAACACATCCCTAGTAAGTTAAAACCCGAATTAAAAACCCGTCTAATAATGCTTTGCGCTGATAAACAGTGGGCTAGACTACTTGCGGGCATTTTACGAATCTCTGAGCCTCTGAATGAAGCTGTAAGTGTGCTGCGTGAAATGGTATCAGAGCCAGAACTGGGGCTTGATGTGCTCATCCAAAATAGGAATCCAGAAGATATTGTGGCTGCAGCGGTAGATTGTGGGTGGGTACCATTAATCCACCGTGCTGTGAGCTGTACTACTCGTGACATCAAGCTGCTCAGTGGTGTTGATGTTAACGCAAGTGGAACAGTCACTCTACTTGCAGCACATATCAACGCAGGAGGCATTCTTCCATCTGAAATTTACGACATCAACTTTATATTTCAATTGTTTGACGGTTGTATTGATGGAGAAGAAACGTGTGTAGAAGTTGTAATACATCTTGGTTCCCGAGCGGCTGCAGCAGCTCTGGGGTACTCCCGCCAAAATGATCTCTGGAATGCATTGAAGCCTGGTCATAGAGAGTTTTTCCTGTCTGTTGCTTCTACTATATGGCTGGACACATTCTTGTCTGGAGAAATGATATCGCTACCTGATTCAATTCTTAAAAAGAAGATCCGAGAAAATGCGCGAAATGTTTTAGCAGGATGCTCAATCGACAAAGTTATTGACTTCCTAACAATGATCCCTGAAGTATCTGAGAAAGAGGCTGTAGATTTGCTTAATTCCAAAGGATTTTCGTGGGAGGATGGCGATGATAAAAAATTTGGGCAGCTACTTGTTTCGCGTAAATGGAATTCTGCTGCTCACTCTTTCCGGTGGTCATGGAAGACCGAGCTCAAAGCTGTAGCATGGCATGCTAGAGAATTGTTGAGTAGCTGGGACAGATACTTTTTCAGCCCTCCTTCAGGAACTGACGTTCAAGCTGCTACAGCGTCTAACAAGATAATAAATAGGAGTGATAAAGTGGTAAAAATTTTATTTCTTGCTGCAAATCCTATGAACACGACTAGGTTGGCAATAGATGAGGAATCTAGGTCTATCGAAGAGAAGTTACGCTTATCAAGATTACGTCACGCGATTGTGTTTCATACTAGATGGGCTACTCGATCCGAGGATCTTCAGCAGGCTCTGCTAGAAGAAGAACCAACCATTGTTCATTTTTCAGGACATGGAGGAGGGATGCTCGGCATTGTGCTTCATACAAATTCGCAAGGAGAAGAAATATTGGTCTCTTCCGAAGCACTTGCAGACTTATTCAAGGTATTAAAGGAGAATATTCGGGTCGTGGTTCTTAATGCATGCTATTCAGAAGAGCAGGCTAAAGCTATTGTAGAAGAAATCGACTTTGTTGTAGGAATGTCACATTCCATCGGAGATGAGGCCGCCCGAGTTTTCGCAGCAGCCTTTTATCGAGGTCTTGCCTTTGGCAAGAGCATGCAGACTGCCTTTGACCTTGGTCTCAATGAATTAAAACTTATGAACTTGAAAGACGATGAGAATATACCTGTATTACATGTACGCAACAATGTTAATGCATCAGCCGTAACTTTGGTGTGTGAATCCTCATCTTAATTCTCGACTAGCAACTTGCTTTTTTCTAAGATGATGTTCTGATATTCGATATTGCACCATAAAATGTTAAATAATCACATTGCTGTCCATAAAAGGGAACGTTGGTTCCAAAACGGCTTGTGACAGTCCAAGCGATACATAATATTTAGTAAAGTATAATCTGTGATATTATCCCTTCAGGTCAAAATATCGCCCACCACAAAAACCTGTGATATGTCTGACAGATCCACGCTTGCCCCTGATTGCAGGTATCTGCTATGTGCCGTGTAATTCCCAAGGTATCTAAAATACTGAGATATGGTTTTGTGATTACGCCAAGTAAATGTTGGTATTTCCATCCACGTCCGAAATGAGGGCGTCCTGTCGTTTGAGGATTTCGGTGACCTCCTTCTCGCATCTCTCAACAAAGGCCTGATCTTTGATCCGGGAGATGTTGATCTGCACGTTATAGCTCGCCACAACTGCCGTGGTGTTGGCGAGTTGCACTGCCGCAGCGGCGTCCGTGATGGCATTGGGGTTTCCTCCCCGCACTGCGTCTCCGGCTGCACGAATAAGCTCTTCCGATGCCCTCAAGGTGTCAAGAGGCACGGCGGCCGCCTTTTTCATGGCTTCCTCTATGGCTTCCTGCCGCGAAGCGTTCTGGTCATCGGTTTCTTTTGGAAGCTCAAAGGCCGTTATTACCTTCTGGTATGTGTCGGAATCCTCCTGCATGAGCTCAAGGAAACGGGCCGACAGATTTGCAGCCGTTTTCTTCACCTCATCCATGCTGTTCCAGGTTTGCTCGTATTTTTCTCTCTCCACCGTCAGGTTGGCTACCATTGCTGAAAGCGCAGCACCGAGCGCACCACAGAGCGCTGCTACGCTGCCCCCTCCCGGGGTTGGGTTACCGGAGCTCAGCTCCGTAATAAATTCTCGAACGGACAACTGTTCAAGTTTCACAACAATTCCCCCTCTAAATTGACGATTTTCTATTGAAGATTGACTATTTTTTAAAGAAGCCCTTAATCCTTGAATATTAAATATTCAATCGTCAATATTCAATTCCTTGCCACCAGTTCTGCACGCTTGTACACTTCTACAACAGGGGAGACGCCGGCATGGTAGGCCAGAATTGCAGGGCTCTCGCCATCCAGGAGCAGGAAGTCCGCGGATTTACTTACATCCAGGCTGCCCACCTGTTTTGCCATGCCAACTGCATAGGCACCGTTTAGGGTTGTCGCTGCCAATGCCTCACTCACCGACAGATTCATCTCCAAGACAGCCAGGCCGAACACAAAGGGCATGGACTCGGTATAGCTGGAACCGGGGTTGCAGTCGGTGGCGAGGGCCACGGGCACACCGTAGTCTATCATTTTCCTGGCCGGGGCATACGCTTTCCGCAAAGAATAGGCCGTTGCCGGCAAAAGCACGGCCATAACGCCCTGGTTGGCCATGGCCTCAAGGTTCACATCGCCGGCTGCCAGAAGGTGCTCGGCAGAGGTTGCACTGAGCTCGGCGGCGAGCCCGGCCCCTCCCAGATCGTGCACCTCATCGGCGTGGATCTTGACCCCCAACCCCGCTTCCCGTGCGGCCACCAAAATACGGCGGCTCTGCTCTAACGAGAAGACCCCCTTCTCGCAAAAGACATCGCAAAACCGAGCGATCCCCTGGTCCGAGACCGCCGGGATCATTTCCTCAATCAGCATATCCACGTACGTATCGGGATCGTGGGCATACTCCTCAGGCACGGCATGGGCCCCCAAAAACGTGGGAACCACGTCGAGCGGTGTCTCTCTCCCGACACGGTCGATAACCCGGAGCATCTTCAGCTCTGTATCCGTGTCGAGCCCGTAGCCGCTTTTGATCTCCAGGGTAGTGGTACCGAACTCAAGTGCCGATAGGGCATGCTCTCGTGTCACAGAAAGAAGTTCCTCTTCGGAGGCGGCCCTTACGGCCCGCACCGAAGACAGGATTCCCCCTCCCCGGCGCAGGATCTCAAGGTACTCCGCCCCCTGCATACGGAGGATAAACTCTTCCTCTCTCCTTTTGGCAAAGCACATGTGCGTATGAGGATCCACGAACCCGGGAATAAGGCAGAATCCGGCGCAGTCTACCTCCACATCTACATCGCGGGGCGAGAGGGGCGCCTCTACATCCTTTTCATCTCCAATGGCCTTGATCACGCCGTCTTGGCAGAAGACGGCCCCTCGCTCAAAATGCAGTATTTCCCCGAGCCTTTTCCCCGTGAGAGGAATGCCCGGATCGGATGCCGTGAAGATCTTTGCATTTCTGAAAAGCTTTCTGATCATGTGTCATCTCCAAACATCTCAAGGAGGCGGAGTTCAATCACCTGGCTGGGATCAAAACCGGCTGTCTGCATGTAGTAGGATATGCTGTCCAAAAGAGCCGCAGCAGGTATCATCCCGTATATTTCAGTTTCCGCCACAGATACCCCCCATCTCCTGGCCTCCATACGCACGAGCTCCAACACCCGATAGAGGCCATTCTTTTCATAGTCAACTATGTTTATACTCACCTGGACGAGCCCCCGGTCTTTCAGGGGAAGGCCGATGCACTTCACGTGGCCCAGCCCGCCGCTTGAGGCTCGAACCCTCTTGGCTATCTCCCTGGCAATACTGACGTCATCGGTACCCAGGTTCACGTTGAATGCAATGAGAAACTTCCGCGCGCCGACGACCGTTGCCCCTGCGGTGGGGTGTAGCTTGGGTTCTCCCACGTCCGGATGCCGCTCCGGTTTTTTTATGTCTTTTTTCAGGCCTTCGTACTGACCTTTTCTAATAACCTCAAGCCGGCTCCGCCCAGGTATCAGCGCTGCTTTTTCATAAAAAAAGACAGGAATCCCTGTCTTTTCATAGTACCTGCGGCCGAAGCCGTGAGCAAGCTCCACGCAGGCTTCCATGGTTATGTTTCGGAGGGGAACAAAGGGAATGACATCCACCGCCCCTGCGGGGATGCCCACCCTGATGATGGTTCAGATCAATGCGGGAAATGGCGATCTGAGCGGCTTCAAGGAGTGCTTCCTGAATTGGTTCCGGCTCACCAACTAGGCTCACCACCAGCCGGTTATGGTCTGGATGTGCCCGAAAGTCCAAAACGGCACATCCCTTCTTTTTCCGCAAGGGTGCCACAATAGCTTCGATCACTTCGGATCTTCGCCCCTCGCTGAAGTTGGGAACGCATTCGATCAGTTGTTTCGCCATGATTGTATAATCCTTTCTTCAAACATCCTCAGTCAACTACCGCCCCTTAAAGAGGTGGCTTGAATACTGACCCGAAAGGGTCTTATGTGTCTCTCACCCCAGTACGATGCACAGCACCTACGGGGCAGGCAGAGCTCGCAGGGCCGCATGGCGGGAACCAAGGCAAACCGGGCGACAGAACAAGAAATCAATCCTTTCACGAGCAAAGCTGATCTACACCATCCTGCAAAGCATGAGGGTTTTGAACATTACTAAATCATGAGGTAATCTGCCTTTGAGATGTTTTGATGGTCTGGCCCCATGTGGCCTTATGCGCAGAGTCTCAGCATGAGGTATCAATTGATGGTGCCATAAACCGGTTTTGTAGAATTTTCAGATCAATTGAGATTACTCGCCGGAGCATTTCTTTGCAACATGAATACGGGCTCTTTGCTCAAATCATTCATATGGCTCAAATTCAGCATAGACCCGGTATCGATCTCCCCGGTATAAATAGGTGACCATTGTAACCGGTTGCTTATGAGTATACGTCGTCCTTTGAAGATAAAGGGCTGCTGAGCCTACCTTCACTTTCAAAAGATTGGCTTCCTTCGTACTCAGATTCTTGGCCTGAACAAATTGTGTAACCTTCGTTAAAGCAAGCTTATATTTATATATGAGCAAGTTGTGAATAGATTCTTGCTCAAGATTTTCCTTTAGAATTCGCTTACATAGTGAATAGTTTAGATAGCGCTCTTCGAGCAGAAGAGGCTCATTATGCGCGTATCTGAGCCTTTTGATATAGATTACCTTTGAATTTGCAGATAATTCCAAGGCCTTTCTGATTCTCTCTGGAGCAGCACAAACCTTTACTTCCAGTACATTTGTAAAGTGCGCCATCCCACGTTCCGCCATGTCCTGATTAAAGCTGGTAATACGAAAAAGAGAATAGTCAAAGCGTTTCCCCGAGACATACGTACCTTTCCCCTGTCTTCTGAACAGGAATCCCTCTTTAACAAGTTCATTAATAGCTGTTCGCACAGTCATACGGCTGACTTGATACTGCGTGGCCATTACCATTTCAGATGGAATCGCCTGATTTATTGCGTAAACCCCCTTGTCTATTGATTCGAGGAGATTCTGTTTTATCTGAAGATAAATGGGTTCCGGATTGTTTTTATCGATGGTGTTATTCATTTTTTAATTGACATTGTCTATACCGGTATATATCGAAATATAGAATAAAGTCTAACCTGTCAAGATCTAGAAACATATTCCCTTGCAGGCTTACGCGCAAGCACAATCTATGTCGGAAAATCTATCTACCAAGGAGTCCCAAATCGAGCGATCTATCGATACGCGCCACCTTGCAATTTTTTCCAAAGACCTTGTAAGGCCGCAGTGCTTACTCATGCCCTAGCAGATCTTGCGTGCCAGCTGAGAAGGGGGTTTTCTGGCTTAGCCAGAACCGCGCAGCAACAAAAAAGCCTGCTTGTTTATCATATAGGCCTTACGGATGAGGCACAACAATTTTCTCTCTTTAAAAAAGGAGGGCACAAAATGAGAAGGGTTCTTATTGCGACATCCTTATTAGCTTTTTCGCTCGTCTTTTTTTCCGTTACCCAGGGGGTATTTGCCGCGGATAATGTGTGGCGCATCGGGACCATTTATCCTCTCACGGGACCAAACGCGAAAAACGGGATCAAGAATTTTGATGGGGTGAAGATTGCCACCGAAATGATCAACGAGGCTGGAGGGGTCCTCGGTAAGAAGGTTGGTCTGGTAAGCGCAGATGCCCCTGATCCCCAGGCCGCCGCCAGCGAAGCGAACAGGCTTATAACGAATGAAAGGGTCACGGCCATAATCGGGACCCAGTCCAGCGGCCTTTCCATGGCTGCAACCGTGGTTGCAGAAAAAAACAAGGTCTTTTACATAGAGACCGAGGGCGTCTCAGGCCTCATTACAGCGCGGGGGTTCAAGTATCTCTTCAGGACCACGTTTAGCGGCGACATGATGGCCACTCAGATGGTCGATTTTTCCGCAGAGGGACTGGCCTTGAAACTTGGAAAGACCAAAGAAAATCTCCGTCTGGCCATAGTTCATGAAGATGGGGGCTTCGGAACATCCACAGGAAAAGGCCTGCAGGCAAGGGCCAAGGCCCTGGGGTTGAATGTGGTCTCTACCCAGAGCTACAGCGCCAAGTCAGCGGACCTCTCCGGCCTGATCTTAAAACTCAAACAGGCAAAACCGGATATTCTTCTCGCAGCCCAGTATATCAATGATTCCATACTGTTCCACAGGCAAGCCAAGGAACTGAGGTTTAAGACACTCGTCTTCGGAACTACCGCAGGGCAGGGCAATCCGGACTTCGTCAAGGCTCTAGGAAAAGATGCAGATGGGGTTCTTGCCGGTGGCATCCCAGCGGAAATCTCCATCAAGAGACTGGGGGCTCAGCCGAATAAGGACGCGGCTGAGTTTGTTCAAAGGTATGAAAAAACACATCATGGTGAATACCCCAACCCCACATCCTTTGTTGGGTTTGCCGGGGCATGGATCTTTTACAAATTTATTCTTCCGAATGCCGGAACTCTGGATCCTGACAAGCTGCGAGCCACTGCGCTGAGTCTGGACATCAAGCCCGGCCACGGGGCGCTCAACTGGGGCGTCAAGTTTGCAAAACCAGGCGCGAGCAACGCAGGGCAGAATCTCTATGCCTCCCCAGGTATCAACCAGTGGCAGGATGGACACCTGAAACTCATCTATCCCACTGAGATTGCGACAGCAGATTTCAGATAGTTCCATATCCTGATAGCATTTCGAACTGCTCATTCATGGAGGTGGGTCAAGCCACGGCTTGAACCACCTCCAGATTTGTACGGAACAGAGAAATTATGGACATATCACTCTTTGTCCAATTACTCATCTCTGGTATTCTGATTGGCGGGATATACGCCCTGGCAAGCATTGGCCTGACCCTCATCTTTGGGGTTATGAAGATAGTCAATTTTGCCCATGGCGAATTCCTGATGGTCGCCATGTACGTGACATTTTGGCTTTTTCATTATTTCGCTTTCGATCCCTATCTATCCATCCTGGTCGTGATGCCTCTGCTTTTTATTATTGGAATCGTCACATACCAGTTGTTCATACGGAAAACCATCGGCGCCCCCGTTCTTACCCAGATCTTTGTTACCCTGGGTTTGTCAATAGTCATACAAAACCTGGTGCTTCTTTTCTGGTCTGCCGATTTCAGAACGGTGTCTCTGAGTTACGCGAGTACCCCGATTGTTTTCGGCCCCTATGCGTCTCTGAGCATAGGGGAAATCCTTGTCAATCCACCGAGGCTTATCGCCTTTGTACTGGCCATATCGCTCTCATTGGTATTCTACCTATTTTTAAAATACAGCTATACCGGAAAAGTCATTCGGGCGACCTCCCAGGACCGTTCGGCTGCCCTTCTCATGGGCATCAACATCGAAAAATTCTACAGACTTACTTTTGCCATCGGGATCTTGCTGGTTGGCATCGCCGGCGCCCTAATGATGCCGATTTACACCGTCCATCCTTTTGTAGGATTCGATTTTGTCCTCGTCATGTTTGTGGTGGTGGTTCTTGGCGGGATGGGCAGCATTGTTGGTGCCATGATAGGTGGAATCTTCATCGGAATTGTAGAGATATTTTCAAGCTTCCTCATCGGCCCCGACAGCAAGCAGGCGATCTATTTCCTTGTGTTTATTGCCGTTCTCGTAATTAGGCCATCGGGCCTTTTTGGATTGAAGGGAGAAGAGGAGCTTGAACACATTGAAACGATTGATTGATACGTTACAAAGCAAGCAAGCTATTGTTTTGCTAATAGTCTTTCTGACCCTGGGCATTGCTCCGCTGTTTATTAAAAATGACTTTTATCTTGATGGTTTCATTTTGATCTTCTTGTGGGGGGCCTTTGCCAGCGCGTGGAACATTCTCTCAGGATACGCCGGGATGGTCTCTTTGGGCCACAATGCGTTTTTCGGTATTGGAGCCTATACATCCACGCTGCTTTTTCTTCACTACGGGCTTACCCCATGGCTCGGAATGTTTGTCGGCGGACTGCTGGCTGCCTGCGTCGGCCTCGCGCTGGGAGTCGTGTGTTTCCGTTTGAGGAGTCATTATTTCGCGCTGGCCACCCTGGCCTTTGGAGAAGTCAGCCATATCGTTGCCATGACTTGGCGCTCTTTAACGGAGGGGGCTGAAGGTCTTGCCCTGCCAATCCAGCCGAGCCTGTATAATTTTTCTTTTTCCGGTAAGCTTCCCTATGTGTACATGGGGTTGTTCCTGTTCCTTACCCTTATTGCAGTCTCCTATGCCATAGAGCACTCACGACTCGGGTACTACCTCACCGCTTTCCGGGAGAATGAAGACGCGGCCCGGGCCCTGGGGGTAAAGACCGGCCGGGTTCGGTTGCTGGCAATGGCGATCAGTTCATTTGCTTCCGCTATTATTGGCACATTTTATGCCCAATACTTTGTTTACATTGACCCAAGCAGTGTTATCAGAATCCAGATATCCATCCAGGTGGCCCTTTTCGCCATTGTGGGCGGTCTCGGTACGGTACTCGGTCCGGCTATCGGGGCAATTATCTTTATCCCCATAACCATTCTACTGCGGGCCAAACTGGGAACCGCAATACCAGGACTTCATATGGTTATCTACGGGGCTATTCTCATCCTTGTCCTTCTTTATATGCCAAAAGGTATCTATGGAATGCTCAAACAGAGAGGTTTCAAGATCTTTGAAAAGCCAAGAAAGAACTTAGCTCCGCTTCGCTCCGGAATAGAAGTAAACAGTGGGCAGTAAGCACCATGCAAACTTCCTTGCTTTCGTAAATCCTCAATAAGTTGGGGTAAATTTTACGGGAAAGTAATTTTGGCAACATATTCTAAACCCGAACTTGTTGAGAAGTTACTTGCTTTTTGCTGCTTACTGCATACTGTTTACTGCCTTTTATGAGGATGGCAATAATCGATTGCTAGCAAAAGAACTATAATGTCAATAAGTTCTAGAAATTCCACTACATTGAATTAGTGAAAGGAATTGCATGCTCGAAGTTAATAACGTGAGTAAGTGGTTTGGAGGAAACCCGGTCCTTCGCAACATAGGTTTCACCATCGATAAGGGTGAGGTGGTCGGGCTGATCGGGCCGAATGGCGCTGGCAAAACAACCCTCTTCAATGTTATTACCGGTTTCTATCGAACGAAAACAGGGTCTGTCAAATTCAACAACAAGGATACAACCAGGCTGAATCCTGAGACGATTTGTGCCCTCGGACTGTGCCGAACATTTCAAATAGCCAAACCCTTTGGTAATATTCCGGTGAAAAAGAATGTAGTGATCGGTGCTCTGAGTCGAGAAAAGAGTCTGAGGAAGGCTGAAAACAAGGCTGAAGAAGTACTGGATTTCGTCGGTCTGCGGGAAAAGGAGGATCTCCTCGGAAGAAACCTGACCACCGCGGATCGAAAAAGGCTTGAAATAGCCCGGGGGTTGGCTACTTCACCCAAACTGTTCTTGCTGGATGAGGTCATGGCAGGCCTCAACCCCAATGAACTGCAGGCAATGATGCAATTGATAAGGAACATGATCGATTCCGGCATCACCCTGTTCGTTATCGAGCACATCATGGCAGTTATCATGAAGCTGTCTCACAGGGTTATCGTGTTGAACTACGGCGAGATGATAGCCGAAGGGGAGCCCGCGGAGATTTCCCGTGACCCCAATTGCATAAAGGCCTATCTCGGAGAGGAGTATCTTGTTGCTCACGGTTGATGGATTAAACGTTTTTTATGGCGATGTCCAGGTGCTTTTCGACATTGCTACAGAGGTAAATGATGGAGAGATTGTCTCTATTGTCGGCGCGAACGCGGCCGGAAAGAGTACTCTCTTGCGTTCCCTTTCAGGCCTCCTGAAGAAGGTGTCGGGCTCCATGGTGTTCAAAGGGGAACAGCTTATCGGTAAGCCCCCGTATGAGATCGTGCAGCACGGCATTATCCACATTCCAGAGGGCCGACGCATCTTCCCCCTGATGAGCGTCCAGGAAAACCTGGAACTGGGAGCCTATTCTCAGAGATCACAGGCAAAAATGGGTGAACTACTAAGGGGAGTCTATGAATTTTTTCCAGACCTTTACGACCACAAAAATCAGCTGGCCGGTTCCCTGAGCGGTGGGGAACAACAGATGCTGGCCATAGCCCGGGGGTTGATGGCCAGGCCTACCCTTCTCACAGTGGATGAACCTTCTCTCGGATTGGCTCCAATGTTGGTGGAGAAAACCTTTAAGATCATCGAAAAGATTAACAAGGAAAAGGTGACCATCCTCCTGGTGGAGCAGAACGTCTTCAGGGCCCTGACCATGTCTGACCGGGCGTATGTCCTTGAAAACGGAAGGATTGTCTTAAAAGGGAAAGGCAGCGATCTCTTAAAAGATGAACACCTAAAAAAGGCCTATATGGGGATTTAAGGGAAAACGACCTGGCTTTGTGTGAGCCCTCTGAAAGGAGGGCCATAAAGGCTCAGGTGCTTAGTTTCAAATGTCAAACCTCAAAGTTAAGGATGTTTTTGGCAGAACCAATCGTCTCTTACCAGACCCCAAGGGAGTGCCTTTGCAGGCATGAATAAAACAGATACATCAGGATAGAGCTTATATGACTATGAACCGTGAAAAAGAGGCCGAAGTGAAACAAGATGATCCGAAATTTCCCTTCCCTGTTCCAACCTACCGGTTTGATCAAAAAAATGAAATGTTCAAGCGGAGAACCTGGGATGAAGAGATACGCCCTCACGGAGACCGGCTTTACAAAACGATAAAATACCAGGATAAATATGGGTACAGAAAACTCGACTATGCCCTTAGAAATGCCGCCTGGAATATCGAGTACGGCTTTGGTTTCGGAACCATGCGGAGCAACTTCGGGCTTTTTTCATGGACCGAAGTTTCGGACAAGGCCAAAAGGTTTATAGAGACTGGGGGCCCGGTCACGAGCACCCCGGAAGCCAACGCCCGAATCATAAAGAAGGCGGCTCGGTTTTTTGGGGCAGATCTGGTAGGAATTTGCTGGGCTCACCCAAACTTGGTTTACTCCCATGAATACGATTTGATCAATGTGGAACACCCCCCTCTTGAACTCCCTGATGGGTGCCAGAATGCCATCGTTATGGCCATTGCAATGGACTATGATTCGGTGCGTTACTCTCCTGATGCCATATCCGGCGCCGCAACAGGCTTGGGATATTCCATGCAGGCGGTTTTGGCCAACATGGTTGCTACTTTTATCCGGGGCTTGGGGTTTCAAGCAGTACCATGCGGAAATGACACCGCCTTGTCTATTCCTCTGGCCATGGCTGCGGGACTGGGAGAATTGGGCCGCATGGGACTTCTGGTCACCGAACCTTTCGGGCCCCGGGTGCGAATCTGCAAGGTTTTCACGGATCTCCCACTTCAATATGACACCTATCGGCCTTTCGGTGTAACAGAGTTTTGTAGGACCTGTAAAAAATGTGCCATCAATTGCCCCTCTCAGGCTATCTCCCATGAGGACCCGACCATGGAAGGCCCATCCTTTTCCAACCATTCAGGTGTCTTGAAGTGGTATATTCATCCTGAGAAATGTTTTCTCTTTTGGGTAAAAAACTGGATGGATTGCAACAACTGTGTCAGGGTCTGCCCCTTCAATAAACCTCCAGGCATTTTCCATGATGCCGTGCGCACTGTCATCCGGAAGATGCCTCAACTCAACCGTTTTGTTATCTGGATGGATAGCCTCGTGGGATATGGCAAGCCGATCCGTTTAAAAGACTTCTGGGAAACACCTTGACCTAAAAAGACTAAGGTGTATTAGTATTGATGGTCTCGTAAAAAGTCGTCACTCCGGTGAAAACCGGAGTCCAGAACCTCTGTAACTAACTGAAAAGACTGGATTCCGGCTTTCGCCGGAATGACGGAAAATGGTCATTTCCGACTTTTTACGAAGTCATCAGTATTGATTAACAGCATTTTTGCTGACTTATTCCGCATATAAGCAAGAATTGAAAGAACAGAACCCCTCGTCGGTATGCCGAGGTAATACAAGGGAGGTATCGACCATGAGACCGATGTTCTATGAAAAGAGACCTTCAGCGCCCATTAGATCATATACCGGCATGCAACTCCACTGCAAAACCTGGGATGCTGAGGCGGCTCTTCGAATGCTGATGAACAATCTGGACCCAGATGTGGCCATTCAGCCTGAGGAACTCATCGTGTATGGCGGGTCGGGTCGCGCCGCAAGAAACTGGAAAGAGTATCAGCGAATTGTAAACGCCCTTGAGAGCCTTGAGCAGGACGAAACCCTCTGTGTCCAGTCCGGGAAACCTGTGTACATAGCCAAGACCCACCCCCAAGCCCCCCGCGTGATAATCGCTAATTCCAACATAGTACCAGCATGGGCCACTCAGGAGAATTTCCACCGGTATGACGAGATGGGCCTAACCATGTACGGTCAGATGACGGCCGGAAGCTGGATCTATATCGGCACCCAAGGTATTCTCCAGGGTACCTATGAAACCTTGGCCGCCCTGGCAAGAAAAGAGTATACAAGAACAAGTCTGCGGGGGAAGTTTGTGTTGACTGCTGGCATGGGAGGTATGAGCGGCGCTCAGCCTATGGCGGTCACTATGAATGAAGGGGTTATTCTGGATGTGGAGGTAAGGCCGGAGAGAATCCAGAGAAAAGTGGACGAAGGATACTGTGACAAGATGACAGGCAACCTGGATGAGGCCATACAGTGGGTTACTGAAGCCAAAAAACAGGGAGATGCCCTGTCCGTTGGACTGGTAGGAAACGCCGCTGAGGTGCATCCGGAGCTAGTCAGGCAAGGCATCATTCCAGACATTGTAACAGACCAGACCCCGGCCCACGATCTCTTAAATTATGTGCCCAAGGGGAACCTGAAAGAACTGGAAAAGCTCCGCGAGAAAAACCCGGCAGAATATCAACGCCTGTCCCGGGAGTCCATTGTGGGTCATGTGGAAGCCATTCTTGAGATGCAGAAACGAGGGGCAATCTGTTTCGATTACGGAAACAATCTTCGTGCCGAGGCCGAATTGGGAGGTCTTGATGTCAGGGATAAAAACGGGGACTTCAAATATCCGGGTTTTGTCCCAGCATATATCCGCCCGCTGTTTTCTGAGGGAAAGGGGCCTTTCCGATGGGCAGCCCTTTCAGGTGATCCTCAGGATATTCACCGTATAGATGATTGCGTTACCCGGTTATTCCCCGAGGATCAACCTCTCAATCGGTGGATCCGCCTGGCAAGAGAGCGGATTCCTTTTTTGGGGCTACCTACCCGGATATGCTGGCTGGGTTATGGTGATCGTGCAAAATTCGGACTCGCAGTCAATGAGATGATCCAGAAAGGTGAAATCAAGGCGCCTATCGTGTTCGGCCGGGACCATCTGGACTGCGGCTCAGTGGCCTCTCCCAATCGAGAAACCGAGGGTATGCTTGATGGAAGTGATGCCATTGCTGACTGGCCTCTTCTCAATTTTGCCCTCAATGCAGTCAATGGAGCAAGCTGGGTGAGTTTCCACGACGGCGGTGGTGTCGGCATAGGCTATTCTCTGCATGCCGGTATGGTGATCGTTGCCGACGGAACCTCTCAGAGAGCGGAGAGACTGCAACGGGTTCTGACGGTAGACCCAGGAATAGGCATTGCCCGGCATGTGGATGCCGGATATGAAACCGCCCTCAACACAGCTAGGGATAAAGGGGTAAAAATCCCGCCTGAATAAGCGCCCAAACCCTTGCAACTAAACGAGTATTTCACAGAAAATACTGGATCCGCCCACCTCGAAAATCTTGGGGACAACACCAAGCCCTGAAGTCAATGAGACAAACTCTTGGCGACCAACTGCACTGGCTCTGAATCCATCCTTACACACAATAACACCATCGCCAGTAACATCATAATCGATCTCGCCGATGAGTCCCCGTTCAGATTGGATTTGGAACCACTCGAGGCGAGCCTCCCAAAAGCGTTCCGAATAGCTAGAAAAGAGGGCTATTCCCCCTGGACGGGTGACTCGTATCGCCTCTTTTATCAGTTCTCGTTGATTGACCTTGAAGGCCGATATGCCGTTTTGAATGCAGACTACCATATCAAACTCTCGGTCACGAAATCCGAGCTCGACAGCATTCATCTGACAGAGGTGGCACAAAGGGGTATTGCCTTTCATATCCCGTGCCAGTAGCAGGCTGCCGTGTGAAGTGTCGATACCAACCACCTTTCTTGCCCTGGTAGCCAGTCTTTGAAGGACTCTGCCATATCCGCACCCAAGCTCTAAAACCATAGCAGAAGGCGTTACTTTGTTCAGAACGAACTCGATCTCTGCCTCAAGATACCGCTGAGCTCGGGGAGGGGCTATCTCATAGCATTGCCGGAGCCTTTCCGCTGACAGTTTCTGAGAATAGTAGCCTGAGTTTTCAATGCTATTCACCATTGTAAACACGCCCTATTTCCCTAAAACGCAAACCGCCATGTCAGCATGAGGGATTTGCAACCATGGGGCTTAGCCAGGGAAAAGGTCATTCCTGTTCGTTCTCTGAGGTGATTCAAAAATCGCTTTTTTTCATCCCGGTTATATTTGTGGGCGCTGCTCACGGCGCTGTAAATGTTCCCGGTATAAAAGCCCAGCTCAAAAAAGGCAATAACAAAACCGAGGGCGTCCAGGTCTTCATCAAAGGCCTCATAGGCAGCGTAGATCATGGCACCGTTCAGCAGAAAGGATATGAGGGCATCTCGGGGTCTTTCGCAATAGAGGTGGCCGGCACCGGGGACAATGGCAAGCACCCCGGCGGCCGTTGGATTCTTTTGCTTGAGGGGCATTTTGGTATCGATCTCATGCATGAGGTTCTCGATATGGTATCGATCCTTTTCCTGATCTGAGATCTCTTCAAAATGCTCACGGGCCCTTTCCCACAAACCCATTTCCAGATAAACCCAGCCCTTCCGGTAATAGGCCTCATCCCTGATTTTTTGATCAGGGGCGATGGTGATCAGGTTATTCAGGCTGGTAAGGGCCGTATCGTAGCGCCCGAGCAGGACGTATGCCTTGCTCGTTCCCAGATACGATTGAAAGGCATATTCAGTGTCCTTATATTCCTCTATGAGCGCCTGAAAGACCTCAATGGCCTGCTCATATCGTTCACCCTTCAGGTAGGAAAGGCCGATCCTGTATTTTACCAGCTCGACCTGAGGGGAGTCGGGAAAGAAATAGATGAACCGCTCGTATTCTCCGATAGCCCGGTAATGCTCGCCTTTTTCAAAGTACTGTTCGGCGAACTGAAACTGGCTTTTCGGGTCGAGCACTCTTTCTTGACCGGCATACAGAGCGATAGGGCAGAGAAAGAGCAGTAGAAACATCAGAATCCCTACCGATTTTTCCCGGATGCTACCGGGCGCGCTATTCCACGCGCTGCCGAAGCCGGTCCTCAGTTTGGCCAGATTTTTTAATAACCTGCTTGACCTCTTGAGAGATGATCCCATGAAGTTACTTACCATCCTTCCATCAGCCTGTTGCCCAAGGCAGATTGGATCTGCGCAGCCTGTCTTATTTTGTGCCGGCCTGATCGTGCAGCCAACCCCGATTTTCATGTTCCGTATGGGCCTTAAACTTTCATCAATTTTATCCCGGTTCGCAATCACGGAAACTAACGGCTGATACCGGTCTCTCCAAACTCTGTTCTCCCCTCTCTTAGGACCCTTCACTTTCTGCATACCACAGGTTTTGTGAAAAACAAAGTCATTCTATGGTGTTTCTTCTCTCTCGCCTATCAGCGATGATCAAACCTTTTGCTGGGATTTTTTGGTGCAAAAAAAATAAGTTGATTTTTTCTATGTCTACTGTATAAGGGCTCGATTATAGTGTTTAAAATGAGTATAATTCTTGCTTGGCCGGCGAGGAACAATAGGGAAAACATGATAACCGTTGTTTTTCGTCCACCATTTGTAAACCGCACTGAGCTGTGTAAACTATTTGCATATGCTGACAATTAAGAGGCTTCTCGGCATACTTACGAGTTCTGAGACTCTCAAATCTCACCCTCTGTCAGCCACAGGGCTAGCTTTTATATTGCAGGTAATGCTCATGCTTCTCAATACCAAAGTGTAATGATATGAAAAAATTTCTTATTTTAGTGATTGCACTAACAATAATTGGCCTTCTCGGTTGGCGGATTTATCATGAAATCTTGGACCTGAAAAAGCCTTCAAATCGACAGCGCGAAGCGCTGGCCGTTGCCGTTGAAATAGCCCCCATCCAGAAGACTTCGGTCCGAGACATCGGGTTTTTTACCGGCACACTAGATCCGCGTGCCAAATTCATTGTTGCACCAAAGATTTCCGGACGGCTCGAGAAACTCCTGGTAAACCTCGGCGATCGGGTCAAGCGCGGGCAATTAATCGCAGTTTTGGAGGACGATGAATTCCTCCAACAGCTCGAACAGGCCCGAGCCGAACTGGAAGTTGCCAGGGCACAATTGGAGGAAAGCAAGAGTAACCTCGAGAATGCTCGTCGCGAATTTGAGCGGGTCAACGTGCTTCGAGAGAAGAAAATCGCTTCCGCATCAGAGCTTGACGCTGCGCAGGCGCAATTTGGAAGCCTGAGTGCAAAACACAAGGTGGCGCTTGCTCAGGTCACCGAGAAAGGAGCTGCCTTGAAGGGAGCGGAGGTCCGTTTGTCTTACACACGGATCCATGCGAACTGGGAGGATGGGAACGAACACAGGGTGGTCGGCGAGCGATTCATGGACGAAGGGGCCATGCTCGCGCCTAACTCCTCCATTGTCACCATCCTCGATATTGGTTCTGTGACGGCGGTTATCCACGTTATTGAACGGGACTACCCCAAGCTTCGTATCGGCCAGCATGCTGTTGTGGTCACTGATGCGTTTCCCGATAGATCTTTTCCGGCAAGGATTGTACGTATAGCACCGCTATTGAGGGAAACCTCCCGCGAGGCAAGGGCGGAGCTTGAGGTTCCCAATTCGGGATATGTTCTCAAGCCCGGGATGTTTGTTCGTGTTCAGATAGAGTTCGAAAAGCACGAACATGCAGCGGTAGTTCCCTTGACCGCTCTGGCAAAACGCAACGGCCAGCAAGGTGTTTTTGTGGCTGATCGACAAGAACTAAAGGCCCATTTTGTGCCGGTGACGCTAGGCATTGTTAATAACGAAGCGGCTGAGGTACTTAAACCGCCTCTTACCGGATGGGTTGTTACTTTGGGCCAGCACTTGCTTGAGGATGGCGCTACCATTATTCTTCCCAAAACCGAGCCGGGTCGTTCGCCGGCTACTACAGGTAAGAGCCCGTCGGAAAAGAGCGGAAAGCCAAAACAAGAAGGAAAGCCATGAAGCCCTCACGATTCGCTGTCAATCACCCGATCTTCACCATCATGGCGGCCCTCATTGTCATCATCTTGGGTGGTGTGTCGTTGACGCACCTCCCCATTGACTTGATGCCGGACATCACCTATCCAACGTTGAGCGTTTCCACGATTTACGAGAATGCCAGCCCTGAAGAGGTGGAACAGCTCATAACACGGCCCATCGAAGAAGCCATGAGCGCCGTTCCAGGGGCTGAAGAAATTACGTCTATTTCAGCGGAGGGAGCCAGTAACGTTAGGATAACCTTCACGTGGGGTACCGACCTTGATGCTGCCGCAAACGACATTCGTGATCGCCTGGATCGGGTCACCCGCCATCTCCCGGAAACCGCGGAGAAACCGAGTTTGCGAAAGTTCGACTTAGCCAGTTTTCCGATACTCATCCTTGGCGCTTACAGTAACCTGGACCCCTTACAGATGAGGAGGATCATAGATGATCAGGTTAAGTACCGTATCGAGCGCCTGCCCGGTGTGGCAGCCCTTGATGTGCATGGCGGCCTGGACCGAGAGGTTCACGTAAATCTCTCTGCGGACAAAATCAAGGCCTTGGAGCTCCCTCTGGACCAGGTTATCAGCAAGATTAAGTCTGAAAATGTTAACATTCCGGCAGGCGCCGTTGAGCGAGGAAACATCGAGATAACGGTCCGTACGCCGGGAGAATATACAAACCTGGATGAGTTGCGGAACACCGTGATCGCCATGCGCGAAGGGGTTCCTATTCAGCTGAAAGAGGTGGCGAGTGTCGAGGATTCATGGGTAAAAATCACCCGTATTGTGCGTGTGAATGGCCAGCCAGGGGTTCGGTTGGGTATCAGCAAACAGTCGGGCACCAACACCGTGGAGGTAGCGAAGGGGGTCAAGAGGGAGATCGAGCTCATTAACCAAGACATTCCACAGATTCACCTAATACCCATTATCGACACATCCGATTATATCCAGCGTTCTATCAGGAACGTGGGTTCATCGATTATTTATGGTGGGGCCCTTGCTATCCTCGTACTGCTTCTGTTCCTCCGGAGCATTGGCAGTACGGCCGTTATCGCAACGGCCATTCCGATCTCTATCATCGCTACGTTCGCCCTGTTGTATTTCGGCAATTTCACGCTGAACCTCATGAGCCTGGGCGGCCTGGCCCTGGGCATTGGGATGCTCGTTGACAACGCCATTGTGGTTCAGGAAAACATCTACCGCCTTCGGGAGACGGGGGTTGAGGCAAAGCAGGCAGCCGTGGCAGGCAGCGAGGAGGTCACCGCCCCAATTATCGCAAGCACTTTAACCACGCTGGCGGTCTTCTTACCGTTGGTGTTCGTGCAGGGGATGTCGGGGGTAATGTTCAAACAGCTCGCCTATGTGGTGAGCTTTGCGCTCGCCTGCTCGCTTGTGGTGGCTCTTACCCTGGTGCCCATGCTAGCGGCCAGAATTCGTAGCCTCCCAACAATAGAGCAGGAGAACAGCGAGACCTTGAGACACAAGATCTTTAGGGTTAGCGGCCGCTTCTTTATAGATATGGAATACGGTTACAAGCGCCTACTGCACTTTGCCATGGCTCACCGCAAGCTCGTAATTACTGGAGCGCTTAGTCTGCTCTTAGGCAGCGTGGCGCTCATTCCACTGGTGGGAGTTGAATTTATGCCTGCCACCGATGAGGGCGAGGTAAGAATTGACGGCGAAATGGACGTGGGCACCCGGCTAGACCTTGTCGATAGGGCATTCAAGACCATTGAGGCCGCCGTCAAACAAGAGGTTCCTGAAGCTAAGAGTACGGTGACGTTTCTCGGAGGTAGTAGCTGGAGAGGAACAGGTTCTCACACAGGAAACATAAGCGTTACCCTCAAGCCCCAATCCGAGAGATTGCGCTCCAGTGAAGAGATCGCGGCGGCCTTGCGCCGTAAGCTCCGTGATATTCCCGGCATGACCATCCGCACCCGAGCCGGCCAGGGACTCTTTGTCCTGCGCATCGGAACCTCAAGTGGGGAGAGGGTGCAGGTGGAAATCCGCGGTCACGACTTAGAAACCGCCGATGTATTGGCCCGTCGCGTTGAAGAGATAGTTGACCAGGTGGAGGGCGTCACCGACACGCGGGTGAGCCGCGAATTGGGCAGTCCGGAGGAGCTTACCATCGTGGACCGGCAAAAGGCAGCGGACATGAAACTTACGGTCTCCCAGATTGCCAATATGCTCCAAACCGTTTTGTCGGGAACCGAGGCTGGTAGCTACCGAGAGGGAGGGAAGGAGTACACAATTCTCGTAAAACTCAAGGACGCCGAGCAGTTGGCATTACCTGATTTGTTGGATCTGACCCTAACCAACGCAGAGGGAAAACCGGTGGTTCTCCGAAACGTAGTGCGACTCCAGCCACAGACCGGTCCAGTTCAGATTGAACGCAAAGACCAGGAACGCATTATTACAGTCTCCGCAAATATCGCAGAACGCAGCATGGGATCCCTGCTTGCCGACATTCGGAAAGGTCTTCAGTCCCTCCCCGTGCCGCGAGATTTCAGCATAGCTTTTGGCGGGGATTACGAGGAACAGCAAAAGGCGTTCCGGGAATTGCTGCTCAGTTTCGCGCTGGCCCTGATTCTCGTCTACATGGTAATGGCATCCCTGTATGAGTCGCTCCGCGATCCCCTTGTAGTGATGTTCTCCGTACCACTGGCCACCATAGGCGTTGTCCTGATGCTCTTACTCACCAACACCACCTTCAACGTTCAGTCTTACATCGGCTGCATCCTTTTGGGAGGAATCGTTGTCAACAACGCCATCTTGCTCGTGGACACTATCAACCTGCTTCATCGCCGACAAGGTATGCCCTTACGGGAGGCCATCGAAGAAGCCGGCCGCAGACGACTCCGCCCTATTCTGATGACATCTATAACGACTAGTCTGGCGCTGGTCCCATTAGCGCTGGGGTTGGGCGAAGGAGGAGAGGTTCAGGCCTCCATGGCCAGGGCCGTTATCGGCGGATTATTGAGTTCCAACCTCATCACTCTCGTGTTCGTCCCAACTGTCTACTCCTTTTTTGAAGGCCGGTCAAAGAAACTCGAATGAACCACCCTGCAGCAAGACTTCGGCGAGCTCAGTCGAGCCGCTGCAGGGTACCCACTGTCAAAGTCCCCTCCCTTAATGGGAGGGGATCAACCCGCCAGATTTTAGGCGGGTAAAGGGGAGGGTGACCAAACATTTTATCACCCCCACTTCACCCTGTTAAATAAAGATGGCGAAGAATTTGTAACCTATCTATTCTATGAGTATCTATTTTCCTTATGATAGCTTTTACTATTCTATTTAACAGGGCAGGCCTCCCCCGTCAAGGGGGAGGCACTATGTCGTAACCCTGCAGCGAGCTGCAGGGAATTATCAAGTTAATAGTGTGATAACGGAAACCAGGTTAACGCGCATTAAACCTCCAAGACATGACACAAAGTTACATGGCAGGAGAAAAAAGGCATGCCTTTAGGATGTATGTATAGACCGCTTAGTATTTTTTTTCTTGCAGTCTCGCTATGCTTATTCATGATATCCTGTGCAGCATATGACACAGGTAGATTTGATAGGTATCCTGACCCTTCCACCAAGCCTTCTGTGAGTGGTTCAACGGCAACCGGAGAAGAAAATCAACAGCTTCTAAAACCTCCCGCAAGGTCAAACAATGCCGGCCCTATTCGAGTCACCGTTGAAAGTGCGGTCTTTCTTGCGCTTGAGAATAACCGTTCGCTCCAGGTTGAACGATTCAATCCATCAATCAGCCAAACCTTTGAAGATCAAGAGCGCGCTACCTTTGATCCCAGTTTGAGCATTGGCGCAGGATTCTCTCGTGAGAAGGGGCAGTTGAGGACAAGGGGCTCTTCCGAGACCTATGACGAAACAAGCAACGAAACCACTATCGATGCAGGCGTTTCCCAGGCTTTTGCTACCGGCACTGATGTGAGCGTTGATCTCTCCATTGGGCACACATCATCAGATTCCTATAGCGATCAGTACAAACCGCGAATAGGACTGAGCGTGACTCAGGCACTGCTTCGGGGCTTTGGGGCAGGTGTGAATCTCGTAAGCCTTAGACAGGCTGAACTGGACACCCGGAGTTCGGAATACGAGTTGCATGGCTTTGCCGAGGCACTGGTTGCTCAGGTTGAGAAGGCGTATTGGGACTATGCCCTTGCTCAACGGGAGATTGAGATCGTTGAAGAGTCCTTGGCACTTGCAAACCAACAGCTTGGCGAGACCGAGGAGATGATCAAGGTAGGAATACTGGCTGAAACCGAAGTTATTGCAGCACTGGCTGAAATTGCAGCACGAAGGCAAAGCCTTATCAATGCCCGAAGCACCATGGCCACAGCCCATCTGCGCTTGCTACGGTTGCTGAATCCCCCTGGGTCAGAACTCTGGAAGCGGGAAATTACTCTCTTGAGCCGCCCGGTTATGCCCGAGGAGGAATTGGAAGATGTAAGTGCACACGTAGAACTTGCCTTGCGCATGCGACCCGACTTGAACCAGGCAAAGCTGGATGTGCAGCGCGATGAACTGGAGATTGTAAAAACCAAGAATGGTTTGCTTCCGAAAATGGACCTCTTTATCACGTTGGGAAAGACTGGCTACGCAGATTCCTTCGGTGGAGCAGCCTCCAACATAGATGAAGACTACTATGACTTCGCAGCCGGAATCAAGTTCGACTATCCGCTCAGGAACCGGGAGTCAGAAGCTCTTTACCGGCGGTCCCTCCTTAAACGTGATCGGACCGCGAAAGCCCTGGACAACCTTGCTCAGCTTGTTGAGCTGGATGTTCGCTCCGCTTACATTGAGGTGAATCGTGCTAAGGAACAGATTTCAGCCAGCAAAGCGACCCGTGAACTTCAAGAAGAAAAGCTGCGAATCGAAACCGAAAAGTTCCGGGTCGGCAGGTCAACCAATTTTCTCGTTTCCCAGGCCCAGCGAGATCTTCTTCTCAGCCAGATCGCCGAGGTTCTGGCCTTTGCGAATTACCTCCAAGCCCTGGTCGACTTTTATCGGCTTGAGGGAACACTGTTGAGTCGCCGCGGCATAGAGATTCCCGGCTGAGTCCAGGCTATTTTCGCCCTAAAAAAAGCAGAAAACCCTTTCAGGGCGCTGAGCCCTGCCACCCCGGCTGCAGCTTTCCTGGGTGAGACTTCCCGCTCGGCAACTGAATAGTCTATTGGATTTCTCGGGAAGGAGTCTTGTTGGTGCTTACTGTCCGTGATGCCACCAGAAATCGTTGCTCTCCAGGGGATCATACCACCTTCTTTCCCCGTTCACCATGCCCTGCGGCGATAACCTGAGCTCATCCCTGCCACACCGGAACAGGCGATCAACGGTCATCATCCAACCGACAAGAAAGCCGTGTTTTTTGAAGCTCTGGATGCTGTATTCAGAGCAGGAAGGGTACATGGGGCAATCCTTCCCGTCGATAGGTGAGATGTTCTCCCGGTACACTTCGACCAGAAACCGAAAGGGGTTTGGGGCTGCGTCTCCCTGTTTCCGATGGTCTTGTTGATGGCTATCCCGGCCCCACGGACCGTTGAAGGGAGCGGCATATCCCGCCGTTGCCAGGCTGAAAAAGACTATAACCAGCACGCTGGCAATTCCGATCTGCGGTGAGAGGGAATTGGAGTAATGGAGTAATGGAGTAATGGAGGGCTGTGATGGCGACTTCTTTAGAAACACCCTTATATCACCTCATCTCTCCGCATTCAATCTGTTCTTCCTTAACCATATGATCAACCCAATCACCCTTGCGTTTCTTCTGCTCCAAAGACTTTATGAGCCTTATGAGCTCATTTTCAAGTTTATAGCATAGGGAATCAAGCCTCTCAAATTGCTCCTGGGAGATGAGGTTTCCGGCTTTGGATGCAAAAAGGCCTGACACGGTTTCGCCAAGTGAAGCAAGGGCAACATAAAGGAATTGGACATATTCACGAATCGAGCGGCGGCAATATCCCTCTGCTATATTCCGATGGATAGAGTCCGCAGCAGCCATTTGTTGACTAGCTATCTTTTTGAATTCAAAAGAAAATCCTTTGAAGTCCTTCAGAATCAGGGCAAAAAGCGAGATAGAATCCTGCCACACACAGCTTTTGATAACCGCGATTCAAGATGAACCACCCTGCAGCAAGCTGCAGGGTATCCAATGTCAAAGTCCCCTCCCTTAATGGGAGGGGATAAAAAGGAGGGTGACCAAACATTTTATCACCCCCCCCTAACCTCCCCCATCAAGGGGGAGGAACTATGTTGTAACCCTGCAGCAAGCTGCAGGGAATTATCAAGTTAAATCTTTCTTGCTGGTTCATTTTCTTCAGATTTCCCATGACTCCATCTCTCCAATACTCCAGTACTCCGGGCAGGTCGTAGCCCCTGGCTATTTCTGCGTGACTCGCAGAACCTCCTCAACCGTTGTGAGCCCATTCACCACCTTCAATGCCCCGTCTTGACGGAGGGTAACCATTCCTTGCTCCACGGCCAGCCTCTTGATGGCGTTAGAATCGGAGGTCTTGAGTATGAGGTTCTTGATCTGATCATCCAAGATCATCAGCTCGAAGATACCGCTTCTGCCCCTGTATCCGGTGTTGATACAACCCTCACAACCGGTACCCCTATAGAGCTCTTTGCCTGTACACATCTCTGCGCTTATCCCAATATTCTGCAGTGATTCCTCATCCGGACGGTATGCTACCCTGCACCCCTTGCAGATGGTTCTAACCAGTCTCTGGGCCAGTATGGCAATCACCGACGAGGTCACGAGATACGGCTCGATTCCCATGTCGATAAGCCGCGTCACCGCGCTGGCGGAATCGTTGGTGTGAAGGGTCGAAAACACCAGGTGCCCTGTCAAGGCGGCCTGTATGGCAATTTCCGCGGTTTCCAGATCTCGTATCTCACCGACCAGGATCACGTCGGGGTCCTGGCGCACAATCGAGCGCAGGCCGTTGGCGAAGGTCAGATCGATCTTGGAGTTCACCTGAATCTGCCCGATATTGTCAATCTGGTATTCTATGGGATCCTCAATGGTAATGATATTGATATCCGGGTTGTTGATGATGCTCAAGGCACCATAAAGTGTGGTGGTCTTCCCGCTCCCGGTGGGCCCGGTAACCAGGATAATGCCGTGAGCGGACTTTATGAGCCTGCTGAATATCTTGAGTCCCTCCACTGTCATGCCCAGGTCGGTAAGCTTGAGCAATACGTTGGTCTTATCCAGCAACCTCAGAACAACCCGCTCGCCAAATGCGATGGGTATGGTGGACACACGAATATCCACATTCTTATCCCCGATTCTGATCTCGATCCTGCCATCCTGGGGAAGCCGCTTCTCGGCGATGTTCAGCTTTGCCATAACCTTGATTCTGGAGATAAGGGTCGATTGAATATGCTTAGGGGGAGACAGCATATCGTAGAGGATACCATCCAGCCGGTATCGAACCTTGAGCTTCTTTTGATACGGTTCAATGTGGATATCGCTGGCCCTGGCCTTTACCGCCTGAGAGAGCATCAGATTCACCAGCTTTATTATAGGCGCATCGCTCGTATCATCCAGCAGGTCGCCGGTTTCTTCAACGGCTGAAAGGATCAAATCCCGGTCCTCTTCATGCATATCCAGAATCACCTGCTCAGCGGAATCACTGCTCATGTCATAGGCAAAATTGATAGCCGAAAGGATGGCAGAATATGAGGCAAGCACCGTCTCTGCGCCATCCCAGCCCAGAATCAGCCGCAGATCATCGAGGGGCTGGAACTGCAGGGGGTCGTTAACGGCGATATAGGACCTCTCAGGGGTGGTGACCGGGACCATACGGTACTTTTTGAGAAACTGGATGGGTATGACCTCAGTAAAGGACATATCCATTTCCTCTGTAGCGAGAGCAGGCAGGGATCTCAACCCAAACTGAATGCCGAGGGCCTTCAGCAGGTCTGTTTCCGTTACGGCCCCTTTCTGGACTAAAATTTCTCCTATCCTGCCGCCCTTTTCGTCTTGGGTTCTGAGGGCTTCGGAAACGGTATCTTCTGAGAGGTCACAAACCTCTCTCAGGATTTCTCCGATGAGTCGATGCTTCATGCTAAAACTCTATTGCTGCGAATCAGAATCCTTTTCCCTGGGCTCTGGTTTTTCATACAATTTGATTACGCCTTCCTTGATGCCTTCAATCTGCTCCTTTTTCTCCTGATAGACTTTTTGTGCCTCCTCCGGGTTTTCGACGATATGTGGTGTCAAGAAAATGAAAAGGTTTGTCTTATTCTCAGACCTCGAAGCCGATCTAAAAAGCCAACCGGCCAGAGGAATGCTGCCAAGGCAGGGCACCCGAGTGGAACCCTCACTCATTGTTTCATCAATCAGGCCGCCAATTACCACGGTATTCCCATCCTTGATGATCACCGTTGTCTTGGCGACGCGTTTCAGGGTCGTTGGCAGTCCCACGAGCGATTCTTCCGCAACAACCTGGGCGAGCTCCTGGGCTATTTTTAGACGGACGAATCTCTCCTGGTTGATCTGAGGAACGATATTCAGGACCAGGCCAACATCCCTAAATTCGTAATTGCTGTAATCTAGGCCTGTTTGGGACGTTTCCTGCCTGGTCAGAAAAGGGATATTCTTTCCTACCTGGATTTCGGCCTCCTCGTTGTCGGTTGTCATAATCTGAGGGGTCGAGAGGATATGCACACCAGAATCACCCTGGTAAGCCCGAATTACCGCTCCTATATTGGGAAAAGCAATCCCGCCAATGGTGATGACATCGCCCAAAACTCCCAAGGAAAACCCGGTAGGGAGGCTGGCCACACCTGCTGAACTCACCGACGGAAAAATGCTCGTTCCCAAGGTGGAACCTCCGAATGCCGCTATCGTCCTGCCATCATGACTGCCCACCGGCTCTGCGGCCTGCCACTCTACGCCTAGTTCGAACGATTTATTCACATCCACTTCCATGAGAAGGGCTTCGATGTAAACCATTCGCCTGACGATGTCCAGCTTCTTGATGACCTCTTCCAAGACATAGTAGTCGTCCTTACCTGCCGTAATAATGATCGAATTGGTGGCCTTGTCGGCAACGATCTGCACTGCCTTGGAGACAACGGGGGCCTTGCCTGGTTGCGGCGCCTTCTCCTCCTTGGAAGGGATGGCCATCAAGACCTTTACCAGGTCCTCGGCATTGGCATTCTGAAGGTAGTAGACCCGAATATCCCCCTCTCCACGGGGGATTTCCTTGTCCAGCAGCTCTATGAGTCTCTTCATTCGAATGGTATCATCTTCGGTGGCCAGGACTATCAAAGAATTGGTCCTATCATCGGCCGCGATCCTGCTCACTGCAGCTGCTGCGGGTGCGCCTTTTCTGGCGGCTGTTACCTGCCTTTCAAAGATGCTGCCCACTGTCTTCGCAAGATCAGAGGCCTTTGCATGCTTGAGGGGGATCACCGATATCTCCTCGCCGATACCGACTACATCGATCTCCGCCACAATAGTGAGCAGGCGCTTAATATTGGAAAGTACGTCCGTTACAATGAGCATCCGGGTAGGGGGGTACGATACGATCACGCTGCTCTTTGATATGAGTGGAGCAAAGAGTTTCTTGAGTTCCTCGGGATTGGCATAATCAAGGGGGATGAGTTGGGTCACAACCTTGTCTTCCGGGCTGATAGCCTGCGCACGAAGCCTGGTCTCAATATTCTTGGAGCGGGCCTCCACGGCCGGTACGATCTTGATGATCTTTCCCGCCGGTACCGTTGTAAACCCATGAACCTCCAGAACCGATTCAAAGACCTTGTACGCCTCTTTTACCGATATCTTGGTGGGAGAAATGACGGTCACCTTTCCCCTCACCGCTTTGTCGACGACGAAGTTCGTGCCCGTTAACTCGCTGATGAATTTGATAAAGAGCACGATATCCACTTCGTCGAAATCAATGGTCACATACCGCTTATCCGGTGACTCACTTTCCGCCCTCGTCTTTTCCTTGGCAATCTCCTTTATCGGGGGAGCCGTCGCTTGAGGTTCCGGCCGACTTCTTGGTACCGGGGGCTTTGTTGGAGCAGGTCTTTGGACTTGGGGTTTCGGCTCAGGGGTCACAGGGGTCACCCCTTGCTCACCTGAAAGCTTGGCTCCCTGTGCCAGGCCGCTTCCCACAAGCAGGAACAGTCCTGCCAACACAAAACAAATAGAACCCCTCACTGTCACCACGGATTTCTTGAACTGTCCTTCACGGTTCATTTATCTGGTCACCCCTATTATCTCTTGAAACTCCGGCTGCCCCTTCAGGTTCTGCAGGTCTCTATCCTTTCTGGCCCACTCTCGTACCGATGAATCGAGTGAAATTGCCTTCTTCAGATGGGTCAAGCTACGAATCTTCTCCCCTTTCAAGGCATGAAGGCATGCCAGGTTATAGTAGGCATCAACATAATCGGGTTTCCGCTGAATGGCATGCTCAAAGCTCTTTTGAGCCTCCACATAATCCCTGCCTTGTATATATGCGACGCCCAGGTCGTTCAGCGCGTTAACTGAGTTGGGATCGAGCATGAGGGCTTTCTTGTAGAATCCCTTGGCATCCTCCAAACGACCGCTCCTATGAAGGAAGCATGCCCTCTCGTAAAACTCCCCTGCCTGAGCAGAATCTGTTGGCTCAGGCTGCACCGTAGGTTTCACCCTTTCAGAGGCCGGTACTGCCTTTTTGCCAGTGAAATCCAACCATGAATAGAGGGTAAAAGCAAGCAAAATGACACCGAAGGCGATCAGCCATCTTGATCTACCGGAAAAGACGCCCCGTTTCCGTACCGTGCCTGAAAAAGGTCTCTGATGGTCCGGGCGCCGTGAATCCTTTTCTTTCTGGGCCTTACGCAGTGCCTCGTGGATGTAACTCATATCACTCTGAAACCATATAGAGGAGCGCCTTGGTTCGGGGGCCAACGATCCCGTCCGGCTTCAATCCAAAAAATGTCTGAAATTGTTTTATGTTTCGAACCGTCTGCTTGTCGAAAATGCCCGTAGGTTCAACGGGATATCCAATCCTCTTGAGCGTCTGCTGCATATTCAAGACGCTCGGTCCACCCATGCCCTTCACCAGCGTCAGGTGCTGGTTTTCATAGGGATAAACCCAGGAAACCTTTTGGCCTCGATTGATTTCCAGGAAATCCCTGCTTACGGGGCTTAGATTGCCCTCCGCATCAACGACCAGGGCTCCCTGGGCAGTTATTTCATGGATCAGGAGATAGCCGGGGGATGGAACTAAACTAGAAGGTTTACCGGCCGAAGCCGTGCTCTGAGATCCACCAAGCCCGGGGTCTTGTAAGAGAATTCGAAATGGTTTCCTGAACATCCTATATTTTTCGAGTTCGGTGGTGAAGGGAAACAGCCCTACATGGACAGCACCATCGGCATAGTGATTTCTGTCGGCCCTCTCCTCGAAAAACCTGAAGAGGCCGGCAAGGCTCGCCTGCTCATCCAGAAACACGCTCACCTTTTCTCGCTTGGGAATAGGAACGGCGGTCTGTTCACTGCTCTCGGGCACGGGGAGATAAACCGCTTGCTCAGCGGAAAAGATCTTTGCGATATCCCCCCGATGCATCCACCCGAACAAGCCAAGGAGAACTACCAACAGTGCCACCAGAACGGGCAGCAATCTCCATATCCTCCTGGGCCCGCAGTGGGCACGGACCTCAGAGGACAGACCTCCCCTCATATCGTCGATGGCCTTCCGGATTGTCCCCCTGGAAATGGAGAATTCATCCTTAGCATAGGCCACAAGCAACGCCCTGTCACACACCGCATTGATCCGCCTCGGATTCCCCTGTGAATATCTATAGATTTCCCTTAGGGCGCTGCCGGTAAAATTCAGATTCCCCCTCCCACCCCCTACCACCAATCGATGTTCCACATAACCCTGCGCATCCTTCTGGTCCAAGGGTTTGAGCTCGTAGCGAACCATGATCCGTTCATCGAGCTGCTTTAAGGAAGGGTTGGCGAGCAGTTCCTTCAGTTCCGATTGCCCTACAAGGACGATCTGTATGAGCTTTTCCCTTTCCGTCTCCAGGTTTGAGAGCATCCTGATCTGCTCCAAGACAGGCAGGGAAAGGTTTTGGGCTTCATCGATCAGCAAGACCGCATTCCCACCCGTGGTGAAGCTCTTCAACAGAAACCGATTAAGCTTGTCGATATACCCCTTTTTCGTCTTGGCTTTCGAATCCGTTTTAATGCCGAATTCCTGATTGACCATCTCGAGAAGCTCCGTATCCGAGATAAACGAATTGAATATGAGGGCACTTTTGACTGATTCGTCTAATTGCCCGAGCAGAGCCCTCGAGAGCGTGGTCTTACCGGTGCCGATACCGCCCGTAATAGCGATGAACCCCTTACGATCGTTGATCCCATAGAGGAGGTGATCCAGGGCTTCCTTGTGGTAGGTACTCAAGAAGAGATACCGAGGATCAGGGGTTAGATTGAACGGATTCTCTTTAAGGCCGAAATAGGAGGTATACATGAAAACCTTACCTGATCTGGTAATTGATTATTTTTTCCTCTCCGTCTCTCATTACCTGTACGGTAACGCGAGACCCCGACTTCAATCTCTGATACACCTCCATCACGTCATCGGGGGTTTGGATGTTTCTACCGTTAAGTCCCTGCACGATGTCTCCATTCCTTAATCCCATCCTTGCAAAAATAGAATCGGGCTTAATATTGCTGACTGCCAAACCGTCTGCCACACCATCGGTGAAATGAGGCCTTATCCTTACCTGTGAGAGCAGCTGATGAACGTCTTTTAGGGATTCGTCCACCTCTGAGCGTTTTACCATTACGGTGGCCTCTCTTTCAGCACTCGGTTCCTTCGGAGATTCAGGCTCACCTCTGGAGGCATTCTCCTCTTTCATCATCAAGATCTCATCCTTCTCATCAACGCTCAATACCACCTTGCCCCTCAGTATCCTCTTGACGGTTGCCCCTTGCACGCTGTCGCCTACCCTGTAAAGGCCCTGTTTTCTTTTGCCGACCTCTTCAATGACGGCAAACCCCTCCTGTTGACCGCCGACCGCGGTTCCCAGCAGGGCTATTTTCAGGGAAGTCGGTTCCAGTTCTTCCAGCTCCTCACCGCTCCTTTCCTCCGGCTCCGCTTCCGCGGTGACGAAGATGTTCCTGTCGACAATAGCCTGGTAGAAGGCCTTGGAAGGCTTTCCCTGTTCTTTCACATCCGGTGCCAAATAGATGATCGTCTTTGGGGTATCGAAACCTCGGAGATAGGCGGTGGCTGTCAGGTAAAAAAGATTCACCCCTACATAGCTAATAACCGCTAAGGCCAACAGATTAAAGAGAGTGAGGTAGCGCTGTGACATGGCAACCGCTCTTCTAAATAAAGGTGATGCTCGGGTGTGCTATCGTCCCCCGGATACGGAAGGGCAAAGCGCCCTTTCGTATCCTCCCCCTGAAAAACTTCAAGACGCTTTGTGCACCTTCAGCCTGTTCGAAGAGCCCGGGAAATGGTTCAACCCTTCCTTTGAGATCAAGGTCACTCTTTTCAAGCTCTTCTTTCAAACGGATGATTCCTGACACGGTACCCTTGAGCATGGGTCCTTCCAGCTCCAAACGAGTGAGGTTTACCCTTTTCCTGTTGAGGACCATAGCGATAGTAACCTCCTTGTACTCGATGGACTCAAGGGTCAAGAGGGGTGACAAAAGCTCAATCCTGCCATCCACGAGTCTGAGATTCGCTTCGCCGGAGCCATTCAGCACCCCTTGCCCGCGTCCGGTATAAGAAATGGTTCCACTGAGCACCCCATCGACCGACCTGCCGATAAGATCCCTCAAGTCTTTGTGTTCCCCAATTCGGACGGCCTCAAGCTCAACTTCGGCGTTAAGGGCGTTTGCAGCGCCGCCGTTGAGCGAGGCGTTACCCTTTATCGCACCCCCGTAAGCCGTGCACCTGAAGTTCCAACTCTGGGTTCCTCTCAGAAATGATCGTGCATGTGGCAAGACGAGCAGGGTTTCAGCCCTGAAAAGCTTTCTTTTGGGTTGGTCCCGGTACAGAATCTGGGCATTCGTGAATCTCAGCCCTAAGAGGGGCCATGGCTTTATCCGGTCTATTGAAATCGAGAGGGAAGGGTTGAGATTCTTAGCCTTGACCTGCAGATAATCTACGACGGCATCTGAAGGAAACAGGTAATACAGAAGCCCTGCTGTTACACAGATGAAGTAGATTATGTAGCCTACCAATCTCTTGGGTTTTTTCATACTACCTATGCCCGTCTTGGGGTAAACATCCTAATGTGGACTAATTACTGATAAGTCAGTACCTGCAAAATAGCATCCAGCGAGCCTTGTTTCTTGCTGTTTTCCTTGATGGTGATTCTTTTTATGGACACCACGTTCTCCGGTGATTCAATAAGATACAGGTAGCCGGTAAGTTGCTGCAGGCTTATGGCCTCCAACTTCATCTCCACCAGCGATTCCTTGTAGCGGCCTGCCCCGGAAGAAACGCTTGGTTTCATGTAGTTGATGCTGTTCTTGACACCGGCATCACTTGCTTCCTTTTCGAGAAACGAGAAAAGCGTAAACCCCCCTTTCCGATGGGCAAGCGCCTCCTGGATCCCTTGAGAGCCCTTCCGATATCTTTGATACTCGGAGCTCAGCCTTACGATTTCTTCCAGCCCACTTTGCTTCGCCCTGACACCCCTCTCCAGCCTTCTTCTGGCCTCAAAGAAGGGAGCGATGAGAAACTGAAACAGGCAAAAAGCCGCAATAAACGTCGCCGCACCGGTTAAGAAGTATCTTTCGCGTCTTGCAAGTTTCATATCTTTCTGTTTCTTGAGTTAATTGGGTTCATTGCTTTTTCCGCTGCAGTTTCATCTCAAATTGAACCCGTTTGCCGGATCGCTCGAGATTGGCCGAGCTGATGGTCACTTCCCGAAAATACGCTGAAGGCTCCAGATTTCGCTTTACCGTGTCCACGGTATTGAAGGTATCGGTTTCGCCCTTTATCTTGACTGCCTCCGGATCAACAATCATGCTCGTTACCGTCACGTCCAGGGTTTCGGGAATCCTAAGGGAAATATCCCGTAACAAGTCAATGACCTTTTGATCTCCGCCCATTCCGGGCAATGAAAGCGCCGACTGCTTGATTTCCGATATCTTACTCTTCATCTGGTTGACCGGATCCTGTATCCGCTTTGCATCGGGAAATGTGCTTCGGTATATGTCTGTAATCTGTTTTTCCAGCATCCTGTATTGCTTCTTGAGAAAATAGTAGTCCACACCGAAATACGCACCTACCAGGCATACGATAACGATCAAAAAAACGGCTACCTTCCGGATCTCCTCCCAGAGCCTTATGTTTTTCTTTCTGACCTCAAATTCCCCTGCCCTAAAGTTGAATCCCGGGCCCTTTTTGCTGTCTCTGAGCGAAAGTGCGAGGGCGCTATCCATGAGGCCAGGTTCCCACAACTGCGCCACTTCCTCTTCGAGATGTACCCGTGCATCCCGAGCCACGTTGATCCGTTCGGCCGGAATTTCAAGAAACTCCTCTAAGAGACTCTCCGTCTGGGGATAAAGGCTCCCGCCTCCTGTAATAAACGCTCTCTCCGGCCTCACCGTCTTCTTAATCTGGCTTTGAAATCCGTGGAGCGTGTTATGAATATCCGTACACAACACCCTAAACGCTCCCTTCAGATGTTCAGGTGCCGCGCTCTGCCGGTCGTTAGGCACCGGTGCCTCTCCCTCCCCGACCGATTCGGCACCATCCCCAGAATGAAGGAGCCTGATGAAACTGATCCTTCTGTTGAGATAGAGCACCATTATGGTGTGCTTGCGGTTCATTTGGAGGAGAAGACCGTCATCAGGTATATCCGGTTGATTCAACAGCCACAAGGCGGTGGGCACGCCGCTGACATCAACAAGGTCCGGATCGATCCCATGGCTCTGGAGCAGGGCGAGGTATTCGGAGATATATGCTCGCCTCACCGAGGCGGCGAGAATTTCGCTCTGATTCGACTGGTCTACGACTGCAAAATCCACGAGCAGATCCTGGACTGGAAAAGGAAGCATGGTCTCAATCGTAAAGGCTATGGTCTGGCTGATCTTTTTCCTGTCCTTAAAGGGCATCTGGAGATTGCGATACGATATCTGTTCACCGGAAATGGCACTGATACACGTGTCAGCCGTGAGATCCATCTGCTCGCTCAGCGCCGTCAATGCCGAGTCCAGGCCTCCAGTCTCCTCGATCACAACGCGAGACCAATCGGTTATGGAGTATCCCCTGAGGCCCCCTTCTACCTGGACTGCTGTAACCGAATCGCCAGTGACGTCTATTCCCAGAATCTTGCCCGGCATGAGTAGTGTTAAGCTCGTTATAGAGTTATTGGGTTAATCGGGTTAGTTAGCTTTACACTGCTTGCGTAACCACCCTATTCTATCTTCATGGACAACACCTTAACGGTTATATCGTCCCGTTCCACAACACCCCTAATTTGCTTGCTCATTGTCCCCTTCAGTCCCCTCGATATGATCTCAAAATAGGTACTCGAGGTGGTCAGCAGGGCATCCGGGATGTTCACATCGGCCATGCCTGCAGCCTTCTTGTACCATGTACTACTTGCGAGGTCATTATCTTCATTGATGCGGTACTCGTTCAGGGCATCAACCATATCCTCGTCTATCTGCTCGGACAGGGCCCGTAGCGCAAGGCTACCTGCCGTGTTAATATTTATTTTCCCATCCCCATGAACGCTCACGTAAGATAAGATACCGGGGTTCTCGGCGGAGCCGTATAAGAGCTCTTTGGTGATGCCTCGCACGAATTGCAATTCCTCCGGGAATTCAAGGGGCCCGTTCTTACACGGATACGGCCTTTCAAGGGTCTGATAGTAAGAATCCTCTGCCCCGAATCCGGTCACCTCATTGTCGGTGTCCATCCAGTCCTTAAGGGCATCGACGATGTTTTCCGCCTCCTGTGAATCGAGACCGAATTCCGGTAAGTTCAGAAATCGCAGGAGGAGGTCTTTCTGCAGGGCATTATACGTTCCGTCCTTTTCAATGAGCTGATTGATCTGAATCCTCCCTGAAAGATCCGTTATCTCTACGTAGACCTTGCCCTCATCGAACAAAACTGCGGCATTCTCAGACAAGAGCCCTGACTGGGCCCACACTTCGCGATGGGTATCGACATTCCCTTCGATACGGTCCGCATGTAACACCGCTCGTGCGCCGTGAAAACCAGACTTTGCGATGCAGGTCAACTTAATGCCGTCGGAGAGATTGACAGCCGCAAAAAGGTCAGACCGCATTGACGTATTGAACTCGAGAGTCAGAACCACGATCAGGGCTACGACCAGAATCGTGAGAATCAGCGCCATACCCCTGTTATCGGGCCGAAAGATTACCATGAACTTCCTTGCTCTGCTGGCAGTGCAGCCCTTGTCATGAACCTCAAGGGCACATTGGTATCGGGGCCGCCGTTGAACTCAAGGGACAGGGTGACCATTCTCGGTAACGCACCCTTGCGCTCTTCTGAATCAGAATCCCAGTCATCCTGGATTTCGTCGTCTTTTCCGTGATAGATGAAGTCAACGGAGCGTAATTTCTCACAGAGTACCAATCCCCCGGTGTCCTCTTCGGGAGACCACAGCACCTGGAATATCGGTCTTTCACTCCGATAGAGCACAAGGCCTTCACCCCCTTCGCTCTCCCTCACATAATAGTTGATCTCAACTGCCCCGGGGTCTTTTTCCTGCCCGCCAAGGTTAACGTGTGCTCTCGAGGTAAATCGAAGGCTATCAGCGCTCCTGCCGTTTATCTCTTTGTCCTCGCCTACAAAGGAAGGCACGGCTAACGTGCCCGCGGCCGGTTTTCCTTCCGACGAGATTTCTTGAACATACACGGATTCCAAATCTTCGAGCATCCTTTCCATGGCAATCCGAGCCATCCGGTATATCTCTGCCCGGGACTCGGTCTCACCAACAACTCGAAAGGTTCCCGTGGCCGAGGCATAGATCGTGCTCACCACGAGGGCAAAAATGACTGTGGCCACAAGCAGTTCAAAGAGGGTAAAGCCGGACTGGAAGTGCCTAAAGTCATAAGTGCCTAAAGTCATAGAACGCCATCTTTGTTCCATTGGTTGAATCCGTTCGATCTGTTTAATTCGTTTATAACTTTCTTTAAATTTAGGCACTTTAGCTCACTTCAAATTTTAGTTCATTTTAGCTTTTGGTTTTGGGTACAAACCGGTAGAGCCTGATCCTGTATTGATAGTGTTCGGAATTTCCCCAATACACTGCCAGGTCGATCTGCTTCAGGAAATCAAGGGCCTCCTCCACGCCTGCAAGCGAAAGATCGCCCACCGTGCACTCCCAGTGATAATTTGGAAAATCCTCTCCAAAGTCACCGGAATCAGAGGACAGGTTTTCCATGCTCTCCGTCTCTATCTCGGCCATTTTACTCTGAGCAAGCAGTGCCGCCGTCGTATTGAATTTCGCCTCGCTGGCCAACGTCAAGCTCTGTGACTGGGAACCGAGAACAGCAACCAAGGCAATGGCAATGATGGCCATGGCAATCATCACCTCTAGCAGCGTGAAACCCCAGTTCCTCTCCATTTTTCCGCCACCTCGCTCTTTACATGGCCACAATATCCACATACCTGTCGTGGACCTTTACCATTCCGAGAAACGGGCTCAGCTCCACGGTGAATTCCCTGTCGGCTTCGCCGCCAATGTGGATAAGGGTCTGGTCAACATAACCCTTCTTACTAAAGGGAATGGCAACATCCCCCTGTGCCTGTTTTCCTTTGCCACGACACCAAACATCCAAAATCCTGACCCCACCGGGAAGCACAAAGGCCTCTTCTTTTGCCAATACCATTTCCTCGTCTTCCATGCCGGTATGCTCTGTCCACCAACGATTCGATTCAATATCGAGGTGAATAGTATATACCCTTTGCTCACGTATAGCCTCGTTTCTCACCTCTCTGACCAAACCCACGATCTTCCGCGTGGTGGCCTTGAGGTCATCGGCTACCAGGTAGTATTGAAACCGGGGTATCGTGAGGCCAAGGAACAGGCCGAGGAGGGCTATCACCACCGCCAGTTCAATCAGTGTAAATCCCTTTGTCCCTGGACCTTCCCTGCTACTCCAGCTCCCAGTTGTTGATATCTTCATCCCTGTCTTCACCGCCCGGCTCTCCGTCACCACCGTAGGAAATGAGGTCAAAGTCGCCGTGAATACCCGGAGAAAGGTACACATATTCGTATCCCCACGGGTCCTTCGGAACCTTTGCCTTTTCCAAATACCCCCCCTCTCTCCACTTTCCCGGAAGCTGGCCAACCTCAGGGGGCCCCACAAGGGCCTGCAAACCTTGTTCGGTGCTCGGATATACACCGTTGTCAAGCTTATAGAGCTTGAGCGCGGTCTCTAGGGTTTCCATCTGAACCCGTGCCTTGGTCCGTCGTGCCTCCTCCGGTTTCCCCATGACTCGAACACCCACGTACCCAACCAAGATACCCAGGATAATGATAACCACCATGAGTTCTATGAGGGTGAACCCCCGATCATCCGATTTGATTTTCATCATTTTTCCCCACATTGCCTCACCTTTCTCCTTGACACCCTTTTCATACCTTGCGCCCTCATCAGGCCTCACCGTATCATCTGGCTCATCTCTATTATGGGCAGTATTATCGAAAAGACTATAAATCCGACAATGACTCCCATCACCAGGATCATGACAGGTTCCAGCATCGAGGTAAGGGCGGTGATTTGTGATTCTACCTCTCTCTCCTGGCTTTCAGCGATCTTGTACAACATCCCCTCCAGCTTCCCGCTCTGCTCGCCAACCGATATCATCTGTATCGCCATCGAGGAAAACCAGCGGCTTTTGGATAGCGAGCCTGCAAGGCTCTGGCCCTTCTGGATCTCATCTCCGGCTTTCTCGATGACCTCTTGAACGAGAACGTTATCGACGATTCTGCTCACAATCTCAAGGGCCGAGATGAGGGAAACGCCGCTCTGCAGCAGGCTCCCTAATGTCCGTGCAAACCGTCCCAAGGCAATCTTCTGATTTAACCGCCCAATAACGGGTATGCGCAGCTTGAGCCTATCCTGAAGGTACCGGGCCCGCGGCCTCTTGCCGATACGCCTGAGCATAAGAATGCCGCAGAAAACCACGAGCAGAATAACCCACCAGAAGGAGAGCAAAAAGTCGCTTACCTCTATGAGCACCACTGTGGGCAGAGGAAGGGTCTGTCGCATTTCGGCAAAGACCCTGGTGATATTAGGCACGATAAAGGTGACCAGCACAAAGAGCACAATGGTTCCCACGATGGACATGAAGATCGGGTAGGCAAGGGCCGCCTTAAAGCGGCTCCTGAGCGCCTGTTGATGCTCGCCGAAATCCGCCAGACGATCCATAACCACATCCAGCGACCCCGAAGCCTCGCCGGATTGAACCATGTTCACGTAGATGCTTGAGAACACCTTGGGATGCTGGGAAAGCGAAAGGGCGAGGCTATTTCCCTCATTGACCGACTCCTTGACCTGAGCCATGACCCTCTTGAACGTTGGATTTGTAATCTGGGTGACAAGGGATTCAAGAGATCCTATAAGAGGAACTCCGGCCCCCAGCAAGGTTGAAAGCTGTCTGGTCATGACAGAAACCTCTGCCGGCCTGACTCCCCTGAGCAACCTGACAACCGAGCCGGGCTCAGAGGGGAGGCCTTTGGGTTTGGAGAGGGCCTCTTTGATCTCAACGGGAAAAATCCCGGACGCCCTCAGCTTTTCCCGGGCTACCATATCGCTGTCAGCATCCAGGATCCCCTTTAAGGTCTTGCCTGAGCTATTCAAGGCTCTATATTCATAAACGGGCATGATGAACCGTTATATCCACTAGGTTAACGGGGAAATCTTTCAGGTGCATGCGAAAAGGCCTAAAAGCACAGCAGGAAGCAGAGCAACGAGTCAGGGTGCTTGCGAGCAAAACCGGCCAATGTAATTTAAATTTCGGTAACATAGCTGGGTTACGCGTATGTTAACAATACCTGTTTTCTATGTCAACTTATGTTAACGGGAGTGCAGCCCTAAATGGCCTTGCCTGATGACGTAGGGTAGTGTGGTTGAGGGATTACTCTTAATACAATTGGGAAGGTAACGCAATAAAAGAGCATTCTTACGGTAATCGATTGGAATAAATGAAAAGGTGCTTTACCGATTCTATGAGGAATCCGCATATCTATCGGAAGGCACTACAAGACAAAAGGGCTGGTCAAATGCTGGGTGAGTGCATTCAGGCAGGCCCATTTCATCTGCAATCCTCGATCTTCTCTTTGATAAGTGAAGCCTCCCCGCTCTGAGAGCGGGGCATCCTCATTACAGATGGCGGAAATGCCTTTGATGCCGGGGTTACACCTTCTCCTTTTGTATCCTCCGCCGCTCCTCATCCCGTACCTCTCTGCGCAGTAGTTTTCCTACCTTTGATTTGGGAAGCATATCTCTGAATTCAATGTATTGAGGAACCTTATAAGGAGCAAGCCGTTCCCTGCACCACTTCGTTAATTCACTGCCGCCTACACCTCTCGCATCCTCCTTGAGTACGACTATGGCCTTGATCCTTTCTCCAACCTTAGGATCGGGAACTCCAATAACACAAGCTCCGATGACCGTGGGATGATCCTGGAGAACTGCTTCAATCTCGGAGGCTGAAACCCTGTAGGCCTTGTGTTTTATGATGTCCGCCGACCGTTCCACGTAAACCAGTTGTCCGTCTTCGTCCTGAAGGACAAAATCGCTCATCCGGTAGTAAACCTTCCCATCGAGCTCTATATAGGAATAGGTAGTTTCCTCAGGCTTGTTCCAATACTCCTTCACGGTGTACGGAGAGGTGACCAGCAGTTCCCCGCTTTCACCAGGCGAAACCGTTTCCAGGGTTTCCGGGTTAACCACGATGCATTCCCTGCTCTTGAGAGCAAGCCCGATGGTGTTGGCCTTGGGGTTTCCATCGATCCGGCTGTAGGTGACATGGCCGGCCTCGGTGGATCCGTAAACCTGATAGATCGGCACGCCAACTTGCTCCTTCCAGCGGTTGAAGACCTCGATGGGCAGGACATCACCGCCGCAGTAACAATAGGTCAGCGAACTGAGATCATGCTGATCAAAGCGATCGTTTTCCAGAACCATTCGGTATAGTGCGGGTACGCCGAGAAGCCATCGGACCCTATAACGCTGTATAGTTTCAAGTATGGCATCTACCTGGGGTATCGGCATGAGCGCAGTCATGTTACCTTTGTTGAGCCCTACTGCCATAAACAGGCCGAGAGCCATGATGTGAAAGAGGGGGTTGATCGCAATATAGACGTCCTCTCCTTCCTTGAGATGGTCTCCAGCCACATCTTCGGTCACATCATTGACATAAGACGTCATACCGATATGGTTGCCCGGGACACCTTTGGGAAAGCCGGTGGTGCCCCCGGTGTAGAGAATGTAGGAGAGATCCTTCCAGGGGTCGATTTCAACCTGTGATTTCAGGGGCGTGTGCTTGAGGAGACTCTTGAAGGAATGGACCCGGCTGTCCCGGTCTACCTTCCCATGGGGGATCTTGTCAAAAAGTATACCCAGGTATCGCTTCCAGAAGGGTACCAGATCAGCGAGGTTGGTAATAATGGCCCGTTTGAGCCCCGTGCTTGCGAAGACCTCTTTGACGTAGCAAAAATTCGTGTCCAGGCATATGATGGTCTCAGTGCCTGAATCCTTAATCATGTATTCGATCTCATAAGAGGTATAAATCGGTGCAACCGGCACAACCACTGCCCCGATCCTCTGGATACCCAAAAAGGCTATGACCCATTGAATACAGTTGGAGATATAGAGCATGACCCGGTCTCCCTTGCTGACACCTATGTCAACCAGGGAACCGGCAAAGCGTTCGCTCAACCCCCGCAGCTCCGAGTATGAAAAGCGCTTCCCCAGGTAAAGCACGGCAGTACGGTCGGGATATCGCTCGCTCATACGGTCGAACCGGGTAAAGGTGAGCTCCTTTTCCAATGCTTTCTCACCAGCTGTCATGGTTTATGTGACTCCTCACGGTGTCAGTTGTCCGTTGTCAGTGGTCAGCTGAACCAGTATCAAATGCCATACATAACGCGATCAAACGACCTTATGCCGAGAATATCCGGTACCTCGTTGCCTCGTGCAAGAAACCGCCTGATCATCAGACCGACAGACTGGACTTCGATCCAAGGCGTGAAACGCCTCCGCATACCTTGCCAGGGCTTCCCCCTACGTTAGCGTACCATCGTCTCAAGGTCGCTGTTCTATCCGAAACCCAGTTAACCCCTCCTGCAACGGACAACGGACCACTATCTACGGACCCCACTCACACCCCAAAATAGGCAGAGCGGACATCAGGGTTGTTCAATAGCTCCTCTCGTGTTCCCTCCATGACCGCAGCCCCATTCTCCAGGATGAATGCATAATCTACAATTGGCAGGACTGGTCGAGCATACTGCTCGGTCACAATAATGGAGACTCCTCTTTCATCACGGATCTCTTTGACGGAACGGACCAGCAATACTTGGATCAGGGGGCTGAGACCCAGAAGTGGCTCATCCAGAAGCAGCAGTTTGGGTTGAGCCATGAGTGCCCTGCCGATAGCCAACATCTGTTGCTCTCCCCCACTCAGAAAACCACCAACCCTTTTCTTGATCTTTTCCAGGGCCGGGAATATTCTGAAAACATATTCCAGGCTCTCTTTTTTTTGGGACGGAGACGCAAGGTAGCCTCCGATACGAAGATTTTCCAACACCGTGCTTTCAGGGAATATCCTTCTTCGCTCAGGGCATAGGACAATCCCCTGTCTCGCACGCAGGCTGGGTTTAAGTCCCATGATGTCCTGCCCCAAATACGTTATCTGGCCAAGCACCGTGATCCGCTCGCCGCCGGCCATTTCCTCCTTTTTTTTGATATCCTCCATGATACCCGAAAGGGTATACATAAGGGTCGATTTCCCGGCACTATTGGCCCCAAATACCCCCACGATTTGATTGTCCTCGCACATGATACTGACATTATTGAGGGCCAGCATATTTTCGTAGAAGACCATCAGACCAGTGGCCTCAAGCATGACTCATGACCTCCTCAACCTCCTCTGAGCCGAAATAGACCTCTTTAACCTTGTCATCGGCCATGACTTCCTCAGGTGACCCTTCCACCACCTTCTCCCCGAAATTCAATACCATGACCCGGTTGGCCACCCGGAACAGTTCCCGCAATCGATGCTCGATCATGATCAAGGTAATACCATCCATCTGCAAACGCTCTATGAGAGGAATCATGCTTGCGATCTCGCTCATGCTGAGCCCTGAAAAGACCTCATCACAGAAAATGATCTCAGGCTTCAAAGCCAGACACCGGGCAAGCTCAAGGCGCTTGAGATAGCCGGTGGGCAGGGTAGAGGCCATTTTATAGGGAACAAAGGAATCCCGCTCAAAGCCGATCTCCTCCAGGATATCGATGCCAACGGTATCCCGGTCGCCCAATTTCCCGCCGCCTCTCCACCCACCGGTACGTCTGGCACGGGGAGAAAACAAGGGGATCACCAGGTTCTTGTAGGAAGGCAAGCTGTAATACGGTCGCATGATCTGAAACGTCCGGGTGATCCCCATGTCGGCGATCTTATGCGCCGGTTTTCCGGTGATATTCCTGCCTCGAAACAGTACCTTGCCGGAGGTCATCCGTATGAAACCGGTGATACAGTTGATCAGGGTCGTCTTGCCAGAACCATTCGGACCGATGATGCCCAGTATTTCCCCGCCCCGGACATCCAGGCTTACCCGGTTCACGGCCATAATCCCGCCAAAGCTTTTGGTTGCCTCTTGCACTTCAAGGATAGGCTGGTCGTTCATATCTCCACCCACCTTTCAAACTGATGATATTTTCTCTGGCCGTAAACCATGATCCCCTCGCTGCGAAACACGATGAACCCGACCAGAATAAGGCAATAAAACACGATACGCAGGGTCCCGAAGGCCCGGAGCAGCTCGGAGATGGGAACCAGGATAAAACACCCCAATACAGGTCCCACCAGGGTGCCCGCACCGCCGATGACTGTCGCGGCAATGGGAAGGATGGAAAAATCAAGGGCGAACTGGGAAATGCCGGACCACATGTAGATGTGCACCAGGCAGGCACCGCCCAGACACCCCATAGCTGAGGCGATGAACACGGCAATGGCCTTGTAGTAGGTGATGTTCATGCCCGAGGCCTTTACGGCCTGGTCATTGTCCTTTACCGCGCGGAAAACCAGGCCGATATCAAGATTCACCAGCCGTCTCAACCCGAACATGGACACGAGGACCATCACTAGAACAAAGTATTGCTCGATCCACCGGTTCGCAAAGCTGGCCACTCCCATGATCCCATCCGTGCCACCCAGGACATTCAAGGCCTCAATGATCCTCGTCAAGACCAATGGGTACATGAGCGTGACAATGGCGAAATAGACGCCCCGCAGAGGGAGGCAGGGGAGCAGAAGCACGGTGCAAATAACTGCCCCGAGCAAGGTGGAGATGGGGATGGTCAAGACCGGCGGAAGACCGAATGATGTATTCAGAATGGCGGCCAGATACCCTCCGGTGCCGATGAAAAAGGCCCCACCCAGGGAAACCAGCCCCACAAAATGAGCCAGAAAATCAAAACTCAAGGCCAAAAGGGAGTAGATGCAGACAATGGAGATCACCCGCTGCCAGTACATGCTGGGCATGACCAGTGGGAGGATCAGGATCCCCACAATGAGCACGAGCCTTGGAAGGGTTAAATAAGAAAGCTCTCGCAGCGACATGATGCCATACAAACCCTCAGTGCGTACCTTTATCCCTCGATCGAGCCTTTCCTTTCGCTGTTGCCTGTTTTCCACCTTCTACACCCTTTCTTCCAGTTCCTTTTGCTGGCCAAAGAGACCGGAGGGTCTCAGGATAAGAGTAAAGATAATGGCCAGCAAAGCCACCACCATCTGGTAATGAGACCCGAGGTATTTCACCGTCAGGATCTGGGCAAACCCGATGAGAAATGCCGCCAGCACCGCCCCCATCCAGCTGCCTAAGCCTCCCACGATGCATACGGCAATGGCCAGGATCAGTACGTTATAACCGGCCTCCACCACGATATTTCCAAGGGGAAGCAGGAGAACGGCCGAAAGCCCTGCGAGCATGGAGCCAAGGGCCATGGCCACGACAGCCATGAGATCAGAGTCGATCCCCAACATCAGGGCGGCCCGCTCATCCTGGGCCATTCCCCGGAGGGCCAGACCAATCCGCGTGTAGTGAGTAAACAGCCACAGGAAGGCCACCACGGCACCCCCGATGCCGACGACCAACAGTCGATGGAAATCCACCGGGATACCCGATAGAGTCACGCTACCCTCGACGAAAACCGGCAGGGTATAGGTCATTCCCTTGAAGCCGCCCCAGCGCAAGGCCTCAAGGATGGCCAGTCCGATGGCGTAGGACGCGATGATCTCGGAGATGGCCATCCCCCGCACTCGTATGAGAATGAACTGATAGATGAGGGCTCCCACCGCCCCGATGATGATCATGGCCAAGAGGATGCTGAGGAGGTAATTCACGTGCAAGGCCCGGAGGAACGTCCAGGTGACAAAACCGCTTATCACGTAGAGGGCGCCGTGGGCGAAGTTAGGGATCCTGCTGATTCCATACACCAGGGCAAACCCCAAGGCCATGAGGGCTAGGGCTATGCTGTTGATCGTTCCATAGATGAGGATATCCATAATTCCGCTTCAGTCTTTCTGCAACTTGTTAGGGGTAAGGGATTTCTGGTTCCAAAATCCCATTACCCCATCATTCCAATTGCGTAGCGGAGCTTAGCTCTATTTTTTCATCCAGGGAGGAAGCAGGATCTCGCCCATGGCTATCTTCTTGGGGAAGACCACCACCCTTTTCCCGGCCTGCCACTGGAAAATAGTCCCCACAGCTCCTTCTTCTGGATCAACGCTCGGGATGACCTGATGGCTCTTCGCGTCAAACCTGATCCTGCCATAAACACCCATCATATCGGTCTTCTCAAGGGCCTCTATTATTGCATCCGATTTGAGAGAACCAGCCCGCTCAATCGCATCCTTCAAAACATAGGCGACCATATAGCTGCTGGAGGTGCCGTACCCCTCGGGTTCTATATTCCACCTTTTCTTATAGGCCTCAACGAACTTCATTGTCCACTGCGTGGCATTGCTCGGGGCATTGCCCGCGTTGACCACGTTTGCCAGGCAGTATTCCCCTTTCCCTTCACTGGCATCCCAGAAACCCGGCTGTTCAGCGGGATTAATGATAGAACCAAAGGGAAGGGCCGGGATCTGCATGTCATGCCACTGTTTCAGCAGAATCGATGCCTCAGGCATATCCATCCAGATGAGGATGACCTGTGCCTTTTCTCGTCTAGCCTTCAACAGGCCCATGGAGAAATCACTCGCCCCGGTGGGATAGATCTCGAGGTCCCCTATGACATTCCACCCCTTTTTGGGCATTGTTTTGGCAATTAGACCCCCTCCACCCCGTGCATGGGCCACATCCTGTATCATGATGAATAGTCTGTTTACACCGAATCTCTCTCCGATGTCGACCAGGCAGGGAATCATCTCCCCCATAACCATCCACCCAGCTTCACCGGTGATCCTGAAACAGTACTTGAACTTATCATACTCCTTGGCTACCCGGGCATGGTAGGCGGGGGTTAAGACGCCCGTGGTGAGAATTGAGACCTTTTTGTATTTGGAGAGCAAATCCATGGCTGCCAGTGCAGCCTCGGAGCGCACAGGGCCTCCCACGATGAAATCCGCATTCTTTCCGAGGATGAGCTTTTCGACCACCAGCAGGGCCTCACTCACCGGCACCCCGGGTTCCAGATCCCGCGTATCGATAACCTCAACCTTAAAAGGCCTTTTTGTGCCCTTTACATCGACCCCACCGGCGGCATTGATCTCCTCAACAGCCAGGGTAAGTGCCCGCTCCGCATCCCAGCCATATAAAAAGGCCGTGGACAAAGGGGCGCCGAGGACAATGGGCTTTGCCGCCAAGGCTAGGCCTGCCGGCAGTGCGATCAGAGATGCGAACAGAATGACGAGAATGAAAAAAGATTTTGTTTTCATAGTGCTCCCTCCTTTACGGTTTGTCTCTTCTTTGCTTTGAAACCCTACCTTTCACCTCCTTTCTCAAGAAATGGGATCGCCTGATAGGCGGTCCAACAGATGCAACCAGTGTTACCGGGTAGCCGAACACGCGTTACCTGCCAAGCACTACATCGGGTTTTATCGGCTCCCCGTGAATTGGAGCCACTCGCTCAGAGAGCATCCAGACAACGAGATCCGTGCCATAACGGCAAGGACTCACGTCCGTAAGTGTATTGCATAACTAAGCAGGAAACCTCCCTGGTGGTTGAGCGATCGGTACGAACGAAACCTCTTTGAGGAGTCACCGTAAAGGAGAGTAGAGCAAAGCTGCCTGGGTTAGGTCACCACTACTTGTGATCCTCGGTAAAAGTAAGGGGACGAGGGCAGTGGTTAGCAGGAAAATGACTACGCTCCGATTCGCACGCGGACTGATGAGAAGATAAGAGGTCCGTTTCATCTGTCAAATAATACGCTCAAGAGGCATGGCAGCCTCACGTTTTATCGTTGCAGACAGTGCACGGTAGATCAGTCAAAGATCTGCCGGTAGCATTCAACATCTTGAGGCAAGAAACAAATATACAGACGAGTTATAGCGTAGTTATACTGAAATGTAGAGGAAAACTTGTACGATGTCAAACGTTATCGAAGAAAGGCCCCGATCAATACAGTTCTTAAACTTTTCTTTACTAGCCAAGGGGTGCACTGATACGGGATCGCGATCGGGTTCTTCTTGATTCGATTATTGATTGAAGGGTTTGCGCCTACACGACCAATCGATACAAAAACAAAGAGCCATCCTTCTCCAAAAAAAGGATGGCTCTTCTTGGTTCCTTCTTACCTTTCTCTATTAAGATGTGGAATTCCCTCTTCAAAGAGTCTGGATTGGACAGAGTGAAAGAATGAGGTTCCGCTACTGCTTCTTTTCCATCTCTTCGAGCTGGCCGTGGAGTTTTTCCGCATTCTCCCTGACGTAGTCTCTCACCTTTGCGTCCAATTCCTTATATTCATCCAGAGCACTCTTGAAGGCAAGGAGGTCCATCTCACACAGAGCAAAAACCGATCCGTCACTGGGGTCAATCCAGTGGTCGATGATCCGGGCGCCATGAAGCGTGGTCTTTGTAAAGCTCTTCAGTGCCTGCTCTACGTGTTGCTCTTCCGCTGAGGCACTCATATCCCCGGCCGTTGTGGAGGCCATGTAGTCCTTGGCCAGGCTGGCTACATATGTCTCAAGCACCTTGGCAACCTCTGCCCGAGCCCTGTTATCTGAAGTCGAAAACAGGAGCGCCCTGTTCTTGATGCCTGAAGCTATGCCTACCCCGTAGAAGACTCTTCCCTTATCGACATCAAATGCCCCGCTTCCTTTATACGTCCAGGCAGGGCCTGCTATGGGCGGGGCCGGCTCCTTCTTTGCACAACCGATGGAAAGCAGCATTCCCAATGCCACCAAAACACATACAGCCTTGATAATGTTTCCTTTCATAACTACCTCCTTCTCTTTCTGAATTCTTCTATGGTTTCTCTCATCTCATCCATCATATCTTCCATCTCTTGAATCCCGGCTATCAGTTCGTCCATCTTAAATGGCTTCTTTTCGGTCAATATCTCTCCCTCCTTTCTCTCTTTCTCGGGTTCGGGCTCAGGAGATATTACTTCCTTCTCCGGTTTCACCGGTTCCGTTTTCGGCTCTTCCTTGATAACCGGGCGAACCGGTTCCTTTGGTGCTGGAGGCTCCTCCTTCACCGGTTCTTGCCGTGGCTCGGGCGGAGCGGCTTCAAGAGCAGCTACACGGTAGCCCTGCCCGTTAAGCCACTTGATAGCCACATTCGACTTTATGGCAAAATTGACCGCTGTGATTGCCAGGCCGTCTTCTGCCTTCCTGGCGATCATTGAGTTAATTCCAATCATAGCCCCGCCTTCATCCAGAAGAGGGCCGCCCGAGTTGCCCCTATTGATGCTTGCCTCTGTCTGAAACAGGTTTTTACCGCGGACGCCGGCATAGTTACTTTGCTGGGCGCTGATAACACCGGTTGTCAAACTCCACAGGCCCCCCTGTTCAGGATGGCCGATGGCATAGGCCTGATCGCCCACGACGATCTTATCGGAATCCCCAAAGCCGACTTGAGGGAGTGGCACATCCACCTTTTCGATCTTGACGAGGGCCAAATCCAGAGGCACGTCGTAAGCCAGAACCTTACCTTTGTACCGCCTCTTCAAATCCTCTTGGGTGTCTCCCGTTACCCTGTCCGGCTTCAAAAAGACATAGATGTTAGGCATCAGTGATGAATCTTTCCGGGTAAAGATGTGGGCATTCGTGATGATCAGACCATCTTCCGTGATGATCGATCCGGTGCCTGCGCTGCCCGATCCAGACCCAGAACTCTCAGAGGCAAACAGAAGGACAACGCCAGGGCTGACCCCTTGGTAAATCTCCTTTGGTGTCTTGGTGAAGCCGTAAGAACCAATACCCAAAAAACCAATCACGAGGATCGACCAAAAACCGATTAGCAATCTTTTCTTTCTCATCTTCTTGTACCCCAATTAGGTGAACCGGGTTCTTATAATTCCTGCCATACCCTGTTTTACTGGGAAAAAATATAGCCCTTCATCTTCTGGGCAATCTCCGTTGTGAGCGCCTTCTGTATCTTTTGAACCGCCCTGTTTTCCGCCTGGGGAAGGTTCAGATGCCCTTCCCTGCCTGCCTTATTGACACTGCCAAAAACAGCACCGCCCTTCTTGTCGACCATATCAAAATGGGTGCGCCACCGCACATACTTCCATTCCGATGTCCCCCTCTCAAGGGCCTTGATCTCAACGGTACCCCTTACCAGCACCTGTGCCCTATTCAGATCTTCAGAGATGGCAAATCCTTGCTGATTTAACCCTTGAAGGAGGGCATCCTGAATCTCATCCGCCCTGCTACCCTTAACAGATACCCCAATCAGAAAATCCCTGAGCAGCATCGATTCCAGTCTACCGGTAATCTCGGCAAAATGGGTTGGCGGGTAGATCCCCCTTCCTGAATCGCTGACGATCCGAAGTTCAGCGTCATAGGCCTCTCGCAGAATGTGTTTTTCGATTGACTGGGTGAGATATTTTATCGTGACAAGCATGTCCCCTTGAGCCTCGGATTTCCTCACAAGGTCTTCGATTTCTCGATCAAGTGCATGTATCTTATCCGTTAGTATCCGAGCTGATTGACCTCTATCAAGCACGGCAAGGGCATAGAAGAGGGGCGGCTGGCCCGTTTCTTTGTAAACCGATGCAATTCTCACCCCTGAGAGCACCTTCTGGGTGGAGACCTTGGTAATCTCCTCGATACTGATAGCCTGCTCGGTCTTTGCCTTTCCCTTGGATGTTGTTTGCAGGTACTCTTCATAGGATCTCGTTTTCGAATCGATCTTGCTCAAGAAGATCTTGGAAATCTCGGCCCGAGCCTTATCCTCTGCAAACTTTCGATCAGCGTCAAACCCAACTCCTGTGAGATACTGGGAGGAGGGGTACTGGGTGCTCTCGCCATCCACCCATTCCGGTCTTTTTCCCTTCTGGACCCCGACCGTATCCTCCTGCTCCTCGCCGGCTGGGGTTGAGGGCCTCACCCTCTCCTCTTCACGCTCCCGTGGAGCAGCCTTATCGCCGGTCTCTTCAGCTCTTAAATGATCAAACGACCTGTCTGCCCTTGCTCGGATCTCATCCGACGGAACTCTCTGCTCGGTTGCGCACCCGGTGATCATGAAAAGAGCTATCAAAAGCACGAGAATACAATTCCTCATCCTTGTCATAACCTGACTCATTCTCGAAGTTGTCGGCGATCAATTGAGGGTTCGGAATATGAAGAATCTCTTCTCCCCCGCTTGTACGGAAAAGGGTTCAATTACCTTGGACCCCAAAATAGCGCCGCGGCCATCCACGAAGTCTATTTCCCCGGCATACTCCCCTGGGGGAATGACCGTTCTTCCCACCCTGATCTCCGCTGGCAGCAATCTCCAGTGCCTGATATCCGCTTGCTCCGTGGCAACACTGGCGATATTTGCGGCAATCTTGACAAACAAGCCGGCCCATTCTCCTCCTTGGTCTTTGGCGGCCTTCTCAGCTGCCTTGCTGGCCACGTACTTCGTCATGGCCCGCGCAATAGCCTTTGCCTTGATCCTGTTGATCCTGTTGTCCAGATTGGTTGTCGCAATGGCCCCGATATCCTCCATCAATACCGTGGGGAAAGGAGCGGATGGGCCTTCTTGCTGGTTCCTGATGGTTATCTCTCCATGCGAGATCTGAAAGTTCTTTTTTACAAACCGGGGGTAGGCCATCTTCATAACGTAGCCGTCGGGCATCTTGGTGGTAAAGGAGTCTTCAGCCTTTTCGGGCCCAATCCCGTTGTAATGAATAAAAAATACCTCAGCCATGCCCCTTTTCTCTGCGAGATCCCTGGATGTCACCTGGGGATATTCACTTTGGATTTCTTCCATTTCCTGGTAAAAGCCCATGCCCTCAGCTGCGGTAAGCAAATCCTGTATCAGGAACTCCGGCGGACGGACGCCGTAGTTCGGCAGATAGTCGGCCCGGTAGATCTCTTCTGCCTTGCGGTATGATATGAAGGCATCGTTCAGCTCTCCGTCCGCCTCATACAGGGTTCCCGTCAAAAACCGAATAAAGCCGTCCTCCTTATAGACATTCTTCTTGTCTTCATCGTAGGTGGCGTTGATAACCACCAGCTTATTATCGACCTTTCGGGCCTCGACCAGGGAATCCTCCCATGCGCCCAGTGCGGCGTAGTTTAATGCCATAAACAGATTAACCATCGCCCTCTCGAAATCCTCTCCACCGTATGGAACGGTGTTGTCGCTGATCAGGAATGATGCCGCCTCTTTGGAAAGAGACTTCGTGTAAAGCTCGTCCATGATAGACTCGGCCCTGGAGAAACTCTCGTTGCTCTGCAGGTACCGGCCGGCAAGATGGAAGGTGATCCCCTCATCCAGATAGTAGAGCGCAGCATTCCGCTTCGGATACTCCTTCTTGCTCTTTTGAACCAGTTTGCAGGCAGAGTCGTAGTCTTCCTTAAGAAGGTACTGATTAATGGAAGGGTAGTGTTTGACGCTCGCTGCGCAGGAGCAAAAAAGGAAGATGCCCAGCACAATGGGGAGGGCTCTGAGCCCCGCTCGCCTGCTCGTCATGATGATCTCCTTTGGAATGCTACAACTTGAACTTGGACTTCTTGATCAGCTTCTTGATCTTCTTTTCTCCGATCCAGGCCTTCACATTAGTGGCCATATTTACGAGTTCAAGGTTGCTTTGGTAAAACATCACGGCCTTGCCGCCTTCCTCATCCCTGATGGTGTTTATGGTTCCGATCAGCATGAAATCAGCCCCTATCTCCTCGCCCGGGCCCTTCATGGTTTCATCTGAAGCATGCTGGGCCTGATCCAAGCGCTCCTCCCGTACTCCAACTCTCTCACCCTTGGAAGCAACGAATTGAACCCTCCCTGAATTTATCAGGGACCGCTCTAAATCCTTCACAAAGGTCTGGACATTGATATGCTCATGGCTCCGGTTCCTGACCTGCCCGACGATAACCGTTGGCCGGTTCCCTTTATGTGTATCCCTGAACTGTTCCAGCCAGGGCCTGTCAAGGCAGTCTTTGATCATCTCCTCTGCCACCATCCTCGAATCCGCATCATTCCACCGGCCGCTGATGTCAATAGTCGTGTCCACCTCCTTTCTTTCAACCTTTGTGGTAGCGCAGCCTACAAACAGCGTCAAGATCCCTGCGAGCAGGATGAGTGAACCAATCCTCAAAAGCTTTCCCTTTTCCATGTTTTCCTCCATTCGTTTATTGGTCGCTTTTTCCACCCTTGGGTTGCTCACCAATAGATATCGGCACTTTTTCTTCTAACCTTATCTTTTTGTAACACTTTACCTCTTTGAAACTAATCTTAACCCGAGCATGGAGATGTCTTTTTTTGACTCTGTCCTCCCATCGTTCAGAGGAGTGGGCGTTTCAAAACGGCGCACACAGGCTGCTACCTTAGTGCTAAGGCTTATGGGGAGGTGCGTCGGTTTGAAACGGCCCTGTACGGGGCCTTGTTTAGAGGGCAGAGCAAAAAAAGATATCTCCATGCTCGGTTCCCTGGGTTCCGTTACGAATAGCCACCGGGCATTAGCAAATGGACAGGAGCGCTACCTTTTCAAAGAGGTAAAGTGTTACATCTTTTTTTATCTAACCCTTTTTAAGACCGACTCGGCTATCCTCTTCTCCATCCTTATCAAGACATAGAAATGATCACGAGGCCCGTAAACTCCGGGCCGATCGACCCAGCGCTCAATCACCTCGGTGTAGTTGAGCTCGGCGTCTGAGAGAATGCTCAGGATCTCCTGCACATACTGGCCGCTCGAGGTGCTGATAGAGGTATCATCACTCCTGACATGGGAGACTATCATCCGCCCCAGTTCTGCCCTGGCACGCTTGATCGCCTGATCCCAGGCATCTGAAATCTTGGGAGTAGGACCTGAAATCCCAACTGCATAATAGTTGTCTTTGTCTTGGGGAATTGAGTCCAGCCATCCCGGCGCCGGCTCAGGACTGCTGCCGCAACCGCTGGTAGCCATCAAAAGCGCTAGGATGCCGAAACCGAACAGATAGCGCACGTTCTCCTTACCCTAATTACCCATACATTACGGATGAGGGAGATCCTCTCGGCTTTGGGATGCACCGGCAGAAACAACAGCAGCACTTACGTTTTCGGGAAAAGCCCTATTCAGAATCCCCCCGGTCTCCATCGATCAAATTCCTAATCCACTCCTCACAGAACTACTTGTGCTGGAACCTCGGGTTTGCTTTGCGCGTTTGCGTGCTATTAAGACAGCCCTTTGATAGGGCTCAGATGATAGCAGGTTTATTGAAAGTATTATCGGCAGCATAACGAGGATAGTCAAGGAAAATATTCATTCCAGTGGAGCCGCTTCGCCTTCAGCTGCCATACCAGCCCATTTACCCGCTTGCCCTCCGAGCCGCGCATACACCGCTCACTGGGTGGCCTACTCTCTAAGGATGCGTTACCTTGATATTGTCAACCACCTCAATGACTCCGGATGTTGTGCGAGCTATCTCCATGACCCGGTCTTTCTGATGTTGATAGCCCACCATCCCGGTCAGGGTGACCACGCCTTTATTCACGTCCACATCGATATTGAGCGAACGTATGCCCGGCTCCTTTATCAACTTGGCCTTGACCTTACTTCCGATCACCTTGTCATCGAAGGCCTGTCCCCAGCTCCTAGATCCCACCTGAAGATTGTTCTTCACCTCTTTTACGCCGGGCACTCCTTGGGCGACTTCAACCGCCTTCTGGACCTCTTCTTCGGTTTCGACTACCCCGGTCAAGATAACGGCCCCCTCCACGGTATCCACGTCGATCTTTCGAGCCTTCACCTCGGGGTTTTCTCCCAGGGCATTCTTGACCTTGGTAGTGATGGTTGCATCATCCCACACCCCGCCGGCACCTCGTTCGTCGGTTGCAACCTTGTAGCCACCAGCGGCACCGGCCCCCACGAGTGCAGGAGCGCATCCGGCTGTGGTTACAAGTAAAATAAGCCCACATAAAACCAAACATGCTCTCATTGCTTTGATTCCCCCACTATATGGATCAGTCATGTCTACCCCTTACTATTACAATTCTTTTGTCGCCGATCAGTGCTCCGGAAGCACTTGTTTATTCGCATGAAAGGCGCAGAATCGCAAGAAACCCGTGCCCAATCATTCAATCGTTATGGTACAGGTATTCTCCGCCCAACCCACCTTTGGTAAATTGTCCAGGGCAATGCTGATGCCTCTCATGCCCCTCATGTTGGTCCTCTCAACAGGTGGAAAGAAGCCCTTGGTAAAATCCAGGTCGAAAAGTGACAGAGGATCCGTGGTGGCAATAGCCTTGATCCTTTCCGTTCCCGTGGGAGGCTCAATGGTGAGCTTGAAGCCGTACTCCCTGCCTGGGATGATATACGTCTTGCCTCCCCTTACGAAGTTGTCCTGAAAGAACTGATTGGGAAAAAGAACCTTCACCTTCCCATTTGGTTCATAATCCACCAGGGTCAGGAAACAGTCCTGATCTGACCGGAAGTAGAAACGGATCTCTTCCCCGAGACGATACCGCTTCTTGTTTGTCCAGATATCTATGTTGAAGGCCGGCTTATCCTGCTTCAGATTAGCAATGGTGACAAGTGGGTCGGCCATAAGGCTAATGGACAGTGACTTATTCTCGTATAGTTCAAGATCCTGAGTCTCCGGCAGATATCCCTCTGCCCGTGCCATGACAGTGTGTTTACCCGAGGGCACGTCCTTTAAGATCATCACTCCATGGGAGGCCTTGCCCTTGATTTCGCCGTCCATAAGGATTTCTCCCTGTGGAGGGACAATCCTCAAACTTAACGTGGCCCGCTTTGCCGTAAGGGGAACAGCGATGATCCTGTCATCGTTCAGATAGGTACTCTGGTGTAGCGCCTCATATCCTCTGGCGGTCACGACGATGCCCCGTTTTCCCTGAGGAAGGTCCCTGAAAACGGCAATCCCATCGGTGCACCGAGCCATCCGATCCCCCACTGCCACAGATGCCTCTACATCGGAGGGGGTGATGGCCACCGTGAGGGTAGCGGTCTTTAGGCCTTGAAGCATGCTCGTAACAGCGTGGTCTTTAGCGATCTGTGCTTCCGCAACGGCGAGGATCTCCCCATTCGTATCGATCAGTCTGGCATTCACATCAACACGGGACCCGCAGTCTATGATGAATCCCATGACCATCGCATCAATCCCGATTTTACCGCAGACAGACTGTACCGTATCTTGATCGAAATAACCCTCCATCTCGACCTTCTGTTGCACCAAGAGATCCTGCAGGAGTTTACGCTCCAGTACCTTATCAAATCTCCTCGACTGGAATAAACGCGTGATGAGCTTCTCAGACATGAACGATCCGAGCTGGGTATGGTTGTCATAGGGGCCGAGGAAATCCACAACCGCGATTTTCGGCCGTCGGTTCGGTGCAAGAGATCCTGAGATCTCATTCGCCAACTTATCGACTCCCTTGTCTATGGTCAACTCAGTACCAACAGGCCCTTCCGCAGGCTTTACCGCCTCTTGAGCACCAGCGCACCCGAGAATAATGAGCGCCAAAAGCATAACAAGGTGAGCAGGTCTCAGGTGGACTCTCCTGTGTCTGAAATCCTCTCCTGAATGTATTGCGCCTCTCATTTGAGCACCCCCTGGGGTTCAGTGATCATGCTGAATGCAACGCCTTTGCTTCCTGCCCTAGAACGATGGCCTCTATTGCTTTTTCTTCGACCTATCATGCGCAAAATGCTCCCTAGCGCTGCCCATTTAGTTCCTCAAAAGGATCGCTTTTCTCCTTGCCTTTCCTGAGCTGGTCCACCTTTTCCTTCATCTCATCCATGAGATCTTCCATATCTTCCATGGACAGCTTCATACCCTCTTCAATCATGGCGTTAAATTCAGCGCGTATCATCTCTATGTCATCCAACTGCTCCAATATGAATTCCTTTCCACGGAATTCCTTTGACAACTCAGGGTGCTTCGCCAAATAACCATAGCGATCAAACAGCCCGAACTGGCACTCCAATCTCCTCCCGGAAAACGCGATCTTCTTGTTTAACTCCAGAATCTCCCTATTCGTTTCCCTGGCCTTTGCCATAGAGAACTCATACTCCACCTGGTCACCTCGCTGCTCGGCCTCCTTGGCCAGCGCCCGATACCTTTCCCTCTTTTTCGTCAGGGCCTTTACCTCATCAACGAGGGTCTTCAGGTTGTCCCTGCGCTGGCGTATTTCACTGTGTACCAAAACACCATATCTTCTGCCGTCTGCAAAGAGGCTTTTTCTGGCATTTATTTCAGCCTGTTTCCACTCGGGCCTGAAATCGGTCTCTGTCTTTATCCTTTTTGTTTCTATGGAAACCTGCGCACCTTGCTTTTCAGACAGAGTGCTCGACTCCGTCTCGCTATCAACCGAAACACCGCCCGATGCTACTCGAACCAGCGTGGTTCCGTCCTCATAGGAGGCTGCCTCAAATTCGGTTCCTCTCACTCCAAGAACGGCAGTTGGGGTTTGAACCTCGTAGCCTCTCATCTGCACAACCTTGCTCCTCACCTTGTTCCATATTCTTCCAAAGAATAAGAGGACGGAGTTTCTCTTTTCAAGGGGAGAGATGATAGTATTCAGCGCCACATGGGTATTGGGCTGAACCGTCATTAAGCTTTCATCGAGAAAGGTTATTGTTATGTTGCCGTCTTCAGATGTTTTTATGTCGTCCCCATAATAAACAGGCATATTGCGCTCAGCCCTCATCCATTGCGTCTCTTTCTCTCTCTTGATTTCCACACTCCCCGAAACAGACGTGATCTTGCCTAACGTATCTTGTTTCGCAAAACACACCTGACTGAGAGCAAGAGAAATAACCAGAGCAACCAAACAGCCAGAAAAGAATAGCTTTTTCACGGTTCACCCCCTCAACGATAGGACCTTGTCCGCCTCCCCGTCCTCAACAATCCTCGGCTCGCGCCGTCAATCGTATTTTACAATCGCTTGCCTTGTCAAAAAACCTTTTCATAATTGTCTATACCATTAGCAGATTCCTGACGCCCAGGTCAAATGTAAACAGACCCGACGAAACCGATCAATTCCGAAAAGCCGACCTCTTCCCTCACAAGTGAAACACCTATGATGATAACGGATGGCCTCCTGTTACTTCACCGTTTTTTCGTCGTCACATTCAATTGCATTGATTTCATCCTTGATTCTTCCTATAATTATTTCCATCCTTGGATAGGCCCAGATATTCGGACGTCATAGTAGGGCCTTATTATCCTTATATCTAGCTAACACACATAAGAAATCCTACTCATTCGATACAGCCACACGCATGATAACGTAGAGGAGGGGTATTATGATAACCAAACAGTTCCCGAACGCCTACCGGTCCCTATGTCTATCACTGATCCTTCTCGGTGTCTATGTCATGAGCGGCTGCGCTGCTAACGTAACCAGATCTGCTCCCTGCACGCAGCTTCGCCCTAACATGGTTCAGACTCCACCGTTGTTGAAGGGGTGTCAGCTCGCCGTTGTCCAGTTTGACACCAGCAACACAAAAATCGAAGGGGGACATCACGAAGGGCTCCTGCAGGTCCGCCAACCGTGGATCTTCGGCATTTCGAAGGAGCAGAAAGAAATGCTCTATGGAAATGCGGGACAGGTTGCTGCACTCTCCTTCGTTTCTGAACTGAAAAACCAGGGGCTCACCGTCACTCTGCTTAAAGATATGCCGGGGGCTTCTTCAAAGGATTTCGACCTCATACTCACCGGCAAGGTGGAACGCGTTGTCCTGAATACCTTTGGGCATGGAACAAAAGAGGGATTTGGTTCGGCAGGAGACTACTGGGAAGCCACGGTATCCTTCTCAAATATCCAGTTGAAAGATACGCGCTCGAATAAGGTCTTTAGAGTCGACGATATCCAGAGCTATGCCAAGCTGGAAGACTCGCCTGCAGAACTAGACTGGACCATGCTGACAGTAGCCGTAAAATCTTTACAAGGGGCCTTATACCTTTCCCAGATGCAGGCAGCTTCCAGCGTGCTCGCCGCGGCTTCTAAAGGGAAAAAATACGTCGAGACGTGGAAGGCTGATTATACGTTAGATAATTACACGGTATCACCGATTGAGGTGGCAGCACGACACGCCGCCGCTCGCTTTTTACAAGAAGTTAAGCTCACCAATCGATGAACGATTCCCTATAAGGGAGATCAACCTGTAACCCTCGCTCACACTTAACTACCACAATGAACACAGACCGCAGCTCCTAAAATCAAATACGGACAGGGTATTCCCTCCCTTCCATGCCTTGCAAAAGCGCCAGCACGTTCTTGCCCAAAACCTGATGATTGTAGCCCCCCTCAAGGAGGGCGAAATAGCCGCATTGCTCGCCTTCACACCGCTCCCTGACCATTTTGCCTATGGTGGCATAGTCATCCGTTTCCAGCACGCCTCCCCAATCATCTCTGTGATTATCGAATCCTGCTGATATGCCTATGATGTCCGATTGTTGCTCTTCTAAGGCGTGCTCTATTTCCTTTAGATACCCTATCCGAGCGTTGTGGGAACCATTAAAGATCTCTACGTAGTTCTTCCCCTTGAAAATATTCACGGTGCCATCGCCAAAATGAAGATCGATATCCAAAACAAAGGCACGCTCTATGCGCTTTTCTCTTTTCAGGTTTTCCAGGGCAATGGCCATATTATTGAAATAACAAAACCCCCACGATGTATCTGCCGAGGCATGATGACCTGGAGGCCTGATCAAGCCAAAACACGGCTCTTTTGATCCCTTTGATGCAGCCTGAATGGCTCCACCGGCTGCCAGAGCCGCAATATCGTAGAGGCCCCGTTCCTTAACGTGTTCTATGTGGGAGGTGGTATGAACAGCGGCAATATCCTCTTCCGTGGCAGGAGCAGGTTCGGTGAGTTCATAACGGCTGGAAACAAGGTCAACCACGCTTTCCATTCTCCCCGGAGCGGCCGCCGGATCTGAGGTGTAAACCTGGTAGAAATCAGGGTGAAACATAACTTTCATGATACGCTCCTTGCCCTTTAGAATGGTTAAATTACCACACCGAAGGTATTGGCTTATTGAAAGTGAACTAAAGTTTAAAGTGAGCTAAAGTGCCTAAAGTTTATTCAATGGCTGAAAAGCCATATCCAGAAATTCGAATATCTTTGGTCACTTATTTTTTCCAATAGATGTGAAAATAGCAAGCAATTCACTGCACTCCTCATGTTCATGTTTCACTTTGTCCCAGGGCAACCATTCCATCTCGACAATCACCTCTATCCAATACTGAGTTTCACTAGCTTCACTTGCACAAATAGCAATCTTATTCTGGAAGTCCGCCTTGCTCCGAGCTCGATTAGACTCCCGGTAATTGGCGCCAATAGAGGTTCCAGATTTTGTAATCTGATTCCTTATGACCCTGCTCTCGGGGGTGTTGGGTAAAGCTGTTGACAAACGAATTATTCGTACCGCGAACTTCCGAGTCCGCCTTTCGAGTTCCCTAGCGAACTGTTTATGATCCATCCCAGTCTGTCCACAATTTTGGTTCACTTTAGGCACTTTAGCTCACTTTAGTCACTGTCATGGGATAACCGTGAAGATGGAGTTTACAACAAGCTCTCTAAGTTACTCGAAAAACCGTTTCCGGCAAACTACCCTTCGAAATTCCTTCTCACGTCCTCCGGAAGGGCAAAGGCCGCTTGATGAATCTGAGGGTTATAGTACTTGGTTTCAAAGCTACCGTCAAAACGGGGCAACCCTGAACCCCCCTGGGGGTCGATTTCATTCGAGCAAAATGCGAAGCAGTACGGAAAAATAGTATAAGAAGGTATGGGGGCATAGAAGATCTTGGCAATGTGAAACGCCTCTTTGAGATTGTTGAAGACACTCATGACCAGATGAGGCTCGAAGAATACGTCGCCCACCTGAGCAGCAACAATCCCCCTCTCCGTGAGGGCATTCAGGCAATCCTTGTAAAAGGGTACGGTATATAACCCCCCGCTCTGTTCAATGACCGGATCCGTTGAGTCAATGAGAATGATATCGAATTTTTCTTCGGTCTCTTTCAGGTATTCAACGGCATCCGTCACGAGGACGTTTACGTTGGGATGATCAAGGGCTTGGGCTAGGGCAGGAAAATATCTCTTGGAAACAGAAATGACCTCCTCATCTATCTCAACGAGCTGAATCCTGCTGATCCCCTCATGCTTGAGCACTTCCCGAGCAGTGCCTCCATCTCCACCGCCCACAATAAGCACATTGTGCGGTTCCGGGTGGGAAAACAGGGGAACATGAGCGAGCATCTCATGGTAGACGAACTCATCCCTCTCGGTGAGATTAATAACCCCATCGAGAACGAGCATCCTGCCGAAATCGAGAGAATCCACTACCTCTATCTTCTGGAAGCCGGACCTCCCTGAATGCAGAATTCCGTTGCACTCAAGATATACCCATACATGAGGAGATATCTCGTAGCGAAAGATATGGGGCACCATTGCTTTATCCGGATGCTGCCTCCAAGAGCGAAGTAGGTTCTTCTTCCAAGTCCCCTCGCGCGATCTCTTTACTCACCCATCTCTTGGATTGCAGTTCTCCCTTGATGTATTCGAAGCCAATCCACGGATTCACCCGGGTACCGCAGGTAAAAAGGTCTACCGAGGCATATCCGAACTCGGGCCACGTATGTATGGCCAGATGGGATTCTGCCACCACCACGACCCCGGTAACCCCCTGGGGGCTGAAATGGTGGAAAATATCCCCTACTACCGTTGCTCCACTTCTGGAGGCTGCTTCCAGCATCAGACTCCTTATAGCAGGCTCGCTGTCAAGAAAGGTGCACTCACATTCGAAGTATTCAGCCAATATGTGCTTACCAAAAGGACTCTCCATTCTTGATAAGCTCCTTTCATAATCAAGTGCGATTCACGACCCGTACTCCTGTCACTTCAGCACAGGAAATCCGCTTTTGCCGCTCGCGCACCAACGGCATTGGTGAAAAGAGTTGTTGATAAAAGGTCGTTTAGGTATGCGTTGATAGAAAAACAGATCGACAGAAGTGCTCCCGCCTAGCGCTCTGGGCAGGTTCGCACCTCAGTAGGTAGGTCAATAGGCGTGTTTATACCGGTGGCCTTGTGCCAAGGCCGCTTCCTCCCTCAGGTGAAATTGTTCATTGATCGACGCTTACAGTCCATTGGCTGCCTTTATAACGCCTTGTTAACGGTTTGTCAATAAGGTAATGAACGTCCGTGCCTTTAAATAATGTCCGCGGCGGTTTTTCCGATAGTGTTTCAGTGGCAGGTTGAAAATCCCCATGGTGCCGACCTCAGGTCTTTCACCTGAGATAGATAGGGTTTGAAAAGATCCATGGCCTCCAGCCAAACACCAATGTTCTCTTATACACCTCTACCCTGTACACTCCCGGCTCTTCAATGTTCAAATTCAGCTCTTTCCCATAGTCTCTCCTCAGGAGTAATCCGTTTCTCACAATTCTGATTAGCCCGCTTCGGGGGATTTTGATCGTTGCCACGCCTGGACTGTACGGAGCCTCTTCACCCATCTCGAGTCTCTCTCCGCTGTTGTCGCTGGTAAAGAAGAACCGGAAGCCATTTGCAGGGAAGAGGCCGTCATGGCCAACGAAACACTTGCCTGTTTTGAGAGAATGGTACACGATCTCCTTGTCCGTCACCGCATCCCCTATCAGGGGTGAATATGTCAGTATGTGCGTGTTGATGGTTCCCAGGAGAAACCGGTATGAAAGGGGCGTGAACCTAAAAGGCCCCAGCTTTACGGAAGATCCGTGAGCATCCGAGCCCCCCACGGCCACCACCTGAGTCTGAAGACAGAGTTTGTCCCACGTGGCCAGGGTCTTTTGGCTCGGAGCCTTTATCGTGTAAGTCTTAAAGATAAGGTGGAATATCCCATGGTATAGGGTTTTGACGTTTTCCTTCCACCGAGAGGTGAAATTCCAGATCGAGATACCGGTAAACCCATATACCGACCAATCATTCCAGGTATAAGCCGTACCACCCTCCAAAAAGGGCATCCCCTGTTCAAACGGATGGGCCACGAACCCGAATCCGCCCTGACGATTCACGGCATCGATAATCTCCTGAGGTGAGAGATCCTCGCCGCCGATCTGCTCCTTTATATTAAAGGCAAGGTAATGGTGAAACCTCGTGCCGATCTCAGAGCCGACTAGAACAAGGACGCCCTTATAGTAGCCTTCCTCTTCACTATGAAGTGTGGTGAGGTATGAATGATCGTTGAGGGCGACAAAATCAAGGCCTACCGCTCGTGCGACCTTGGCGATGTATTGGGCGCTAGCACCACCATCGGAATGGTCTGTATGGATGTGGATGTTGCCCACGTACTCAAGGGGTGATACTCGATTCACTTAATCCTCGTAGTTGCTCAGGAACTTCAACCCGGCTGCCATGGGTTTTTTCACGACCACGATCTGAAGCAGAATGACCACAAAAAACGATCCAATAATCCATACCCACTGAAGCGGGCCTATTGTCTCTTGCCTGAAGTGCGATGAGAGGATAGCATACACGGGCCCGGCCTCCAACGCAACGACCAGAGCTATGAACACCGAACTACTTATCATATAGATCATGCCGCCGAACCCGGTTGCAACCTGGGCGATACTCTCGTGCTTGAAATTGGGGTAGACCGCACCCAAGCCTACCCCCAATGCAACGATGCCAAAGACCATAAGGAATATCGTTACCGAGGACAAGACCATCATAAAGGCCGTCACCTTTAGGAGGTAGTTCGTGTAAATGATCAGAACCTCGGCCAGGATGAGCATGGGGACAAGGTAGGCAACATATTTTGACCACAAGAAACGCCTCGCCGAAAGTGGTGAGGACCGGATGATCCAGAAGGCCTTCCCTTCGGAACTCACCGCAGGAAAGATGAACCGCGCAGACAGGGCGGAGATAACGAACCCTGCCAATCCAATATTCAGGAAAGAGACGGCATTCTGGAGGTAGACCGATTTGATTGGACTTCTGTCCAGGGGGAGAACGCTGAAATTATATAGATAGACCACCACCAAGGCACCCAAGAGGAGCAGTTGGGACCATTGGCTGTTGTCCCGAAAAAAGGTGCGCACATCCTTTGCAATCAAAGAGGTGGTCTCCGGCCCCAGCGGTCTGGTGATCAACGATATTGTCTTATCGAGTATCCTGCTGCCGGTGCGAGTTCTCCTTTTTGCCTCCTGTGCCTTTGAAAAACCACTGAAATACACAATACCGGCCGCCCAGGTATCTATCACCACCAGAGCGGCGGCGGTGCTCCAGAGCAGCAGATGGCTCAGTATCTGGCCTCCCGGATGGCCGATCAGCTGCCTCCAAATAAGGTCTGCTGCCCAGTGGCTCGGTAGGTACGGCGAATCAGGAGCCTTAAGGGCTCCTAGGTACTGGGCTATACTCATAAATGCATCTGGATTGACTAATCGCTCCGGCCTGAGGAATCGAAAAAGAAGATAGAGGCCGATAACTAAAACGATGCAAAGGAAGAAAACGATATCCCGTGCCCGCTGGGCTGGAAAGAATCTGACGAGAATCATAATCACCAGGATTCCTAATCCTGCTGCGATTACAATCAAGGGAAAAGACACATAGAGGAGGCTCAGGTAGTAACCAAACCTCGCGTGGTAGACAACGCCATAGGCCAGCATTACCGGCAAGCCAAACACGATGAGCATCCAGGAGCTATCAACTACCGTATGGGCGGATCGGCTCAAGAATACCTCGGTCAGAGTTGCCGGGGAGGCATGGCAGAGTTCAAGGTCCTGCGCGAGATAGAGATTCGAAAGTGCGCTTACGATGTGGCTGAAGATTAACAGAGAGAAGAAAATGAGTATCACCATGGAGAGGAGATGCCGTGCGAGGGTATCACCGATCATCTCTTGAGATGAAAAGTAGAGCAGCACCTTGCAAAAAAGGGCAAAGAGGATGAGCCAGAACAGAAAGACTGCACCGGCCAGGGTCATAATCTTGATCTTGCTGCTGCCCTGTGACCGTTTGAGGCTATTCCTGAAACCGACAAACCTCGGGGCAATGAGAAGCCTAAAGTTGTTCACTCGCCCGTCACCCCTCCTGTTATAGTGAGGAAAACCCGTTCCAGATCCCCTTCAACGCCTGCCTGCTTTTCGAGCTCCTCCGCTGTGCCCGAGGCCACAATGCGGCCCTTGTCTAGAATGGCAATCCGGTTGCACACCTCCTGGGCAAGACTCAGGGTGTGGGTTGACATAAACACGGTTACACCTTTGCTGGCCCTTTCCCTGAAGAGCTCCCTAACCAGTTTCGCTCCCCGCGGATCGAGGGCAACCATGGGTTCGTCAACAATAATGACCTGAGGTCCGTGTATAAGAGCCGAGGCTATGATGAGCCTCTGTTTCATGCCATGTGAATAGGATTCTATGAGCTCATCACCCCATTCGCTTAACTCGAAGAGTTTCAAGAGATGGCGAATCTCTTGTGTTAAACTTCCCCCTCCTAAACCATAAAGTCCGGCCTTAAATCTCAGGAACTCCACACCGCTGAGCTTTTCATACAGAAAGGGACGATCAGGTATAAGGCCGATTATCCGCTTCACCTCGGACGGCTCTCGAGCGATATCAAATCCGTTTATGTGGATACTCCCACTGGTCGGCCGCAAGACACCTGTCATCATCCTGATTGTCGTAGTCTTTCCTGCTCCGTTCGGTCCGATGAAGCCGAAAATTGTTCCCTTGGAGATATGAAGATTCAGGTCATCAACTGCTTTTATCCCACGGTAGGTCTTGGTAAGGTTCTTGAGAATGATCATCGATACTCTAGGACGGTAATGTTAAAGGTGCCGATCATTGCCGCGATCTGAATCTGCTTTTCAATGCCACCGTTGACCAGCTTAATGTGGGTGGCATCGGCCGGCATTTGATTCAATATGGCATCCAAAGATATCCAGGTATTTATATGGGCCTCATTCCAGGCATGATAGTAGAATTTTCCGTCACGATAAACCAAACCGACGACGATTCTGGCAGGGATACCGAAGGATCGAAGCAACGCAGTGACGAGCGTTGCATGTTCGTTGCAGTCTCCCTTTTTATGGGTAAGGATCTGTTTGGCGTCCGGAATGGATACGAGCGGAACCTTATCGATATTCTCAAAAGCCCATTCCATGATCTTTTTGGACGCCAGAAAAGGATCAGTCGTGTCGTTGATTATTTCCCTGGCCAACTGCTTTATCTCCCTGTCTTCACATTGAACCAACAGCTCCGGCCGCAGGTTGTGCAGTAACTCGCCATCACTGCCTCTGTAAGGGATGGTATATGAGGCTGCAAACGGTGGACGCTCTCTCTGCACTGAAAGGACCTTTCCGTCTAAGGATTGTCTTGAGCCCTCAACAGGCAGAGACGGTGGAACGTGGTCAAACGCAACCTTCAGATATGATAATGTTCGGGGGTTTTTTACTCTTTCATTAACCTTTATGGCTGAAAGATCATAGAAATCCAGCCTGCCTGACGTATCCAGACCCAACTGGGCCTTCATGGGGTTCGATCTGACCAGGGTAAACCCCATGAAACCCTCCTCCCGTAACGGCACCCCTTTTTCATCAACCCATATAAGCAGCGGCCTGCCCAAGAACTCCATCTCTAGCCGGAAGGCCTTATGGGCTTCACCGTTGAGCCTAACCCTCTCTTTTGCCGCCACCGTGATAGTCACCGGATTTGTGGTCATGCTCACCGGGTCAAAGAGCGGGAAGGTAAAAGACTCTCCCACCTGTAACGCGCGGGGCCTGAAGAACTGTGTCAGGCCGGCGCTGATCATGGGCTTTGCCGGTATTTTGATGGATCGGGTCTCCTTTTTCCCCCGTTCCCCTACCTCGAAAAAAAGGTCCTCTCCCTGTACGTACCCGGAGATCCCAAATCTGATAGCGTCAGTGGAAAGGGAAAAGTCAAAGCGGTTTAACCGGAATCCTTCGTCAACCATTGCCCTCGTGCAGCTGAGGATCTTGTGTGCCGAACCCATTAAATTAACCGTAAGGAATATCTCCTCCGTAATCTCAAATTCCTCTTTTATCGGAGCGACTCTCCTCACCGTGTAACCGACCTTGCGTCCTTTTAAGAGGACCTCCATCCATTCCTCCGAGGTCTTCAGCTCGCCTGGCTCATTCGCAGCCTGTCTAGGAGGAGCTGTCTTTGGGGCAAAATGCGTCTTCTTTATCAATGCCGCCAGAAGGGACAGCCAGAAAATAACGACGACGATCCCAGCAATCTTAAAGACCAATGATCTCCGCATGATCGTTTTCTTGAGGTTTTTTGGTACGTTGGGTTCTGTAGGCAACAGGTCTTGAGCAACAACAATTCATCCGATTCTATCAACCAGATTTCGGGAATTGGCAAGCATCTCCTCGAGTGCATCGTCCTCCAGACCACTTCCGCGGGCAACCCTGTGAGCAAATTGGCGGGTCATAAGGTCGGAAATGAAGTGGGCGTCTGAGTTCAGCACGAGCCGTGCACCAAAATCCTTCGCCAACCGCGCAACATGGCCGTTGCTAAGACTGTGGCCCTGGCGAGCTGATATCTCCAGGTACACCCCCTTCTCAACGGCAAGCGCAACGTCCTCCGGGGATATCAGGCCGGGATGGGCCAAGATATCAACCCCCGAAAGGATCGCTGCCTTGTTGGTCCCCTCGGGCACCGGCTCTACAATAGTTTCACCGTGAACGAGAACGATCTCCGCCCCCAGTTCCCTCGCCTGCCTTACCAAAGATTCGATCAGGGTTGGCGGGGCATGGGTGATCTCAACGCCGGGGATAACCCGAACAGATTGTCGTGGATTTAGATCCTTTGCCACCTGAACCATGCGGGGGACCACAAAATCAAGGTTGGAAGAATCGACATGATCGGTTATGGCAACGCAGGAATACCCCATCTCCTCGAAGCGTCGAACGAGCTCCGACGGAAGTAATTCGCCATCACTGAACAGTGAGTGGGTATGCAGATCTATCATCGACGAAAAATCTTACGAAGCGTTGTGGCTGGGATGAGCAATAACTGGGGACGGCCCAAGCCCTTCATGTTGGTTATCTCTTACCCTGCCGTAGGTGACTGAAAGGAATCACATCTTGTATTTGCCAAAATCGTCTGGTTTGAGTTTTTCCAGGATATCTTGCCACTTTTTTCCTTTTTCACTCTTGTCTACAGGCTCAGACCGAACGCTCGCCTCAATCTGCTTGGATTTCTTCAAAACCTCATCGGCAACAAATATAGGCGCCTTGGTCCTGAGCGCGATAGCAATGGCGTCACTTGGTCGAGAATCAATGGACAATGGTTTTCCTTGGCTCGTCAGGTGAATTATTGCGTAGTAGGTGTTGTCTTTCAGGTCACATATCTCTATCTTGTTTACCTCCGTATCCGTCTTCTCCATGATGTTCTTTAGAAGGTCGTGGGTCATGGGCCTGGAGAAGGTCACCCCTTCGATTTCGCTGGCAATCGCTGTGGCCTCGAGCAGGCCTATCCATATGGGCAACGTCTGATCCCCATCGATCTCTTTCAAGATAATTATAGGACTGTTCGTTATCGGATCCATATTGAGCGATGATATGGTCACTGCCTTGAGCATACATTTCTCCCCTTACCGTGTGGTGAATACTGACTACCTTATTGTTTTTTAATTCATGTCACCCCTGTTGTCAACACTACTTTACTGGCACGATTTTGTTGTCATGAAGATCGACTGTTCCGTCAGACAACGTAAATTCGGGCTGCCTTCTTCATCAAGGCATGCTCCAACTCGGCATGGCCAGTCCAGTATGTCAATAAGCGAAAAACGTGCCAATCTTTGAGCGCCCATTTCCATAGGGTCTCTACCAGCCCGTTATGGGCCCTTCCGGTCGCCCTTTCTCGGTTTCCCAAACGGGACTACCTTTCCACCCTTAGTCGTTGATCCCCTCCGGGCCATTTTCGTGTTCTGATCTTGCTCATGCGAATCAGCGTCAAGGGGTTTGACACGATCGATCCGTACCGGATTCCCCTCCATAGTAAAGGGCGCACCGTTTATGTACTCCTCCCGCAAAATCCATGTGACCGTGGTGAGGGGAACAGCCAAAATCAGGAGCTCTACCCGAAACCAGTCCCTCTTGACATCGGGTTCGATAGAGTCGATCCTCGCAAAAAAAGAAGGTTCTTCCTTCAAATGGATCAATACCACATCACCTATCGCGGTCATCGTCCCCTCTTTCAGTCGGCTTCTTTGCACCTACGAAAAATCCCAGAATCCCCTCTTCTTCCGGGGGCAGCCGCACCGGTGCTGAAAAAACCCGATCATCTCCAGGGCATTGCAGCAGAATCATGAACAATGATATTTTCAACCATTGCCGAAACAGTATCACAGTATTCGACCACGGCAAAGCGCAAAAAGGGCTGAACGAGAAGCAGACGGCATAATCGAAATTATGAAATTCATGCACCTGCCGTAAGAAAGTAAACGATTCTTCTTTAAATGCCTGCCGGAGAGCGCTACAATAAGCATCCACGTTGCCTTGCCGAAAGGGGCATGTGCCAATACAGTAATCTTTTCATATTGGGGGCAGACACCATGAAGCCTGATTATGATGTGATCATTATTGGGGCTGGTCCGGCCGGTATCTTTGCTTCGATGATCCTCGCCAACAAGGGGATTAACAAGGTCCTGCTCATCGAACAGGGAAAAGACATCGACAAACGGGACAGGCGATCAGGCCGTGATCTGTTGTGCGGCTGGGGCGGAGCCGGTGCGTACAGTGACGGAAAGCTCAACCTCTCTACCGAGGTTGGCGGTTTTCTGAATGAGCTTATCCCCGCCGAAAACCTGGAGGTACTGCTCAAAGAGGTAGACGAGCTCTATCTAGCCTATGGGGCACCGAAGGAGATCTTCGGGGCAAATGCCTTAGAGGTTGAAACTCTCTCCGTGCAGGCTCGGAAGGTCGGCTTAACCTTTGTGCCCACGCTTATCAGGCATATGGGCACTGAAAACTGTGTGTCCGTCCTAAAAAAGATGCGCCAGGACCTTGACGGCAAGATCGTCATCAACACGGAATGCAGGGCTGAGACCGTAGTCGCCAAGGGAAAGACCGCAACCGGCGTACAGCTCGCCGACGGCACGGTGATTTCCAGCCGATTTGTGGTGGCTGCGCCCGGCAGAATCGGGGCGGGGTGGATGAAATCTCAGGCAGCTTCCCTGAATCTGGCCTCTGTTCCCAGCCCGGTTGATATCGGGCTCCGGGTGGAGGCTCCGGCACCCATCCTGCAGCCCCTCACCAGGGAGGTGTATGAAGCAAAGCTGATTTACTACTCCAAGACCTTTGACGATAAGGTCAGGACCTTCTGCATGAACCCCTATGGCGAGGTCGTCCTCGAGCAGACCGATGATATGATCACGGTCAACGGCCACAGTTACGCCAACAAGAAAACCGATAACACCAACTTTGCCCTCCTGGTGAGCAGCACCTTTACCGAGCCCTTCCGTGATCCGATCAAATACGGCAGGTACATCGCCTCCCTTGCCAACATGCTCGGCAACGGAGTTATCATTCAGAGGCTCGGCGATCTTCTCGCAGGGCGAAGGTCCACGGAGGAGAAGATCTCTAAGTGTGTTACCAAGCCCACCCTGCGCAATGCAAGCCCGGGCGATCTGAGCTTTGTGCTCCCGTATCGATACCTGAAGGACATTATCGAGATGCTTGAGATATTGGAAACTATAGCCCCCGGTATCTACTCCCGGCATACGCTCCTCTACGGTGTCGAGGTCAAGTTCTACTCTCACCGGCTGAAACTGACCAAGGATCTTGAATCCGAAGTGAAGAACCTCTTTATCGTCGGCGATGGCGCCGGCATTACCAGGGGCCTGATACAGGCCTCGGTGAGCGGCATGGTGGCCGGTGAGGAGATCGCGCATAGAATTCGAGGGTGATAGATGCCTCGATAAAGCAAGATATTTCGTTTAGGTCAGATTCTTGCTATTAAAACGAACCCGACTGGTTTTACATTCGAAATCCCTGGCCCACACATGAATTGGAAGAGCCCAGTCTCTATTGCTTAGTCCCTCGATTCATAAATTCGATGACGTATTTATTTACTCGGGACTAAGTGCTGCCCTCGGCCATGAGCCTTTCGGCAGTGAGCTCAAGGCCGAACTGCTCGGGCCGAATGGAGTGAGCCCTTCGGTCTGAGCTCAGGGTCGAAGACAATTGCAGAGATTATAGTTATGAAAATACGTTATGTTATTTGCGAATCGAAGCACTTAGTTACAAAGCACGCCGGCTGGGTAATGTCGAGATTTCCAGCGTTAGGCACGAGGGCGGGCCGAAATTAGAAACACCGAGGACCCGTGAGTTTTGATTTCCAATTCCCCCTCCTCCACAAAAGCCCATCATAATGAGGTTCGGCCTCTCTCAACAGATTCTGGGATAGTTTTAAGCCAGCGAAGCCTTGAAAAATGGATTTTAAGCCCTAACTTGTATCATCGAAACACCGTATCGGCTCACGAAAGCTCATAGGTTTTTTAATTTCAGGGTTAGAATATGGCCTGCAATGCCATTCGAATAAAGGGAGCCCGCCAGAACAATTTGAAGGATCTTGATCTGGATATCCCCCTGAATGCCATCACCGTATTTACCGGTGTCAGCGGCTCGGGAAAATCCTCCCTCGCCTTCGATACGTTGTATGCAGAGGGCCAGCGCCGGTATGTGGAGACCTTCTCGCCCTACGCACGGCAGTTCATGGAACGGATGGATCGGCCCGCCGTTGACCGAATCGAGGGTATCCCTCCGGCCATTGCCATTGAAAACACCAGCTCGGTGCGTACCTCCCGATCAACGGTAGGCACCATGACCGAAATAACCGACTACGGAAAGCTCCTTTATACCCGTCTGGGGCAGCTCCACTGCAGCACATGCGGAAAGGCGGTGTTACCGGAAACTCCGAATCACGTATGGAAGGCCCTCAAGGGCTTTCCGACCGGTACCGAGATTGTTATCACCTTTCCGTTTTCCCCTCAGTCCACTGGCAGGGAGCAGGTTTTGCGGGAGCTGAGGAGGATCGGCCTGGACCGTCTCTTCGACAACGGCAAGATCAAGCCCATAGATGAGTGGGAGCAGGCGAACGGAAAACTCAACATCGTCGTCGACCGCCTTGTTTTCAAGTCCTCTGAGAGAAAACGGATTTTCGATTCGGTGGAGCAGGCCTTTCAATTCGGTGGGGGTCACCTCGATATTTGGATAAACCCGGACAACCATCTCACCTTCAGCAATCAGCTTGAGTGCCCGCTGTGCGGGATAACCTATAAGAGGCCTACTCCCAATCTCTTCTCCTTTAACAGTCCCATCGGCGCCTGCGAAACGTGCAAGGGTTTTGGCAGGATCATCGATATCGACCTGGATTTGGTCATCCCCGACAAATCCCTTTCCGTAGAGGAGGGTGCGATCAAGCCATGGGGTGACCTGCGACGGCACCACAGGGAGTTTGAAGCTCTCTTGGGTTTCTGCACCGCCGAGGGTATCCCCACCCGTGCACCCTTTGAGGACCTCACCGATGCCCAGAAGCAGGCCATTATCGATGGTGGCTCAGCCTTCTACGGCGTGAGGAAGTTTTTCGAGTGGCTCGAGGGTAAGAAGTACAAGATGCACGTGAGGGTGTTTCTCTCCCGGTACCGGGCCTATAGGATTTGTCCCGATTGCAAAGGAACCCGGTTTAAGCGAGAGGCACTGCTCTATACCGTGGGAGGCCTGACTATCGGCCGGCTCTATGGACTGACCATTGAGCAGATCAGCACCTTTTTTGAATCCCTCCACGTGCCTCGCGGAGATGATGCCAGCGCCCTGATCGTGGGGGAGCTCAAGAGCAGGCTTACCTATCTCTTGGATGTGGGACTTGGCTACCTGACGATCGATCGCCAGTCCCGAACCCTGTCAAGCGGCGAGCTTCAGCGAGTGGCCCTCACATCGGCTCTGGGTTCTTCTTTGGTCAATTCACTCTATATCCTCGATGAACCGAGCATCGGACTCCATCCTCGTGACAACAACCGGCTCATCGGGATCATGAAGAAGCTCAAGGATATCCAAAACACGGTCATCGTTGTCGAACACGACCCGGAGATCATTAATGCGAGCGACTACCTGCTGGATTTGGGACCTGGGGCCGGAAGCCACGGCGGGAAAATCATGTACTTCGGCCCTACCGCCACGGTGAGCGGCTCTTTGACCGGCCAGTATCTCAGGGGAACAAGGACCATTCCCTTTCCTGCCCGTAGACGAGAGCCCTCTCAGGATAGTTGGCTCACCCTTGAGGGGGCTTGCGAACACAACCTCAAGGACATCGATGTTCAGATTCCCCTTGGGCTCTTTACCTGCCTTACGGGGGTTTCCGGGTCCGGCAAATCCACCCTTGCCGAGGAGGTCCTTTTCAGGGCCGTTAAGATGGCGAAGGCAACGCCTCTGGGAACACCGGGTCGCCACCGGGGATTGCAGGGCCTTGAGGAAATTGCCGATGCGGTGATGGTGGATCAGAAGCCCATCGCCCGGACCCCGAGGGCCAACCCCCTCACCTACGTTAAGGCCATGGATCCCATCAGACGCCTTCTGGCAGGCACGGAGGTGGCGCGCGCCATGGGCTTTGGACCGAGCTATTTCTCCTTCAATGTTACCGGCGGAAGGTGCGAGGCCTGCAAGGGGCAGGGAGCGGAAAAGGTGGAGATGCAGTTCCTCTCCGATGTGTTCATCACCTGCCCTGAATGCCAGGGAAAGCGCTTCAAGAAGGAGGTCTTGGAGGTTACCTATAAGGGGAAAAATATTCGCGATATCCTTTTCATGACCGTTGATCAGGCCCTCGCCTTTTTTGCCGACCAGCGAAAGATAACCGATGCCCTCACGCCGCTGGCCGACGTTGGACTCGGTTACATGCAGCTCGGCCAGCCCCTTAACACCCTCTCAGGAGGAGAGGCACAGAGACTCAAGCTCTCCCGCCATCTCAAAACCTCAGGCCGCGGGCGTGTGCTCTTTATCCTCGATGAGCCCACCACCGGTTTGCATTTTGCCGATATCGAAAAGCTCATCGCCGTGCTCCGGAATCTGGTAGACCGGGGTCACACGGTTTTGGTTATCGAGCACAATATGGATGTGGTCAAAAACGCCGACTGGGTAATCGACCTGGGCCCTGAAGGCGGTGAGAGGGGAGGAGATATCGTGGTGGCCGGCACCCCTGAGGTTGTAGCCCACCATCCCACGTCCCACACCGGAAGGTACCTGAAGAAGTACCTCGTGGTTGCGAAAGAACGCGGTACACAGGTGGCATTTTCCAAAACGGAGGCAAAGATCTCTGAAAACGGAAGGAATACTATTGTCATCCGGGGCGCACGGGAGCACAACCTCAAGAACCTCGATCTCTCGATCCCGCGGCAGCAGTTCGTTGTCCTCACCGGGGTATCCGGTTCAGGGAAATCCACCCTCGCTTTTGACATCCTCTTTGCCGAGGGCCAGCGCCGGTATCTGGAGAGCCTGGCCCCCTACGCCCGGCAGTACATGAAGATCCTGGAGAAACCCGAAATCGATATCGTCTCGGGACTGCCGCCGACGGTGGCCATCCAGCAGCGGATCAGCTACGCAAGCCCCCGGAGTACCGTTGCAACCCTTACCGAAATCTACCACTTTTTACGGCTCCTCTACAGTAAGCTCGGCTCGCAACAATGCCCGGCGTGCGGCCGGGAGCTCACAACGCAATCGGCCGATCAGATTGTAGTTCAGGTTCGAGGTGCTTACGGTAAAAAAAGGGCAACTGTTCTGGCGCCGGTTGTGGCAGGTCGCAAGGGCTTCCACAAGGATGTGATTAGCCATGCCCTCCGCCGTGGGTTTGGGGAGGCCCGGATCGACGGCGATATGGTTAAACTGGCCGAGGGGATGTCTCTCACCAGGTACTACGAGCACACCATCGACCTGGTCATCGACAGGATCCCTACCGACAACATAGAGCATCTGGTGGCTACTGCGCTTGAGGTGGGAAACGGCACCTTCATGCTTCTCGATGAGAACGGGCGAGAGGAGGTCTTCTCCGTGAAGAAGGTGTGCCCCTCCTGCGGCATCGGCGCACGGGACCTCGATCCACGGCTGTTCTCCTTCAACAGCAAGCACGGTGCCTGCCCTGCATGCGAGGGGCTTGGCCGGCTCCTTTACTACCGTTTGCTTCCCGACCACGGTCGCCCCGTTTGCTATGCGTGCGGCGGAAGCAGGCTTAGCGAAACGGCCCTGAGCGTGAAGGCTAAGGGCTATTCCATCTGGGACCTCGTCCGGCGACCCGCCCAAGAGCTCATGGAAACGTTCAAGGACCTTTCCTTCACCGAGCAGGAATCCATGATCTCGGGACCCATTATGGATGAGATAAGAACGCGGCTTTCATTCATGGATCTGCTGGGGGTGTCGTATCTTTCCTTGAGCCGAAGCGGCGAGACCCTCTCGGGAGGTGAGGCACAGCGGATTCGCCTGGCAGCACAGCTCGGCTCAAACCTCACCGGCGTGTGTTACATCCTGGATGAGCCCACCATCGGCCTGCACCCCAGGGACACGAGGATGCTCCTCGATGCCCTCACAGACCTTAAAGACAGGGGAAACAGCATTCTCGTTGTGGAGCATGATGAGGAGACCATAAGACAAGCCGATCACATTATCGACCTGGGGCCCGGCGCGGGCAGGCAAGGCGGCCAGGTGGTGGCGTTCGGGACAATCGAAGAGCTCATGAAGGTTCCCGAATCGTTAACCGGTGTAACCCTCTCAAGAAAGGCCCCCGAGATCACCTCCCGGCTGAGGCCTTACAGGACAATGCCCCATATCATGCTCAGCGGTGCAGCCGAGCACAACTTGAAGGAGATCGACATAGGGTTCCCCCTGGGCACCTTTATCTGCATTACCGGTGTTTCTGGCTCGGGCAAATCCACTCTTCTCAAGGATGTGCTCTACCCGGGATTGCACAACCGGCTGCTCAAAAAACGGGTTCAGGCAGGGGCCTGCAAACGTATCGAGGGATGGGAGGCGCTCACCAGGGTTCTTGAGGTGGACCACTCGCCCATCGGCCTTACGACCCGATCGGTGCCCATCTCCTATATCGGGGCCCTGTCAGACATTCGGAACCTTTTCTCGATGACACCGGCGGCCCGTGCGCGGGGGTATCACCCGGGGAGGTTCTCATTCAATGTGCCCGGCGGCAGGTGCGAGGCCTGCAAGGGGCAAGGATCACTTAAGGTTGAGATGAGCTTCCTGCCGGATGTGCACGTCAACTGTGACGTGTGCGAGGGGAAGAGGTTTAACCAGGAGACACTGGATATCACCTACAAGGCGAAGAACATCGGGGACGTCTTGAACCTTACCTTTGAGGAGGCCGCGGACTTCTTCTCCACAGTGCCAAAGATCAGGAGAGCCCTCCAGTTTGTCTGTTCTATCGGGCTTGGGTATCTCACCCTGGGCCAGCCGAGCCCCACGCTCTCAGGAGGTGAGGCCCAGAGGATCAAGATCGCTCGGGAGCTCATCAAGCCCGCAAACGGCCACACCCTTTACATTTTGGATGAACCAACAACGGGGCTGCACATCGCCGATACGGCAACCCTCCTCCGGGTGTTGCAGGCCTTGGTGGATAGGGGAAACACGGTCGCCGTTATCGAGCACAACATGGAGATCATAAAAGAGGCCGACTACATCATCGACCTCGGGCCTGAGGGGGGCGATGGGGGAGGGCAGGTGATCGCCACCGGCTCACCCGCCGAGATCGTTAACAACGGCAAACAATCCTACACAGCCGAGTATCTGAGGAGATATTTGGAAAACAGAAGCCACGGTCTTGACATATAGTTACTGGGTCTGTAGAAGTGAGTTTTTTCAATACTGGAATACTGGAATGATAGTGGAAATGAGTGCCTGCTTTCCATATTCCTACCCAGTTTTCCATTATTCCGTGTGAATTGCATGACCACAACAAAATTGATTTCCTTTGATTTGGACTGCACCATCATCGACCCCACCTTCACCAGCTTTGTGTGGGAGATCGGCATCCCCCGGCTCTACGCCAAGAAGAACGATGTCAGCCTGTCCGAGGCTACCTCAATCGTGAAGGCCGAATACGACAGGGTGGGCGAGGGCGCCATGGAATGGTACGATATCTCGTACTGGTTCCGATTCTTTGAGCTTGCCGAGCGGTGGCAGGACCTCATGGAGGAGCACCGTGACAAGGTCAGGCCGTTCCCGGAGGTAAAAGAGGTGATGGAGGAGCTCGGTAAATCCCATGACCTTATCATAGTCTCCAACGCAGCCAGGCAATTCATCGAGATGGAGATCAATGAGGCGGGAATCGAGGCGTATTTCACCAGGATCTTTTCGGTTACCTCGGATTTCGGCCAGGTCAAAAAGACCCCCGAGTGCTACGAGGAAGTCCTAAAAACCATGGGGATTACTCCCACTGACACTGTCCACGTGGGAGACCACTACGAGTTCGACTACCTCATCCCCAGACAACTGGGAATTGAGTCGTACTTTCTCGACAGGGACGGAAACAAACCCAAGGATCGCTACACCATAAAAGACCTCACAGAATTCGCAAACCTCGTCAAGAATTTCTAGCCTGCCCCATAGCTTTGTCTTCAGGTCAATACCCGCCCCACCAAACCATGCAAAGGGTCAAGCAGCAATCCAGTATTGATGCTGGGTTACGGCCCTTCGACACCATTCGACCGTAAAAGACTTGTTAAGATTCAGGGGCTCGTGCCGATATTAATAGGTGCGGATCAAGACGTTTTTCAGCTTTACAGGTCTTTCGTAACAGAAATACACGCGAGGATAGACAAGAGAGGGGCAGGGAGATGAGTAACGTAATTGATTTCCGGGGGTCCAGACGGAGATTCGGGCCAAGCCCGACACCCGAACAACTCAGTGTCATCAAGAAGGTTTTTGCTATCGCTAGGCTTTGTCACAAACTGGGCATGTCCAATGAAGAGAGACAAAGGGTTTTGAACATAATCAACGGCTTCACGGGTATTCCGGTGGGAATTGAAGTGTCGATCGGTATACAGGCTCTTCCCGGTGAGGAGGATGAAACCGAAACTTCTTTGCTGAGCCGACCTAATTCTTAAGATTGAGCATTCTTTATAGCAAAAGTGATGGACCCTGTAACAGGAAAGCTCAGAGGCGTGTCACCTAGCAAGCTTTTGAATTCCATATTTGCAGTTGCACTACCCACATCGTCTGCTTTGAGAACAAATTCTTGAACGGCGGTGCCCCGAGGCGCAATTACATCCGGGCCAGCTACCTTCTTGGGTGATGTGCTCCCGCCAGGCTCTAAGTGAGCCGGTCCAGTTACGTTGACAAAATGAAACTCACTGTTCTTTAAAGGCCATGGCAGGTTATTCTTTATTGCCATGGAAACATATACAAGGTCGTTTACCTTTACAACAGTGCCTGACCCAACCCGGTATGAGGTTGCAACATCCACCACCGCCATACTATCATTCCCTGCTATTTATATTGTTTTTGCCTACGCACCATTAAACCATTCCGAACAGAGTGTCAGAAAAGCTGATTGATTTTTTGCTTACGTGCATCGAAGGTGCACCTCTAAAACAACAACTCTAGTCTTGTCAAGCTTTTTTCATTAGATGTTATTGCAGTGCGATGATGTCACCCCTTCGCCTGCCGTATCCCTTTGCAGCATTACAGCGAGGTGCCATTCACTCCTGTATCTTCGAGAAGCAGTGATGTTGGAGTATCAATCGTCATTGTAATCGTCGTCGTAATGGTCCCCGTCGTAATCCGATTCTTCTTCGGATTCTTCGTCCTCCTCGTACTCTTCTTCTTCAGCCTCATCTCTCAATCTATCAATAACCTCCTTCATGTAATCGCCACCTCCTTTACCCACGTCGCCAAATTCCTCGGCAAACATGTTCCCCGGAACATGAGCAGTCCAGTAATCGTATTGGCTTGTGTCTTTGACAATATCATCTGCTTCTCTGAGGAGTTGAACCAGCTCATCGTAAATCTCCTCAAGTCGATGAAGATCTTCTGTGCTCAATTCTTTTGCTATCTTCTCCTGCATTGCTTCCTCCTGTATGGTTGGCAAGAAGCCCAGCTCTTAGTTTATTTACGCATTTTTCACTCTAATAAAACACATATTTTTCGATGGCTATCGATTTTTTAATTGTACCTCAATTATTGATTCCTATCATCAAATGAGCATCTGTTTTCGATTTTGGCCACATCTAACGAACTTGCTGGGTATGAAATCCGGCTCTATTTCGCTACTCCCCGTGAAATCAAATCCCATCGTGCGCTATGAGTTCCTATAGAGCGATTCGGAGAGTTGTCTTGCAATGAAATAAGAAGTGTTTTTTCTATACAAAAGAACGTGATCCCTCATACGCCACGGGCGCACCCAAGAACCGCACTGATACTATGAGGTTCCATTATTCCGCCTGCGCATTTGGGTGGTCAGTCCAGCAGAAGTGGGGTGTGTGCTTGTTTTGAAAGGTTCCGAGAAGATCAATCAAGAATTTTCTTGCTCAATCGAGGCCCGTTCATCTCTTTACAACGGGGAGGCGACCACCAGGATTACCAGATCCTCTGTTCCGCCGTTGGTCAGCACGTGGCCGGCTTGAGTCAGCCGGGTTCAACGTGTGCCTCAATGGCTTATCCCGCCTGGGCTTAATACTGCGTAAATCTCAAACTGTGAGCAGACCTTGGAGGCATATAGATTGGAGCCATTTTAATGAAATCCGCCCCTGACCTTGCGGACTAACACGGTGCTGGTTTAGTGATTTCCAAATCTCCGCGCCCTTACCCTCCATCTATGACCGGAATAATTGCGAAATCGCTTTCGCGGTCTATAGCTGTTTCGGTAATCCCTCGCGGGGGTACGGGTTCACCGTTAAGAACGAGCATGATGCCACCATGAAGACCACCCCTCCGGTCGATGACTGCCTTGCGAAAACCATCGCCAAGACGCTCAGCCAGCAGGCCGACGAGATCGGCGACCGTAGAGCCTGTATCGAGCGCAACCTCAAATGGCCCCGCCGGCGTAATTCGGGTAAGAAAACCAGAGAGCTTCACGGTTACCGTTATGGCACGGTGAGACCTCTCTTTCGTTGTCTCTTGGCGATCGCTTAATCCGTCAGACATCCGCTTTTCTCAAGTTCATCGGCTACCCACCCCACTCCGAGTTCATGGAGCTTCCACCTCTTGGGCACCGCTAATTGACGATCCCACCCAAGCATGTCATAGGCGAGCTCTCGCATTTCATAGAATTGCCCACGCTCTATCGCCTGGCCCTTGAGGGCGCCGCTTCCGAGAGGCTCGAAGAAACGATCGGGCAAGACGTCTTGCTCTGTGGTAAAACCCTCCCGGCCGTTGAATGCCCTGGCCATGCTGAGAGCGCGTTCAGAGGCCTTGAGCAGTTCCCAGCTCGATACGTTCCAGCCCGTAACCGCCTCTACCTGGTCTACCAGCTGTTTCAGGCCGTACGGCATGAAGGAGCATATGCAAAGGCTGTTATTCACTGATTTGTTAAGCGTCATATACACCCAGAGTCGAACCTTCGCCGGGGTAAGCTCAACCGTATCAACTGGTTCCAGAATGGCCATTCTCTGTGCTTCTCTAAATAAGGGGGCCTCCTTGCTGGCATACATGGGGTCGTGGATATTGGCCATGTGTTCTGCCCCCGTCGGCGAAAGTGCATAGCCCAGGCCCATGCCGGGTTTCCAGCGGGGCTCGTGCAAGGGCAGGGGCTGGCCTTTGATTTGCAGAAAGCGTGAGGCGGCTTCCCGCCCGAGCTTCCCCTCAAGGCCTTTTGGCCCTTCGCCCAGAATGTCACCCAGGCCTTTGCGATTGACAATCTGGTCCAAGAGGCCCAGCATGCCCTCGGCTGAGCCAAATCGCAAGTCGAGGCCTTTGATTAGATCGGGGGGCAACAGGCCCTCCTCGGCGCATTCCAGGGCACCGGAAATCATCATACCCGTAGATATGGTATCTACCGTATGACGATCGCAGATCTCATTGGCTTGGGCCACGACCTTGATATCATCTATTCCACAATTAGATCCGAAGGCGCTTATCGTTTCATATTCGGGACCGCCGTACCTGCGGCTTACGGTTCTCCCGTCTTCATTGACCTCCACCACCCTTTTGCAGTGCACAGGACAGGCATAGCAGCTCTCTCGACCTACGAGGATGGTATCCGTCATGAACCGCCCGGAAAGTGTTTCATACCCTTCGAAGCTACCTTCCCGAAAATTTCGCGTCGGAAGGCCTCCAGCGGCATTTAGTACGGGTACACCACGAGCGGTACCCATTTCCGTCATGGTACCGAGAGAGGCTTCATAGTTGTCGCGCAGCCATCGAGTGATCCTTGTTATTCCCTGCTTATCGGCCACCTCCGGCCGTGTTTTGCCATTAACAGCTATGGCCTTCAGCCTTTTGGCGCCCATGACTGCCCCCAGCCCAGTTCGACCGACGAAATTGTGTGGGCCGAGCGCAATACAGGCAAATCTGATCAAACGTTCTCCACCGGGTCCGATCACGGCTACAGCTGCCCGGCGGTCTCCTACCTCGTCACGAATAGCTTCCTGTGTCTCATAGGTCTCCTTGCCCCACAGATTTGAGGCATCGCGGAGTTCAACGGTATCGTTATTGATCCACAGATAAACAGGTCTTTCGGACCGACCGGCAATGATCACTCCGTCATAGCCAGACCATCGCAACTTCACACCCCAGTACCCGCCAGCCTCGCCCTCGCCATAGGCACCGGTGAGTGGCGATTTGGCGCCTGCACTCACGCGTGCTGAACCCGGAATCGCCGTTCCGGTCAACACACTGGCTGCAAATACCAGAACATTGTCAGGGCCAAACGCGTCACATCCAGGAGGCACCTCTCTCAACAGATAGTCGACGATGAGACCTCGTCCACCAAAATAGGTTCGGTAGAAATGCTCATCGTGTTCATCTACGGTTATCCTGCCGCTCGTCAGGTCGACTCGCAGCATTCTTCCCCAATAACCATTAGGAATGGGTCACCTCCTGTTCGTGCCGATTTAGGCTATCTCCGTTTCATCTTGGTAAGGGATATCATGAGCGGAGCAATAGGGCATCGATACCTCAACACCCTCCTTGAAAAGCCCTACGCCGGACGTCCGGCCTGGGCTCAAACGAGGATTTCTTCCCTTACCTCCAGGTTATAGTCCCGTAAGGTCTCGAAAAATTTCTCAAGTTCCGACTCGCGCACCGGAATCCCCGCCCTTGATCGCTTTTCTTCCTCCACCGCCTCCAGTTCTCCAGGGAAGTAAACCCGTTCAAAGCCCTCCATTGGTGGGCAGGTAACACAGTCCTCTATGAGTCCGTCGACCTTCTCCTTGAACACATCAATTCCCGCAAAACAGGCTGGGTTCAGTGCCAACATGAAGTAGGACCCTCCATACGGTGTTGTCAAATCCTCAAGGGGAGGTACCTCCCTCCCGCAAAACGAGCCAGCGAGAGCACCGGTCAGAATGTCCACAACCAAACCCAGTCCATATCCCTTATGCCCTGCCATAGGAAGTAAAAACCCTCGCAGGGCCTTCTCCGGGTCGGTCGTTGGGTTTCCCTCTTGATCCAGGGCCCACCCTTCTGGGATGCTCTCCCCCTTTTTCAGGGCCTTGCCGATCTTTCCGGCCGACGAGGCGCTGGTGGCTATATCCACTACCAGCGGCGGGTACCTGCGCGCCGGTATGACGAAACTCATGGGGTTTGTTCCGTGCACCCCTTGACGGCCGCCGTAAGGCACAACTCTGGGAGTGGCATTGCTGAAGGTAAGCCCTATCATGTCCGCCTCGAGGGCCTGAAATCCATAAAACGAAGCGGCACCGAAATGGTTGCAATTGTAAGTAGACACGCCCCCTATGCCATTTTCACGGCCCAGCCTTATGGCCTCGTTCATGCTTTGGTAAGCAGTGACAGGGCCCGGTCCCCTGCATCCATCGATCAAGAGCGTGGAAGTCTTTCGCTTGACGATCTGGACATCGGCCTCCGGATCGACCATGCCTGCCGTGATTTCCCTCACCAACCTGGGAAGCAGCGCGAAAAAACCATGGGTGTCGATTCCCCTGAGACTTCCGAAAAGAAAGGCCTCAACGCAAATATCGGCCTTTTCGGCAGGGACTCCCAGCTGAGATAATACATCCATCCCGAATTCCCTTACCCTACTCGCTTCAATGGTTATTTCGGGCACCGTTTCCTCCCTGTCCGCATGAGTCACAGTCATCCGATCCCTCCTGCCTCCAAGGGTAATCTATCGCCGGTGTCCAGATCGATTCCCCTGCTCATCAACCATGTAACCCAATAGAATACCTTATTCCTACCGATGTCGAACTCCGTTCTTTCGCAATAGCGGCCTCGAAACCTCCCTTACCACTCCTTGATACCCGCCAGATTCTTGGCCAGCTTCTTCTTTGCATCGATATCCGCATTCCGCAGCACGGTCATTCGATGTGTTTCCGGTGAGCCGGCACCGTGGATATTGGAAACGATGTCTCTGCTTTCAAAGGCGAGCTTCTCAATCAGCCTGAACAGACGGACCCTGTCTTCCACGGGTACATGCTCCGCCCCCTTGAGGTATTTCCGAAGTAATGGACCGATCTCAGGATCCTCCATGTCTTTATCAGAAGGCAGATCAGCAACCATGCCGCCGGCGATCTCAATCATCAGCCTGATTGCTTCCTGCAGTTCTTTACCCTCGTACAGCTTGGACGTGTTGGAAAGAACAGGGTCAACCATGTAAATGCCCGACTCGGTTGGCACGGCCTCCACTGAGGCGGCTATAGAGCACCCGTAAATCGCCTGAACGGTCTTGATCATCTCGGCTAATTTACTGTTGATATGCGACACCCCCGACAAACCGTTGTATTCGGCAGCCGCTGCTGCTGCGCCGATCAGAACATCACCAACACCGCATTTACAGCCACCGTGGGAATGACGGTGGTAGTTTCCGAAGTTTCTCACCATGGGACCGGCAAACTCATATTCACCACACAAAAATACTCGTTCCCATGGCACAAAGACATCATTGAAAATAACCATGGGGGCGAACTTACCGTACTCAACGTTGCCGAGATCACAGTCGCCAAGCGCCCTCGCCTCCAGCGTGCCCCGGCCATAGACATGAATGACGCCCTCAGCGTCCACGGGCACGGCAAAACAGGTGGCGTAGTCTTTGTCTGGCTCCCGCATCTCTCTCGTGGGCACAATCACCCCCCAGTGTGCACAGAGAGATCCCGTCTGGTGGACCTTGGCACCTCTTACGACAATGCCGTCGTCATTTCTGTCCACTACATGCAGGTACATGTCCGGGTCCTTTTGCTCCGATGGGCGGAGTGACCTGTCACCCTTGACATCGGTAACACCGCTAAAAACGACCAGGTCGTTCTTTTGGACGAGTTTGACAAAATCCAAGAGCCTTTCGTAATACGTGGTGCCGTACTTCTTGTCACAATTGTAAGCCTCAACCCCTACCGAGTTTATGGCGTCCATGCCGGTACACCGCATGACACAGGTGCCGATTCTCTGAGTAAGGAATTTGAGCATTCTCACCTTTGCGATAAGGTCGTCACGGCTCCTATAAAACTTGACAAATCGGCTTACCTCTTCTCCGATTACCTCGGATTCAGCCACCAGGTACTTCTTGCCCTCGGAATCATGGGCCAAGTCGTAGGTCTTGGCCACCCCTGCCACCATACGCTTGATTAATGGGTGTCCGTAAGGGCTTTCCACCCTTTCACCCAGAATGTAAGTCCTTGGATGTAAATCCTTCAGCGATTCATAATATTCCTGGAGGGTCTTCACAGCCATCGCTACCTCCTTTCTCTTTTAAACATATCACGGTGCCGAGGGCCGCAGCAAGAGTCCACATCAGCGAGGTCAATCCGACCCCGCAAGGTCTTGCACGCTGTCGAACCCCATTCCGAATGCGTCAAGGTTTAATCTCTCTTTCCCCTTGGGCACGGCCTCTACAATGGCCTTCTCCAATGCCCCGCGGCTTACGACCCCCGTGGCCTTACATAAGGCCCCGAGCATGACCATATTGGTGGTAACAGGCGCCTTGAGCCGATTGCGTGCGAGCGATGTAGCCGGCACCTTGAAAACGCGGCGAATGTCGGCTGGCGGCGCGGGGATCATATCACTGTCGATAATCAGAATACCGTCAGGTTTCAAGACATGACTGAATCGATTTATGGAGTCCTGAGCCTGGGCCACGAGTACATCCGGTCTTGTCACCCGGGGGAAAACCACCGGCTCATCGGAGATGATTACCCACGCGGCCGCAAACCCCCCGCGCAGTTCCGAGGAATACGCCTGTGTCTGCACGGCATACTTCCCATCATACGTTACCGCCGATGAGCCCAGGATTACCCCGGCCAGAATCGAACCCTGGCCTCCGACCCCCGCTATGGTCAACTCCGTTCGGGTCATGAGCTAACCCTCCATCAACTCTTCTTTGAGGCGCGTCCACTGCGACGCGAGTTCTGGTTTCTCCATATCCACAAACTCCCCGACAATGATTTTGCCTCTCAACTCCTCCTCGCCGAGATCCCTGGCCCTTTTCCAGTTGACACTCTTGCTCTTGTAGTATTTGAGCATGTCGATCGCCTTGCCGAGCTTTGCGGCCCTTCCAAACTGTACCGGACACTGACTGATGGCCTCTACCAATGCAAACCCGTTCTTTTGCAAGGCCTTCGTGATAGAACGCGTCATCTGGCGGGGGTGATAGGTAGTCCACCGCGCTACATACGGGGCGCCGGCAGCAGCAACCATGGCACAGATATCAAAGGGGTGTTCCAGTGATCCGTAGGGGCTGGTAATAGTGGTCACGCCTCGAGGCGTTGTAGGAGCTGTCTGTCCACCGGTCATGCCGTAGATGCCATTGTTAACCAGGATTACCGTCAGACCGATGTTTCGCCGCGCCGCATGAATGAGATGGTTCCCCCCGATGGCCGCCAGGTCACCGTCGCCACTGATCACCATGATATTTTTCCCGGGCAAACCGAGTTTCAGCCCCGTGGCAAAAGCGATGGGCCTTCCGTGCGTTGTGTGGAGCGTGTCTGCAGCGAATAGGGGGCTCGGAATCCAGGACGCGCAACCGATGCCTGAGACAAAGACGAAATCGTCCATATCCTGGCCCAACTCTTCAATAGCCCTCAAGATTGCCTGCGTGATAATACCATTGCCGCAGCCCGGGCAGGTTGTCGTTCCCCTCACATGCTCTCGCATGTACCTCCTGTAAGGGTGAGCTGAAACACTCATGGTATCATCTCCTTGATGTGAGACAGAATATAGTGGGGGTCGTGAATCTGTCCTAAGGTCTGAGGCCCGAGAAACTCGACCTGGCACGCATGGGCAGCTTCGGCCTTAATGTATGGATAGAGTTGACCTTTGTTGTTTTCCAAAACAAGCATGTAGTCTACGCACTCCGACATCTGCCGTATTTCCTTATCCGGAAAAGGCCAGCAGGTCAGCATTCGAAATGTTCCGACCTTCAGGCCATCGGCCTGAGCAAGGCGTGCCGCAGCCCGAGCGGATCGACTCACCGTACCGTAACTCACCATCACCACATCAACCCCCTCACAATCAGTTTCAATCTGAATGATGTCGTCGCGATGGATCAGAATCTTATCAATGGGCGCTGAAATATACCGATGCATGATCTCGGGATCGCTCAGATTGCGCATGCCATGTTCATCGTGGCAGGAGCTCGTGACATGAGCCTTGAGACCGCGTCCGAAAACGGGCATCGGGGCTACAGTTACGTCCAGGAAGTCCTGGCGCTCCATGGGGGCTATTCCTGGCTCGGGGATTGTGCGATGTTCGATCTCTATCCGATCTTCGTCGGGGATGACAATCTGCTCACGCATGTGCCCGATAAATCCGTCGGCCATGAGAAACACGGGAACCCGATATCTTTCTGCCAGGTTGAAGGCTCGAATTGTCAGATCGAACATCTCCTGGGGGCTCTCCGGGCAGAGCGCGATGATCTGGTAGTCCCCATGCGATCCTCGAGCTACTTGAACGATATCGGCCGTTAGACCAACGGAAGGCACACCGGTCGATGGGCCAAGACGCTGAACATCCACGATCACCAGGGGTGTCTCTGTGGCAACAGCAAACCCAATGTTTTCCTGCATGAGGCTGATACCCGGACCGGAAGTAGCGGTAAGTGCCTTGCATCCTGCCCATGAAGCCCCAATTGCCGAGCATATGGCGCTGATTTCGTCTTCGGTTTGCAGTAATGTTCCACCGGTTAGGGGAAGCCGTTGGGCGAGACGATTAATGATTTCGCTCGCGGGCGTAATGGGATACCCGGCAACGAATTCGCATCCGGCTGCAATGGCCCCTTCTGCACAGGCCCAGTTCCCCATCTCGAAATAGGTACCGGTCAATACCCGTTTTCCCTTACCCATCTCTGCCCCCTCCTGTATCAGAGGCCTCCTGAGAGTCTTTCTCAACCACTATGGCGAAGTCGGGGCAGGATATCATACAGTTCTCGCAGCCTGTGCAAAGAGTCTCGTCCCTTACCGTGGGCGGGAGATATCCTGCTTCGTTCATTTCTCCTGATTCGATCAGTACGTGCTTCGGGCATACGAAGATACAAATGCCGCAGTCTTCTACGCCCTTACATGAGTCGGTCAATAGCGTTATCTTGGCCATTATTGATCCACCGTGAGATGCTAGAGATACTCTTCTTGAATTTTGCAGGAATCAGCCGGAAAGACCAGAGAACTGCCTTTTCTTGATCTCAGAAGCGGCAAGGGTAAAAGACCCAAAACGAGGCCAAGACCAAAATTGCCCTTGCTTTTTGCCAGTCGCAGAATCAAGTCATTCAATAGTATTCCAAAAATGCGGAGCGATCCACGGATTTCTTGGAAGTTCCTGGGTGAGTAAGGGGCGCGAATTCTCAGGCGCAAACAGGCTCTCCTCTCAATCCCCTATCCTTCGATGTGACGAATTGGCTTCAAAGATATGCATCTTTTCCATGTCGAAAACGAGCTCGATCTCGCGGCCGATATCGGTTTCAACCCGTGGGTCCACTCGTGCTACAAAAGAGTCTCCACCGCATTTGATATTTATAAGAATCTCCGGACCAAGAGGCTCTATTACCTCGACCGTTCCCTTGACAACGGCTTCTTGCTCGTGCTCTTTCAAGAAATCAGCGCTGTAGATGTCCTCAGGACGAATCCCGAAAATCACTTCCTTGCCCACAAGGCTCTTGTACTGATCATGCCTTGCCCGAGGGATGGGCACCCGGAAGGAGTCGGTTTCGATCACGATCCCGGAATTGGTAGAAAGGACACGAGCCGGGAAGAAGTTCATTGAAGGACTTCCAATAAATCCGCCGACGAACATATTCAGCGGCCGCCGGTAAATCTCCATGGGCTTCCCTGCCTGCTGAATCTCACCGTCCTTCATGAGGACGATCTTCGTGCCCATGGTCATGGCTTCCACCTGATCATGGGTGACATAAACGCTCGTGGTCTTTAAACTATAGTGAAGCTTGCTGAGTTCGGCCCGCATTTGAACCCGAAGCTTGGCATCAAGGTTGCTGAGGGGCTCATCAAAGAGAAAAGCGGCTGGCTTTCGAACAATCGTTCTCCCCAGAGCCACTCTCTGCCTCTGTCCCCCCGAGAGCTCCCGCGGTTTTCGATCAAGCAGTTCGGTCATACCCAAGATTCCGGCGGCTTCCTTGACCCTCTGGTCGATTTCATCCCTGGAAAAGCCCCGCATCTTCAGACCAAAGGCCAGATTCCGATAAACGGTCATATGGGGGTACAGGGCATACTCCTGAAAAACCATGGCAATATCCCTGTCCTTCGGAGCAAGATCATTAACAACCCGATCGCCGATATAGATCTTGCCTGAGTCTGGCTCCTCCAAACCCGCAATCATTCGCAATGTCGTTGACTTTCCGCAGCCGGAAGGGCCGACAAGCACCAGGAGCTCTCCGTCTTCAACCTCTAAGTCTAAATTCTTGACCGCATCCACTTTTCCAAATCTCTTGGTCAGGTTTTCCAGTACGATCCTAGCCACCTTCAGACTCCCTTCGAATAGTGTTCCCCTTTTCACCGATATCTGGGTATCAAGGCCATGGAATTCACCGACATCGCCTCACTTAAGGCTAAACCCTCCATCTACCAGAAGAACCTGACTGGTGATGAAATCCGCATCCTCAGAGGCAAGAAATAGTATGGCCTTTGCAATATCTATTGGTTCTGCCATTCGCTTAAGGTACGACCCCTCAATCATGTTTCGCTTGACTTCCTCGGGCAGCGCTGCGGTCATTTCGGTCAGCGTATGTCCCGGGGCAACGGTATTGACAGTGATAGTGGGGGCCAGTTCCTTAGCCATGGTCTTGGTCAGGTTGATCACTGCTGCCTTTGACGCGCTGTAATCCATGATCCCTTCGCGCCCACAGTGCTCGATCCCTCGAATTGAAGATATGTTTATTATCTTTCCCGAATTCTGCTTTAACATATGTTGTGCGGCCGCCTGGGAGCACAAGAAAACCCCAATCAGATTAACCCCCAATGTCTTTTCCCAATCCTCCACGGTCTTCTCCAAGAAGGGCCTGGAGATAGCGATCCCCGCGTTGTTCACCAGGATATCAATTCCACCAAACTCCTGGACAAACTCCTTCATCATCCTTTGAACCTGATCCTTTTTTGAAACATCGCCGACAAAGGTTCTAAACTCAAACCCCTTTTGCTTGGCCTGTGCCGCGATATCTCTGAGGCCTTCTTCCCGGAAATCAACGATCCCTACTTTCGCCCCTTCCTCGGCAAACACGAAGGCCGTTGTCGCTCCAATGCCTCTGGCCCCACCAGTGATGAGTGCTCTCTTATTCTTTACTCTCATACCTGCACCCCCTCCATAAAACGCAAATTCCTATCTTATGTCTGCATCTTCTCCACATCTTCTCTTATTTTCCTCTCGATGAAGTCCAGATGGTCTACGATTTTCTGCCGTGCCAGAGCGGGCTTTCTCTGTTCTATGGCCTGGTAAACCTCATGATGGTGTTTCCACATGAGTTCCTTGTTATCGGTTTTCGAAAGAAGTTGTCGAAAGTCAAAAAAGGTGCCAAAATTGACCTTGAGCGCGTCCATAATATGGATTGCGATAACATGGTGTGTGGCTGCGGCGACAGAGAAGTGGAACTCCATATCCGCTTCTTCCCATTTCTTGTTCTTTGTGCTGAGCTCCTTCATCGTCTCGAGGATTTCCTTCATTTTCTCTAAATCCCCGGCATCGGCCTCCACAGCGGCCTTTTCCGCACACCACCCCTCGATCAACTTCCGAATTTCCAAAAACTCAAACACCCTCTCCGCCTGTTCGGCCAATAGAACTGCAAGCGGGGAACTCAATGATTCGCCAACAGACGAGAGGACGAAACTTCCCTCCCCCTGGCGGACCTCTATCAGCCCCATGGTTTCTGCTCGATAGAGGGCTTCCCTGATGGACTGCCTGCTGATACCGAAACCGGATGCCATCTCCCTCTCCGACGGGAGTTTCTGGCCCGGCTTAACCTGACCACTGCTGATTATAGAAACAATCTGTTTATATACTTCATCGGGTATCTTGCTCGTTTTTATGGGTGAGAATATCCCACTTGTGCCTTCGTTCTTCATCAAAATGCTCCCTCCATTGGGTCCATTCGCCGCCTCTCAACCTTTTACTGCGCCTGTCCCCCATCCGGCTATCAGATATCTCTGTATGAAGATGAAAAATACCAAGACCGGTATGGTGATCAACATTCCCCCGGACATGATCATTCCCCAATCAATCACGGTTGCGTTGTAGAGATCGGCGATGCCGACCGAAAGGGTCTTGAGCTCATCTGAGGTGATCAGAATTCTGACAAAAATATAATCATTCCACGCCAATATGAAGGTGAAGATCCCTGTCGCGATGATACCGGGCAAGGCGAGGGGAAGAGTCACGTAAATGACCGCCCGGATTCTTCCCGCTCCATCTGTTAAGGCGGCCTCCTCAAGCGCCATAGGTATACCCTGGAAAAAGGCCCTCAGCAGCCACAGGCTGAAGGGGAGACAAAAGGCGGTGTACGCCATTATGAGTGCAAGATGGGTGTTAGCGATGCCCATTTTCTTGATCAACACGTAAAAGGGGATAATGATCATTATGGGAGCAAACATGTAGGTGAAGAGGATGAGACTCGCTATTCTTTCCCGACCGTAAAATCTGAATCGGGTTAGGCTATAGGCCCCGGCCGTTGCAATGGTCATGGTGAGCACAACAGCCGACGTTGCGACGAACACACTGTTCTTGAAATAGGTCAGAAAACGAGTCTGCTCGAAGAGTCGCTCGAAGTTGGCGAGGGTAAATTCCTTGGGAAGAAAATACGGGGGGTAAACGAATATCTCCCGTAAGGGCTTAAAAGAGGTGGAGATCATCCAAAAGAAAGGGAATGCAGTCAGAACAAACAAGATGGCGGCACACCAGTAGATCTGTTGTCCCCGTACTGAGAAAAACTTGTTCTTCATGTTAAATCTCTTCTTCTCTCCCGAACATCTTGAAGTAAATCGCTGTGGAGGCAATCAAGATCCCGAACATGATCACCGCAAGGGTTGAGCCCAATCCTGCCTGATAGTACATAAAGGTCCTCATGTAAGCGTATACGGGCAGGGTCCTGACATATTTTTCCGCGCCTCCGCCCTGGGTAAGGAGCCAAACGGTGTCGAACTTGGTAAACATCCAGATGCTCCTGAGAAGGATAACCACAAAGAGAACGTTTCTCAACTGAGGGAGGGTCACGTGGATAAACCGGCTCGCCGCCCCGGCCCCGTCAACCTTGGCAGCCTCATAGAGGGCCGGTGGTATTGATTGCAGCCTGGCAAGCACACTCAACACCACGAAAGGAAAGAACTCCCATACGCTAATGATGATCAAAGACGTCATGATAAGGTCTTTTCCCATCCAGCAGAGGGGTTCTCTGATGACGCCGATGGCCATCAGCAGATAATTGACCAGACCGAACTGATCATTCAGGAGCCACTTCCAGAGGATGATGGCAACAACCGTCGGAATCATATACGGGAAGAGGATGACTCCCCTGACGAAATTTCTCCCTCGAAAGGCCTCGTTCAGAATCAGCGCAGCGATAACCCCGACAATAATCTGAAGACAGATGGTACTGACAGAGTAAACCGTCCCATACCAGACGCTCATCCAGAATTCCGGGTCCTTCAGCAAATAGAAATAATTCGCAAGGCCCACAAATCTCTGGTCCGGGAAAAAGGAGTGTTTCTTGAAGAAACTGAGCCAAACTCCGTATAGAACCGGGTAGACCAGCAACGCACAGATCAAGAGAACAGCAGGTGCAATCAGGATGATTCCCGCCTTTTGAGAGTGTATTTTCACCTTTTCATCTCACCTAATCTCATGAAAAAGAAAGTGCCAGGGACCCCTGAAGGTTCTCCCGGCACTTCCCTTACTTACACTACCATTTGGCGTAGCCTTTGTCCTTTATGAGCTCTTCCGCCCTCTTCTGGGCCTTGGCGGCGGCTTTTTCAGGAGGCACATCCTCCTTGGTCACCTCCATGACCATGTCCTTCAGGATGCCTGAACCCAGAATCTCCATAAGATAGGGCTTGCCGGCCATATCCTTCCAATCTACCACGAGCGTCGGTTTCACCAGGTCGTTATCCAGGTAATAGCCCTGGACGTCGAGCCAACCCTTCCATTTCTTGATCATGGGGGTCTCCTGGTATGCCTTGTTCCTGCCCAGGGATTTGGTGATGGGGAAGAAGTGAATCGGCACCGTTTGGATGTATTCCAGGTAATTATCGTCCTGGTAAAAGAACTTCAAGAATTCGATGGCCTCCTTGGGATATTTGCAACCCTTGAACATCAACCATGGCTCCTCATCGACCTGGGCAGCCGGTTTCGTGCCGCTGGGCCCGTGGGGCTTTATCCACACGTCGAAATAATCGCTATTGGCCATATCCTTGGGTGCATACTCCTCGATCAATGAGGCACCCCTGCCGTATCCCTGATACATCATGGCAGCCTTTTGGCCGTACATGTTGGCGAAGGTTTCTCTGTAGCCGTGTCCCTCCCAACCGGGTGGCATGTATTTGGTCAATTCCTTCAAGAAGTTCAAGGTCTCGATCATTGTTTTGTCCGTAAAGTGGGGCCGATTCTGATCGTCGAAGAGAATGCCGCCATTGGCCTTGGTCAGCTCTCCCATGAGGATATTGATAAACAGATTGTCGCCGGGTATGGTGAGGCCGTATATGTCGGTCTTTCCGTCGCCGTCGGTGTCCATGGTAAGCTCTTTGGCAATGCGAAGCAAGTCATCCCATGTTTTCGGGCCTTCTAGGCCTTTCTTCTGGGCCAGATCCTTCCGGTAGATCAGCAGCGACGTGCCTGCGGCATGAACCAGGCCGTAGTAATGGTCTCCATATTTACCAACCTTCTTTATTTGTTCCCAGATATTATCCTCACCGATAGCCTTCACCACCTCATCGAGGGGCATGAGCAACCCCTTCGCCTGCAGTGCTGCACAGGTGATAGGCTGTCCGTGTGTGAGCTCCGGCGGCGAACCAGCAGCCAGGGACGCCATGATCTTGCCCTCCAGGTCTCCCCATGCGAGGGCCTCTGCCTCCACCTTAATATCAGGATGAAGGGCCTCGAATCTTTCAACAATATTGGCGATCGCCGTCCTCGATAGCGGATTGGTCTCCGTATGCCACACATGGATAACCTTTTTTGCCGCAAGGGCCGTACCGCCAAAAACCATCAAGAACAGACAAACCAAGCCCAGCATGGCCATTAGTCTCTTGTTTGGCTTCATACCTCTTTCCTCCTTTCCAAAGCATAAGGTTTAATCGTAAAACTATACTCCTGCCAAAAAATACCTCCTGTTCACCTCCTTTCCATTGAAAAATGGAAATCGAAGACATATAAGAGGAAAGCTATATTTTTATCGCGATTTCTTCTCCTTCGTACACGGCCTCCAGGGCTTCGCGTGGTTGAGAGGCATCGCCGATCACGTAGAGTTCTGCAACTTTTCCTTCGAGGATCTTGGCAATGCGGTCGTCGGATACTGAACCCACCGCCAAAACCATGGCATCAAATCCATCAATCCTTCTGACCCCGGATGCATCTTCAACCACGGCATAGCCCTTTCCCAGCTCTTTGACCTTGGTAGAGGTAAGGATGGTAACCCCTTTTTCCCCAAGCCTCTGGGAGAGGTAGTGTTTCAGGTGCCCAACCAGATCTGATGCGATCTCCTCCAACATCTCGACCAGGGTAACCTCTTTGCCCATCTCCGACAGATAATCAGCTGTCTCCGCACCGATGCCACCGCCACCGATCACCAGAACCCTTCTTCCCATATCTCCTTCCCTCTTTGATAAGGCATCATCGACGGAGATGGCTCCGCTCTCTTCGACCCCCTTCCAGTCAGGGAAGTAGGGAATGCCCCCGGTGGCAACGATTACCACATCCGGCTTGACCGGGCCCACCATGTCGACAGTAAACTCCCTGCCTAACTCTACGGTTACCCCTAAATTCTTGACCCTTCTTTCGAGATAGTCGCTGAAATCGTTCAGGACCTCTTTCTTCGGCGGGATGGCGGCAAGCCTCATTCTTCCACCCAGCCTGTGAGCCTTCTCGAAGACCGTCACGTGGTGCCCCCTCCGTGCCGCCACCTCGGCAGCCTTCAGACCTCCAGGTCCCCCTCCCACGATCCATACCTTCTTGGGTCGATCCGTTTCAACCAGGCCAAATTGGCCTTCGTTGCCCGCCTCCGGATTGACGGCACATCGAACCGCCCCTTTTCTCAGGGTCTGAATGCACCTGTTGCAGGAGATGCAAGGAACAATTTCTTCAAATCGGCCCTCTCTTGCTTTTCTCGGCATATGGGGGTCTGCAATCAAAGCCCTGCCCATGGAGACCAGATCCGCCTTCCCCTCCCGAATGATCCTGTCGGCCATGACCGGACTCCTGATTCTCCCGACTGCAATAACGGGTATGTCCACCTCCGATTTGATTGCCTGCGCGAGGTGAACGAAGACACCTTCCTCCACGTAATACGGCGGGTGGTTCAGGTAGACTGAGGCGGCGTTGCACGCGGATATATGGAGTGCGTCAGCGCCCTCCTTTTCCAGGATCTTGCCGATCTGTTTGGTCTCCTCTATACTCAGCCCCCCATCCACGTATTCGTCCCCGCTCAATCTGCAGATAACGGGAAAATCCGGACCCACCCGGCCGCGCACCGACTTGAGAACCTCCGTGGCCAACCTGGCACGATTCTGAACATTGCCCCCATAGCGATCCGCTCTCCGGTTGGAAAATGGAGACAGAAAGGAGCAGATCAGGTACCCGTGGGCCATATGGAGCTCAACACCGTCGGCCCCGGCCTCCTTGACCCGCTGGGCCGCCGCCGAAAATGCCTGGATGATCTCCTCGATTTCGGGGATTGAAAGCTCGCGGGGAGTTTCATCTCTGGTTGGACAGGGTATGGGCGAGGGCCCGACGATCGGAGATCCGGTCACCGCCGATGAGGTTTGCCTGCCCGCATGACTAATCTGGACAACGATTTTCCCTCCCACACCGTGGATAGCCTCCACCAAATTCCGGATGCTCGAACCATGTTCATCGGTGTCGATGAGCAGCATGTTCGGAGCTGCCTTGCCCTGCTGAAGTATGCCCGTGTGCTCGGTGTTGATATATCCTGCACCGCCCTTTGCACGTTCAACATAGTAAGCAATCAGCCGTTCGGTCGCATAGCCTTCCGGTGTCGCGTAGTTTGTTGCCATGGGGGGCATCACGATGCGGTTTTCCATCCGCAAGGTTCCAATGGAAAAAGAAGAGAAGAGATGATCGAGGCTCATGTCACGCTCCAAGGGTTTCATTGTTGTCCTTGAACGTAAAGAAGATGAGGAGGCTGGTCAGGTGGTCAAACCACACATTATTTTTGTTAGCTGCTTTTCCCGCCCGTGTCAAGCTATTTCTTATTTGCCCATCGGCGGGAATGAACGTGCTTCTCAGGAGGTGGTCACAGAAACACAAAAAGGAAGCCCATACGGTGTGTCATCGGTAAATCACTGCCGGTTTAGCGACTCAGAGATAGGGGCGGTTCTGACCTTGAGTGACGCCAAGTACCATTAAAGGTTTACGTGCTGCGACCAGGGCGGGCATGCCGATCGGGCTCGCCTTCATGCCTTGTTCCGATAACCGGCTGATTTGCCTTTTCGCTTCTTGCCCCGGAAACCCGCCGGACGGCCGGAAGAGAATATTGAAATCCCACCGGGAATCACATAGCCATGCTTTGCGTCTTCATATTTGGACTCATCTATCCAGTTGAGCGCGGTCTTTTACATCGGGGATGCAACCACCAGGATTACCAGATCCTCTGTTCCGCTGTTGGTGAGGGCGTGGCTGGACCCCGTAGGGATCCATGTAGCATCGCCGGGCGTTACGTGTCGTGTTTCATTGTCTACGCTCATCTCCCCCTCACCGGTCATGATAAAGTAGATCTCCTCATAGGGGTCAATGTGCGCCTCAATGGTTTTGCCCGGTGCAAGGGACGCGATGGCGAGAAACCCTATCTCTTTTAAGGTCCTCTGATCCAGTATCATCTGCGCAATGGCCCCGCCATGGGCCAGATACGTCGTCTCCAGGACTTCCGTATCCCTTATGTTTCTGACAATCATACTCCCTCCGACTCACGTGATTAGTTTGAGTTTTGCTCTGTATAGGCGTTCATCCTTCTCTGCCGGCAAAATACCTGGGTTCTCGATTCGGTTGCAGCCACAAAAAAAGGCCCGCCTTTCAAGGCTAGCCCTATTCTTCGCCCATGGAGCATGAACAGGAAAACCAGAAACGCCAACCTTTCCTCAAGGTTTACTCTCGCGACAGCCTCCAGCGAGTGGTCTCCTTCCGGAAAGTCTCCTCTCAGAGCTTTCCGAAGTTTAGCTGGCCGAACTGCCCCTTGTGACAAAGAAACAAGATCGTTTGATTGGTACGCTAATTTATTCGATTTCAATTGTCAAGTTCAGCGCCCATCGGAGCTACCGGTGTACGTTCTGCAGAACGTGCCCCCGGAACGCTCTTCTCAACGTTCGTGCCATCAGGGATTCTTAACACACTTGGATTCAAAAATCGAGACGCGAGCCCTCTGCTGGGGTGGAACGAGCCTGTTGACCACTTGCCTTTGTGTCAATAAGGAAATATAATCCGGCTCTTCTTACCCGGGATAGTTTTTTTTCATTACAGAGGATTTTTCAATGAGTGACCCATTGATGAATAGGCTGGAGGGTGTTGTAGTCGCAACAGTTGCTATGACTCGCTTGGCAAGAACTAGTCGAGATACTGCTTCGCGTTGAGCGATGAGGTTTGCTGATGGTTAACAGTTACGGATCACGCTACAGGTGGTATGTCCTGGGCCTGGCGGCCCTAACCTACACCTTTGCGATGGCCATGCCACGCATGTGTATGCCGGTACTTTTCAAGGAGATATCTGTCGACCTAAATTTAAGCCTTGTCCAGATAGGTGCCATTTGGGGAACTGAAGCCTTAGCTGGTCTAATCACTGTTCTAGCTGGTGGGCTTCTGGGCGATCGATTTGGGGTAAGGAGGGTCCTGGGTATAGCATGCCTTTTGGCTGGAGGGGCAGGTGCGCTCAGGGGGCTTTCCAGCGGCTTTGCGAGCTTGGCTGCCACCACGTTCTTGTTCGGACTTATACTGGCTTTTATACCGGTCAATGTGGTTAAGACTGCCGGCGTATGGTTTTCAGGGCGGCACCTGGGGCTCGCTAACGGTATCACCGGTGCCGGGATGGCGATCGGCTTCATGGCAGGAGCAATGTTCAGCGCCACGGTGCTTTCACCCTTGCTCGGCGGGTGGCAATGGGTACTGCTTTTGTATGGCACTCTCTCCGCCTTAATTAGCGTGTTGTGGTTTTTCACGGTGAGAGAACCGGGGCAGGTCGTATCAGGAGGTTCCACAGCGAGGCTCACACTTGGCCAGACATTCTCGCGGGTGGTACGCCTCAAAAGCGTGTGGCTTTTCGGATCAGCCTTAGCGGGGCACTCGAGCTGTATAAATAGCATGCTCGGCTACCTTCCGCTTTACCTGCGGGAAAGAGCATGGTCAGTAGCCGGTGCCGATGGAACAGTGGCGGCTTTTCATGGTGTCAGTATGCTCGGCGCCATTCCGCTGGCCCTCCTATCCGATAGGTTCAGATCGAGAAAAACCGTGCTCATCCCAGCAGCCCTCATCACTGCTGCAAGCGTAGCGCTGTTATCGGCGGCCCATGACCAGGCCGTGTGGATCTTGGTGATACTGGCAGGCGTTTTCCGTGACGGTTTTATGGCAATCATTTTGAGCATGATCATTGAGGTAAAGGGGGTGGGAGGGGATTATGCCGGAACTGCTGCTGCCCTTGTCCTGGCCATATCGCAGTTAGGCAGTTTTGTGGCGCCTCCTCTCGGCAATAGTCTCGCCGGGTTCCATCCGGGCCTCCCCTTTGTTTTATGGGGTGCCCTGGCGCTTGTTACACCGATCAGCCTGTACCTCGTTAAAGAGGAGCGCTAGAGCCAAAGGGTGCGAAGAATTGCCTCACAATCTCTTTCAATGAGGGTCCGCCGAGAGAACTTAGGCACAGGAATCGAGCAACTCTGTATGGCACATGGGAGATATTTGACCAAAGCTCAAACGGGGACTTGCCCCCTTGCCCCACTAAAGATCAAATGCTGTCCAAGGAAAAGCCGGTTTTGGTCAAGAGCGAAGTCAACTAAAGAAAAAGGGGATCCGGAGTTAGTCAACGCAGTCAACAATGCCCCGTATTTGGCCTGGTAGATCTTTTGGTTTTTGGAAAAGCTTATGGTCCTTGTTCTTACCGCTGACTAAGCATGATGGAGTCATCCTTAAACTCTTCACCGGCAGCCCGCTCAAATGCCGCTACTAAGTCAGCAATCGTGAGCTTCTTTTTCTCTTCCTCCCCCATATTTACCAAAATCTTCCCCTGATGCATCATGATCAGCCTATTGCCATACCGTAACGCAATATCCATATTGTGAGTTACCATTATGGTCGTCATCTTTTCCCGTTTCACAATCATGTCGGTTAACTGAAGTACGGTCTCGGCTGTTTTGGGGTCGAGGGTAGCTATATGCTCATCGAGCAGCAGTATTGCTGGTTTGCTTATCGTTGCCATTACCAGAGCCAGTGACTGTCTTTGACCACCGGAGAGCGTGGCCACATAGGCATTTAGTCTGGCTTCAAGCCCCAAACCCAGTGGGGACAGCGCAGAACGAAATAGCTCTCGCCGCCGCTTATTTATCGCGGGCCTTAATCCTCTCGATTGCCCCCGCAGCAGCGCCATAGCCATATTCTCCTCAATAGTCAGTTTAGCGGCTGTGCCCTCGCTGGGATTTTGATAGACCCTGCCCGCATATGCAGCATGCTTATACTCTGGGATATTCGTAATATCCTGGTCCACAACACGAACCTTGCCTCCCCGCTCCGGTGGATAGATACCGGCAATAATGTTAAGCAGGGTACTTTTCCCCGCACCATTACTGCCAATGATCGTAACAAAGTCCTGCTCATAGACGTCCAGGTTGATGCCATCCAAAGCGGTGACCTCATCTATCGTGCCTCGAGAAAAGACTTTTCTTATATCAATAAGCCTGAGTAATATATGATCGTCGCCTCGACCCATTACGAATACCTCGCTACATCCTTGCTGCCGGTGGCACCCATTCGCCTCGCAATCTCTTTCTTACATACGGAACGCCAAGCACAATGATGACTAATGTCGCGGTAATCAATTTCAGGTCTCCAGGAGCCAGACCCAGCCTGAGGGCAATGGTGATAAACAGACGATACAAGAAAGTGCCGACAAAGCATGCGAATAAGATCTTTGCAATACCCCTCGGATGCAAGAGACCTTCACCGATTATCACTGCTGCGAGGCCCATAACAATCATACCTATTCCCATATTCACATCGCAGAAACCCTGACTCTGGGCAACTAAAGAGCCAGCCAGGGCAACAAGACCGTTAGAGATAGCACAGCCCAGTACTACGTTCTTGTTTGTATCTGAGCCTAAACCGCGTACCATCTGCTCATTATCACCAGACGCCCTCAAGGCTAAACCGATCTCGGTACGCAAGAGCCAGTTGAGGGCCAGAAAAAAGATCGCGGCCAATACCACTAAGGTATAAATAATGAGTACACTGCTTCTCCTTATTGAACAAAAATGCGCCACACTCTCAAAGATAGTTATGCTGCGTATCAGCGGGATATTTGCTCCATGCATTATCCTTAGGTTCACTGAATATAAACCAACCATCATGAGGATACCGGACAAGAGCGCGTTTATTCTGAACGCGGTATTGAGCGTGGCAGTTATGGTACCGGCGATTAACCCTGCGATGAGCGCCGCGAAGGTAGCCAGGAAGGGGTTATGACCTGCTGCAATCAGAACGGCCGCAACAGAGCCCCCGGTAACAAAGCTACCATCTACGGTGAGGTCGGGAAAGGCCAGGACACGAAAGGTGATAAATACACCAATAGTAACGAAGCCGAATAATAATCCCTCAGAGACAGAAGATAGCAAGATGGATTCGATCATTTCTTATAACCTATCCTGTCCTTATCTAAACGAGAACAGACTACATTCCGAAAACGAAGGTGTTGTACCAGTGTATAATGTGAATTGATTTAAGCAATAGGTTGATATCAATAAAAGCAAGATACGTATCAGGGCTATAAGGATAGAATAGATTAAATGGAGGTCAAGGGGGCCTTGACCTCCATTACCTGCTTTATCGTATTACACGAGTCGCATTTGCGATGACCGATTGAGGAATCGTGATTCCCATTCTCTTCGCAGCTGCCGGATTAACCACCAGCACCTGGGCATCACCGGTACATTTTACCACGGGAATGTCTGATGCCTTCTTTTCTCCTTTTAGTATCATGGCAGCGTATTTGCCCGCTTTCCAACCTATCCAGCTATAATTGGCACCGCGCGCAGCAATGCAGCCACGTTCAACCATTGCACCGGTAGATCCGAAAAGCGGTATTGTGTTTTCCTCACAGACACGAATTACAGCCTCAAGCCCTGAGGTAGTGGTATTATCGGTCGGATTCCAGATAGCATCGACTCTGCCGATAAGTGATCGAGTAGCAGTTATGACCTCGGCTGTTGTTGAGCAAGTAGCCTCCACAAGCTTTCCTATCCCAACGTCTGAGAGTATTCCCTTCAGCTCATCAACCTGCTGCACAGAATTCACTTCGCCGGCATTATATATGACCCCGAGAGTTTTAAGGGCAGGGTATATCTCTTTAATCGTAACCATCTGCACCTTTATGTCCGCCATATCACTCACCCCTGTTACATTGTCAGGACGAGGTGCCTCCCAGGTAGATACTATCTCGGCCTTGGCTGGTGCCGTACAGGTGCTAAAAACGATTGGTATATCTGTTCCTCTCGCTGCAGCCACGCACGCCTGGGAAACCGGGGTAGAGATAGGATGCATTAGATCTACCTTTTCACCTACGAACCGCTGAGCGATGGTCGCAGCTAAAGACATATCACCCTCGGCGTTTAAGCGAAGATACTTAACATTTTTGCCCTCGATCAGGCCTTCTTCCTCCATGGCTTTCTTGAATCCATCAGAGTCAGATTGTAAATCGGGATGTTCGATTATCACAATTTCTCCAATGTGATATACCTTATCAGCCCAGGCTATCCCAAAAAGCGGAGTAAGAACGAAGATTCCCATGACCAACAGTGCTAAAATCTTAGATTTCATGACTCCCTCCTTTTAAGGTTATCGTAACAAATTACCCCCTGTAAAAACCCTAACAAAACCCCTCCTGCAAAAGATCAAGCAACTTTTCTTTACTCAACCCAGCTATACCGAGCTCTTCAAGTGATCTACCTTCCCGACGATAATCAGTCTCATTTACCACAGAAGTCAACTCAATTATTGCATCGATAACCGGGGTCTCTACATGAAACGTACGGGCTATTTGCGCTGTGGTAACCAAGCCATAGGGAACATCTTCAGTGATATATCTATCTTTCATTGATGAAGGGCCGGAAATATTGGCAACAGCACCTTCTTTGTCAAACGAGGCCCTGAAATAAACCGACATGATCTGGCTTTTTGAAAAGAATGATTCTTCAGGATATTCAAGCATTCTTACATTTACAGCCTGCCCGATTTTGACCACTTCTTCATAAACTGCTTTTATGACCCTCGCTATTGAGAGTGTTGTCCCATGCCTGTAGAAATAGAAGTCTTTCCCAAGCGTGTCGATCCAGCCGGCATTGAGCACACAACCGGCAGGATGAACTATTGGATTCAGATTATTGAGGGAGGTAGCCAGCACGTGTTCACCTGGGATTACCGGGTAAGTGCCTTTCAGGTCAGTTACTACCTTCTCTGTATGCTTTGCAGGAAATGCAGCTATTAGCAACTTCCAGGCCTCAACCGCTATCTTCACGCTACCGGGGGCAAGCAAACGGCAGCCCCAGGGAAGCGTATGGCACTCAGCAAGAGTAATATCTTTCTTTACCGCCTTTTCTCTCAACATATGAGCAAACAGTAGTGCGGAAAAGTTGCCCGGCCATATAACCAGAGTCTGGCCATCTTCCAGATGAGGGAGCATATGCTCAAAAAAAAGCTTGTGGCCGATGGCTGGTATAGGCATCATAATATATTGCGTATCTTTCATGGCTGCGCCAAAGTCTGTGGTGGCCATAGTAAGCTTAGCGATTTTCTTGTTGTCCCATATATCGACAAACTCTATCTCCTTACGATTCATAGTGGTGGCGAAGTGATCCTTAAACTCAGGAGCCTCACACATATTTACCTCAAACCCCTTTAATGCCAAATCGGCCGCCATTGCGTGGGCCCCGTTACCACCGCCTAAAACACATATCTTTTCTAAACCCATATGACTACCGTGATACCTTCAGATTTCTGGCATGATGTCTCCTGCTTGCATAGCAGCAGACGGATACAGTCACCGCACTGGAGGCAATCCTTATAGAAAAGGCACTGTAATGGATTCCAGTAATCCGTGGCATTGGCAAAGCATTCAAAATTTGCCTCTGCCCTTTGAAGAGACTTGCTTACGTCAGCCTCTTTTACATTACCGCTTCGATTCGCACCTACAGTGACGTATTCTGTTGACTTGTTTCAGAGATGAAAAAATGCGGCTTGTTTCTGCTGTGTTTCCGAGATTTGTGGCAATTGACAAGAAGTCGCTTTTTCTGCGTGGGAGTATAGTGATAATTGCCTTGTCTGTCAAGGGAAAAGGAGCCACCCCAATCGCGCTCTTAATTCTGATTTTCATATTAAAAAAGTTGAAAAACACTGATTGATTAGGCAAGATAGGTGTATCCAAATACAAACCAAACCGTAACCAACGAGGTGAAAGAACACTGATACGAGAAACAGTGCTTCCATTCAAGGCAGAAATGACCAGAGACCTCCCGCTCGTGCCTCGCAGTGGCAGTCGGGCATGATAACCCCTCATGCAGGCTTAGCCTTACAGGGAGAGTTTGCGGTAGAGCTGAGACTACTGCAATCAGCAGACAAATATTTCGCTCAGCCTGGTAGTGGTGCAGGGTACAACCCATCTGAGTATATGTTGCCCCTCATCGTAATGCTCAATGGTGGTTGGCGGAGCCTTGGAGGCACCCGTGAGATAAGGGGTGATGAAGGACTGCGAGAGATGTTACCTCGCGTTTAGGCTTTGTAAATTGAACCATATAGGGTAGGAGGAGTTACGTGATTCAACGAGGTGATTTCACCAGCGCCCAGCGAACTATAGCTGGCCGAGTCCACAGAACCCCTTTGATATCTTCTACGATTCTGGGGAAACAGAATAAAGTACATCTTCATTTCAAAGTTGAAGCTTTTCAGAAGACAGGCTCATTCAAGCCGAGAGGATCTATCAATAAACTACATCACTTGGCAAAGGAAGATACAAAAAGGGGAGTTATTAGCATATCCTCAGGAAATCACGCGCAGGGCTTTGCATATGCAGCCTCCATATGTGGCATCTCAGCGCGTGTGGTGATGCCTGACACGACTCCCCCCAATAAGATTAGCGCCGCAAAGGGCTATGGTGCACATGTTATTCTTACTGATGGCGATCTCCTTGACACCGCCCTGGCGATTCAAAAAGAACACAACTTAACCATGGTTCACCCTTTTGACGATCCCCATATTGTCGCAGGCCACGGGACGATAGGGATGGAGATTTTGGAGGATCTGCCGAACGTTGACGCCGTTTTTGTCCCTGTCGGTGGCCTGATTTCAGGAGTCGCCACGGCTATCAAATTACATAAGCCGAAAGTCAAGATTGTGGGTGTTGAACCAATCGGTGCTTCGGCCATGTGGAAAAGCGTCCAGCAAGGGGCAGTGGTTCACCTGAATAGAATGGACACTATAGCGGAGGGCTTAGCAGCCCCCTTTGTCGGGGAACTAAACCTGGCTTTGGTTCAAAAGTATGTTGATGAACTTGTTTTAGTCTCAGATGATGAAATGGTAGAAGCTCTTTTTTTGATCTTGGAATCGTGCAAGATCCTAACAGAACCGGCAGGAGCGGCCGGATTCGCTGCCCTCCTGTTCAACAAAGCGAAGATTCCCATGGGCTCCGAGGTAGTCTGCATACTCAGTGGCGGGAACATCGACAGGATGCGCTTAGCGACCTTTGTCCAATCACAAGTGACAGCATGAATACCCTCCTGATCAACCCGGTCTGGAATGGTACGGAAGGTGCTTACTATACCCAATTCAGCTCAGCGACCTTCTGAACCCTTGCTTTAAGCCTTCAGGTAGTGTAATCCTTTTTCTTGCTGCCCTCTGGTAGGCCTTCCTTCACTCATTGCCGCGAAAGGTTTTGTTGTAAAAAGCTCCTCCATATTCAATGCGCAATCGCCTCGCCATGGTCGTTTCTGACCTTAGATAAAGCATTACAGCCAAAATGCCCTCGATCAAGGGTCGCCCCCGATTCGAGATTTGATGGCGGTTGAAGATCGGGTATGTGAACTATGCAATATTGGGACAGAAGATATCTATATCTAAGGATAGAGAAAAGGTGAAGGCTCGTGCACGGGGATTATGGTGCTATCGGGCGGTTAGAGAACCCGGGTATGGGTTAACGGGGTGAGCGAGGCATCCTGGGATAACGTAACCGGCTGTTGGATGTGCGGTAAGCGGAGGGGAACATATCGCTAATATGCTCTTTTGTTCTTCATGAAAGGCCTTGTTGATGCTATAATTTCCAAAAAGAGAGCAAAAGGAGCTGTGAAACTCAATCACAAGATTAGAATGAGGTGCATTCTAAGCTGCTTTACCGGAGAAACGAATAAGGAGAGTGATGGAAAAGATCGTTAATATTCATGTTGAAAAATTGCCGGAGGGGGCTTATTTGGCTACCTCGGAGGATATACCCGGTTTGGTGGCTCAGGGCCGGACGGCGATAGAATCACTGGAAATTGCACGCGATGTTGCCCGGAAGCTGATGGAAGCAAGGGCGGAGAGAAGTAGCGATCTGAAACTGTCAGCGATCGGCGATTCCTTTGATTACCCGCTGATCGTGAGTTTATAGCATGGGAAGATTGGCGGGTTTTAGCTACCGCGAAATCGTCACACGTCTCAAAGTGTTTAGATTTGCCTTTGACCGGCAAGCTGCCGGAAGCCATGAGATCTGGTATAATGAGCTAACTGACCTATATACCACCATCCCCAATCACCCTGGCGATATTCCGGAGGGCACACTAAGCGCAATTCTAAAAGAAGCAGGCATTGAGCCCAATGATTTCTTGAAAAAGAAATAGTAGCCCACCTTCAGCCCGACTATTTCTTGTTCCCTCCCGGTTTAGGCGCCGGGTTTCCTTCACCAGCACATCTTAGAGAATTTATCTCGTAGTTGGGATCTTCGATTTGGAAGCTGGGGCGTTCGTGCGGAACGTGCATAACCCATAATACACACCGTTCCGTTTAGGCCCTTTATTGGCTGATGCCGATCAGGTGACACCGCAATTTATTATTCTAAGGTACTGCGCAACCCTTAATCCCGAATGCCGCAACTTCCTATCCGCACGCCAGGATACTACCTGGCAAGCTTCCTCAATTGCGTGCCTGCGCCTACCCGAGCACAGTTCATCAGGAAATATGCCCTAGCATAGTCTTCAACAAGGCGTTCCAATGGGATGATGGCATGATTTCGGTCTCTGGTGGTGAGGGATATCTTGTTTCGTTGGATGCCCCTGGCCATGGCATAGTGATAGGTTGCCAAATGGATCGCTGAGTATTCAACACGCCCTGCACCAACGCCCCCCTCATCGCAGAAGTAATAATATTAGACCTGATACCCCACAGTTCCACAGTACAGTATTTGATTACACTACCAATTTCCAACCTTGAGAAAACTAATGCCCTGAAAGGGGAAAAGGCGATTAAAAAAAGATCTTAACCATTATCTGCCACACCATTTGACAAATGAAAATTAGTATATTAATATTTTATTAAAATTGTATTTTTTGGAGAATCTTCATGTTAAGAAAAATCACAAGAAACGGTCAAGTTTCCATTCCCAAAAGGGTTCTGCATGAGTTTCAACTGAAAGAAGGGGACTACGTCGATATTGAATCCAGCGAGTCAGCCATCCATATCAAACCGGTTACCGTGAATGAATTATCCTCTCGGGACTACGAAAAGCTTGCTGCCAAGCTTGCCGAAGTGGAGAAAGAAAAGGGTTTGCGCTTTCCTGACTCTGATTCAGCCAGAAAGCACCTTAACAAGATGATGCAATAGTCGTGGAATACGAATTCAAACCAAGTTTTGACCGCAGGTTTAGGAAACTTGGGAGTAGCCGCCAGCAAAAAGCCTATGAAGCCATAGACGCACTCATGAGCTATTTCGATGGAGAGGCATCCTTGCCAAAAGGACTCGGTCTCAAGAATTGGGAAGGTGACTACTGGGAAATTCGCTCTACCCTAAAGGACCGCATCATATTCAAATTCACCGACCACGTCATATTCCTCTTCATTGGCAGCCACGACGAGATGAGAGCCTTTATGAAAGGAAAATCATAGGGGATTACCGACAGAAATACCGTGAATTCTTCCCGCGGGCACGTGCATAGCATTGGCAACAACCTGGAATTTTCGTTTCCTTTTTCGATTTCATATTTTCCAATAAGACATTCAGGACAACTGTACAGGGTATGGTCTCTGTAATGATCCACCTTTTTCAGGCTTTTTACGGGCTCAGCCCGTGACTTGGGATGGGCCAATTGAGCCCTTACCGGTTCAACCCTTTTCCTTGTTGATCTGCATTAAATTGCCGCTCGCTCACTGCCGTGAGAGGTTATATGGCAAAAAGCTCCTTTATATTCAATGCGCAATGGCCTCGCTATAATAACTTTGCCTCTCAGCTAAAACCTCGAAACCTGGGAATGTCCGCCGCCAACGGTTGCCCCCGATTCGAGATTTGATGGCGGTTGAAGATCGGGTATGTGAACTATGCAATATTGGGACAGAAGATATCTATATCTAAGGATAGAGAAAAGGTGAAGGCTCGTGCACGGGGATTATGGTGCTA